>ERZ1292640.15-Hain-H43-02um-R1-15-length-178402-cov-20_pt2 | contig 75741 bp, 69 predicted proteins | sample MGYA00564404_ERZ1292640 | MGnify/ENA primary metagenome ERZ1292640 (study PRJEB36523, sample SAMEA6512636) | groundwater metagenome | collected 2019-01-08 | study: AquaDiva: Metagenomics assemblies of 32 groundwater samples
GATGGTTCGAGGGGCGCGCCGATCGGGGCTCGCGCCCAGCGGATGACGGCCGCGGCCCAGGGGAGGATCGGGGCGCGGCCCGCGGGGCCGGGGACGCCGTTACTGACACCTTCAGACGATTACCAGCGACCCGTCTTGGCGAGCGACGGCTTCGGAAGCCCCTCGAGCGACTTCAGCGATTCCTTCAGCTCCGCCTCGGACAGCGACGCCGCGGGGAGCTTGCCGCTCAGGAACTGGTCGTACCCAACCAGGTCCATGAGCCCATGCCCAGAGTAGTTGAACAATATGACCTTCTCCTTGCCCTCTTCCCTCGCCTTGATCGCCTCGTCGATCGTCGCCGCGATCGCGTGGCTGGTCTCCGGCGCCGGAATCGTGCCCTCGGTGCGGGACCACAGGATCGCCGCCTCGAAGCACTTGACCTGGTCGTACGCGCGCGGCTTCAGCAGCCCCTCCAACGCGGCGGCGCTCACGAGCGGCGCCATGCCGTGGTAGCGCAGCCCACCGGCGTGGATGGAGGCGGGCACGAAGGCGTGCCCGAGCGTGTACATGGGCAGGAGCGGGGTCATCTGGGCGATGTCCCCGTTGTCGTAGGCGAACGGCCCCTTGGTCAGGCTGGGACAGCTCGCGGGCTCGACCGGGATGATCTCGATCTTGGCCCCGTCGATCTTCTCCTTCACGAACGGGAACGAGATCCCGGCGAAGTTGCTTCCGCCGCCGGCGCACCCGATGACGATGTCCGGATGCTTCACTCCGGCGAGCTTGAGCTGCTTCTGGGCCTCGAGCCCGATGATCGTCTGGTGCAGGAGGACGTGGTTGAGCACGCTCCCCAGCGAGTACCGGCTGGACCCCGTCGGGTCGGTCACCGCCGCCTCGACCGCCTCGCTGATCGCGATCCCCAGACTGCCGGTCGTATTCGGCATCTTCTTGAGAATCTCGCGGCCCGCGTTGGTCTCGTCGGACGGCGAAGCGACGCACGTCGCGCCCCAGACCTGCATCATCATCTTCCGGAACGGCTTCTGGTCGAAGCTCGCGCGCACCATGAACACCTTGCACTCGAGCCCCACGAGCTTCGTGGCGAACGCGAGCGCGCTCCCCCACTGGCCGGCGCCGGTCTCGGTGACCAGCTTCTTGATGCCGGCCTGCTTGTTGTACCAGGCCTGGGGGATCGCCGTGTTCGGCTTGTGCGACCCCGCCGGGCTGACGCTCTCGTCCTTGTAGTAGATCTTGGCCGGCGTCTTGAGGTGGCGCTCGAGGGACACCGCGCGCTTGAGCGGCGTGGGGCGCCACTTGAGGAGGAGCTCCAGTATTTCCTCCGGGATCTTGATCCACGTTTCCCGGCTCACTTCCTGTTCGATGAGGTTCATCGGGAACACGGGCTTCAGCATCTCGGGGTTCACGGGCTTCCCGTCGGGTCCCAGCGGCGGCTGCATCGGCGTCGGAAGGTCCGGCGCCAGGTTGTACCACTGCCTCGGGATCTCCGAGTCGGGGAGATTGATCTTCACTTCGTTCATCGAGGCTCCTTCCTTCGGTTCCGAGCGCCGCGCCTGGAACGCGGCGTCATTCCTCGGTTATTGCATCATGCCTGGAACATAACGCGTTTCCACGGTATCACACGATCAAGGTCATGGTCTACGCAAGAGCCGGATATCAGCCCGGGTAATTCCCCTCGCGCCGCCAGACATCCAGCATCAGCTCATACCGGGCCAGCCGCATCCCCGTGTAGACGCAGTTGCTGGTCCCGAAGACGTACCCGCCGCCCGGCATCCCGTGCCGGAGGGCGTACCGGGCCGACGCCACGACCTCGTCGTCTGTCCCCGTGTCGAGGGCGGCGCAGCTCACGTTCCCGATCAGGCAGACGCGGTTCCCCACCCGGCGCTTCACCTCGGCGATGTCGACACCGCCCTGGGGGTCGAGCGAGTGCAGGGCGTGCGGGTTGGTCTGCACGAGGTCGTCCAGGACCGGCATGATGTTCCCGTCCGTGTGCTTGATCGCGTAGAAGCCCATATCCCGGTAGCCCTTCGTGAGCTTCGCGAGGTACGGGGTCACGAACTCCGAGAACATGGCCGGGCTCAGGAACGGCCCGGTGTTGAAGCAGTAGTCCGAGCACAGGGCGAACCCGTCCAGCCCGCCGTGCCGCTTGAGCTTCTCCGCCCAGTCCAGGGCCCACCCAACGTTCCGCTCCGATTCCGCCTTGACCCTCGAAGGCTCGTCTGTGAGGCGGAGGCACAAGCCCTCCATCTCGGACCCCGAAGGAATGCTCAGCGTCGCGTCGCCGTGAAGCAGGAGCGCGTATCGGCCACGGCCGATCTCGTTGACGAGGTCGATGAGCCGAAAGACCTCGTCCTCCGTCCCCGGGTTCGGGTGCAGGAGGATGGCGTTGTGCTCGTACTTCTCCGCGGTCATGACGTAGATGGAGGCCATCTCGCGGCGGTGCAGGTCCCGCTCCTTCGCTTCCATCTGGTCCCACTGGTGATACGCCCGCTGGCTGGGATGCACCTTGCCGAAGGCCTCCATGGTGAGGAAGAACACGAGCTCGAAGTTCGGCACCCGCCCGGTCAGGGGCTTGCGGTCGAGCGCGGCCAGGAACCGTTCCCGCGGGTTTAGTCCACCTTCAGACATCCGCCGGTCCCTTCCTGAGGGGCTCAGTACGTCGCGCGGCCCCCGGAGGCGTCGAAGACGAAGCCCGTCGTGAACGAGCATTCCTTCGAGACGATCCAGGCCGCCAGGGCGGCGACCTCGTCCACCGTCCCCACGCGCTTCATCGGGATCTTGTCCACCATGTACTTGAGCTGCTCGGGTTTGACGGCGTCGAGCAGGGCGGTCTGGATGACCGCGGGGGCCAGCCCGTTGACGCGCACGCCGGTCTCCGCGTACTCCTTGCCCAGGCCCTTGACCAGCCCGATCACGCCCGACTTGCTGGCGACGTACCCGGCCATGCCCGGATTGCCTTCCTTGCCCCCGATCGACGAGAGGAGCAGAAGCCGGCCGTAGTCGTTCTGGAGCATGAGCGGGATCGCGTGCTTCGCCACCAGGAACGAGCCCGTGAGGTTCACGTTGACCACGTGCCGGAAGTCCGCGAGCGAATAGTCCGCGACCTTGGTCGCGGTAGGCCCGGGAATGCCGGCGCAGTTGACGACGATGTCGATCCGCTTGCCGACGACCATGATCCGCTCGAACGCCCCTCGCACCGATTCCTCGTGCGTGACGTCGCACTTGACGGAAAGCGCCCCGAGCCCGGCCTTCCGCAGCTCGATCTGGGCCTTCTCCATCGCATCGGGATTGATGTCGAAGATCGCGACCTTGGCGCCCTCGGAGGCCAGCCGCTTCGCGATCGCCTTCCCCATGCCGTCACCGCCGCCGGTGACGACCGCCACCTGGCCCTTGAACCGCGGTTCTGAATCGCTCATCCGCCGAACTCCGGGGCCGGGATTCCCTTCACGCCGGGCTTGCACTTGAACAGTCCGCCGGCCAGCGGCTGCTTCTTGAGCTCTTCATCCGAGAGCCCCACCCGGGCTGTGGTGATGTAAAGAATGTCGAGGTCGGGGCCGCCGAAGGCGACCGAGGTCACCAACGAGGCCGGAACACGGATCTGATGAAGCGCCTTCCCGGTCCTCGGGTCGTAGCAGGTCACGTTCGAGCCGCCCCAGTGGGCGACCCACAGGTTCCCGTCCGCGTCGAGCGTGCACCCGTCCGGGGACCCGTTCTCCTTGGGGATCCGGATGCACACCCGCCGCTTCGCGATCGCGCCCGTCGCATCGTCGTAGTCCCAGGCTTCCACGTACCCGGTCGGGGTGTCGATGTAGTACATGGTCTTCCGGTCGAGGCTCCACGCGATCCCGTTCGAGCACTTGACGTCGCCGAACATGCGGTGGACCGAGAGATCCCGGTCCATCCGGTATAGGGCGCCCGGAACCTTGCCGAGCGTGCCCGCCCAGAACCGGCCAGCCGGATCGCACTTGCCATCGTTGAACCGGTTCCCCTTGAGGTCCTTCTCGGGATCGGCCAGGAAGGTCAGCTTGCCCGACTCGAGGTCGAGCGAGGCGAACCCGTCGCGGAGCGCGACCATGGCGCCCCCCTTCGCCCGGGGCACGATCGTACCGATGGGCTGACCGAGCTCCAGGGTCCGGTTCTTCCCCGTCGCGGGGTCGTAGAGGTGGACGAGCCCCGGATCGATGTCGATCCAGTAGAGCAGGCGGGCGCGGGCCGACCAGAGGGCGCCTTCGCCGAGCTGGGCCTTCGCATCGAGAACCAGTTCCACCGCCGGGATGTCCATCATGTAAGCTTCCCTACCTTACCACGCGCTTCAGCGCCTGTGTCACGGCGCCTTCAGGCTCCCTGGCCCCGCCTCGCCCATTCCTCCCGGCGGGACGGGTCCGACTCGATCGCGCGGGCATACATCTCACGGGCCATCATGCCGTCCTTGAAGGCGGTGTAGACCTCGGCCAGGTGCTCGTAGATGGACGCGTCGGACGGCTGGCGCGTGCCCTTGACCTCGATCAGGGCGCGGGCCTTCTCCAGCTCCTGGTGCGCCTCCTGGTGCTGGCCGAGCCGGAAGAGGCACCAGCCCGCCACGTCGTGCGCGCGGGGATTCGCCGAGTCCTTGATCTGGACCGCCGCCGCGAGGCGGTGCGCGCGCTCGATGTCCACCCCGGCGTTCACGAGCGCGTTCGCGAGGTCAAGCACGTACTCGGCGTTGTCCTGACCGAGCGCGTACGCGCGCTCGAATTGGGCGACCGCCCCGGGCCAGTCCTTCTCGGCGGCCAGCGCGAGCCCGAGCACGTGGTACGCGGGAGCGTGGTTCGGCGCGAGCTGAAGCGCGCGGTGGAGGTGCGGGATCGCCTTCCGGGGCTCCTTGTACTTGAGGTGCACGCGCGACAGGCTCACGAGCCCCTCGGGCTTGTGCTTCACGCGCAGGCCCGCCAGCAGCTCGGCCACGGCGTCGCGATCCTCGCCGAGCAGCCGCAGGACCTCGCCCAGCTCCATGTGGAGCTCCGCCCAGTCCGGGTACTTCTCGAGCGCCTGCCGGAGGTAGTACTCGGCCTTCGGAAGCTGGCCGATCTCCATGAGGGCCAGACCGAATCCGCGGGCGACATCGGGATTCTCGGGCGCCCGCTGGTACGCCTGCGAGAAATTGAACACCGCGTTTCCGGTGTCCCCGATCTTGAGGTACGCAGTCGCGAGCCCGAGATACCCGTCCCCGATATCCGGAGCCAGCTCCACCACCTTGTTGAACCATCGGATCGCGTCGTCGTACTTCTCCGACCGCGAGGCCAGCGCGCCGAAGTTGTAGTAGGCGTAGGGGTCCTTGGGGTCGAGGTCCATCGCGTGCCGGTTCGTCTCGAGCGCCTCGGCGTCCTGACCGAGGGCGAAGTAGATGCCGGACATGTTCCGCCAGGCCATCGCGTCGCGGCCGTTCAGCGCGAGCATGTCCCGGCAGGCCTGGAGCGCCCTGAGATAGTCCCGGCGCGTGCACGCGTCGCGGAACGCCGACAGCAGGTCCTCGCGCGTCATCCGGCGTCCTGCGGTCCCGGCCCTACGGTTTCCAGGTCCAGGTGAAGGCGGCGACGACGCGCCAGAGCCGGTAGAGATTGCGCGCGAACACGGGCGCGCAGACCTCGCACGAGGCCGCCGACGACGGGGTGAGGGCCTGCCGCATCCCGATCCCGGCCCAGATTCCCCAGCTCCCCTCCAGCAGGTTCTGGTAGGAATCGAGGACGGCGGGCAGGGCCTCGGGCGTCCTCGTCAGAAGCCCCGCGAGACCGATCGTGCCCTGGCGGGCCCAGAACCCGTCCACGCGGGCCGTGAGCCACGAATCCTCGGAAAGTTTCCAGGCGGGACGCACCCAGCCGACGACGGGCGCGGGGAGTGTGACAGTGATGGTGGAGGCCGGGGGCTCAAGGGCCGTCGCCTCCTGCGGGAACTTGAGCAGGTACCCGGCGAGCACCGAGACCCGCGCCGCCTCGGTGTCCCAGATGCCCTCCACCGCGGTGAGCATCTTCCACGCGCCGTCGCCCGAGGCGAGATCGGGCGTGCCGAACGAGTCGGGGAAGTTGAACTGCGAGTTCTGCCAGACGTTGGTCCCGAGCGGGATCACGACGCCGGCCGTCAGGACGACCGCCAGGGACCCGTCGTCCGAGGACCAGGGCTCCCAGCGCAGGCCCGCCCCGACATCCGACCCGTCGAATCCGCTGAGCGTCGCCCGGTAGGTCTCGGGCGCTCCGCCGGTCCGCACGTTCACGTATTGCTGAGGGGAGGAGCCCCAGACGAGCGGGATGACCCCCCACACCTCGAGCGTTTGCCAGAGGCCGTAGCGAGCGCCGAAGGGGATCATGGCGTAGGACTTCACCCGCAGGGACCGCTCCCCCGCGCCGTGGAGGAATCCTCCCCCGAGTCCGGCCTCCGGGGCGAGGCCCACCTCCGCCGTCAGTTCGGCCACCGGCCGGCCGGCCGGCAGAACCTCAAAGGGCGGCGCCCCCTCGATCGCCCGCGCGACGGCCGTCGGGAGCGTCAGGGCGAGGGCACAGAGCGCCACGCGCAGGAAATTCGGCATCGGGCGATATTGTATACCACGCTTGCCTGAACCTGTATGACGGTCCTACAATGCGGCTGTGGCCGAAGCACCGTTCGTCCCGCCCGCCCGCCTCCTGCTCGGGCCCGGTCCCAGCGACGTGGATCCGCGCGTGCTCGCGGCGCAGGCCCAATCCCTGATCGGGCACCTGGACCCGGAATTCATCAAGCTCATGGACCGGATCAAGACCATGCTTAGGGAGGTCTTCGGCACGGCGAACCCGTTCACGCTTCCGATCTCGGGCACCGGCAGCGCCGGCATGGAAGCCTCCTTCGTGAACTTCCTGCGCCCCGGCGACCGCGTCGTTGTCGGCGTCAACGGCGTATTCGGCACGCGGATGACCGAAGTCGCCTGGAAATTGGGGGGCCAGGTGGAACGGGTCGTGAAGCCCTGGGGGCAGGTCTTCACCCCCGCCGACTTCGGTCCCGCGCTGGCGAAGGGCCCGGCCAAGCTGCTGGCCATCGTCCACGCCGAGACCTCCACCGGAGCCTGGCAGCCCATCGAAGGGATGGCCGCGGTCGCGCACGACCATGGCGCGCTCCTGCTGGTGGACACCGTGACCTCGCTGGGGGGCGTCCCCGTCGAGGTCGACCGCTGGGAAGCCGACATCGTCTACAGCGGCACCCAGAAGTGCCTGTCGGTGCCGCCGGGGCTGTCCCCGCTGACCCTCTCCCCGAAAGCCCTGGAGGCCCTCAAAGTCCGGGCGGCGTCGGGACCGGTTTTCCCGGGAACCACCCCGCCCCCGTCCAATCCGAACTCGATCCAGAGCTGGTACCTTGATCTCATGCAGCTCGAGAAGTACTGGGGGTCCGACCGGGTCTACCACCACACGGCCCCGATCTCGGCGCTCTACGGCCTCCACGAGGGCCTCCGGCTGGTCCTCGAGGAGGGGCTCGCGGCCCGGCTGTCCCGCCACGCGAAGAACTCGGCCGCGCTCTGGGCCGGGCTCGCGGCGCTCGGGCTCAAGCCCTGGGCGCAGGAGGGCCATCGCCTGCCTTCCCTGAACGCGGTCACGGTGCCCGACGGCGTGGACGAGGTGGCGGTGCGCAAGGCGCTCCTTACCGACTACTCGATCGAGATCGGCGGCGGGCTCGGGGAGCTCAAAGGGAAGATCTGGCGGGTGGGGCTCATGGGCCATTCGAGCCGGATCGGGAACGTGATGCGATTCCTCGAGGCGTTCGCGAAGGCGCTGGGAACACAGATGAAGCTCCCCGACGTGAAGCCCGCGCTCTCGGCGGCGGAAGCGGCCGCAAGATGACCCAGGGCGAGCTCACCCCCGAACTCCAGGCGTTCGCGGATACCGTCGTCGAGCGGAAGCTCAAGAACGGCCTCACCGTGCTCCTGATTCCGCGCCAGGGGCTGGCCACGGTCCATTTCGCCATGGCCTTCGGCGTGGGAGCCGTGGACGAGCCGGACGGCCGGACCGGCATCGCGCACCTCTACGAGCACATGGCCTTCAAGGGGACCGAGGCGGTCGGCACGAAGAGCTGGCGGAAGGAGCGCCCCATCCTCCGGAAGCTCGACGAGATGGACGCCGCGATGCTCGCCGAGCATGCGCGAGGGGCTCGCGGCGACGAAAAGAAGCTCGCGCGGCTCAAGGCGGCGTTCACCCGCCTCGAGGCGCAGGCCGAGAAACTCGTCGAGCCCAACGAGCTCGACAGCGTCTACGCCCGCAACGGCGGCCAGGGGCTCAACGCGTTCACGAGCCAGGACGGTACCTGCTACATCATCGCCCTGCCATCCAACCGCGTGGCGTTGTGGACGGCGATGGAGGGATCGCGCGTCCGGATGCCGGTCCTGCGCCAGTTCTACCGCGAGCGCAACGTCGTCATCGAGGAGCTCCGGATCGGGGACAACAACCCCTACGCCCGGCTCTACCACGAGCTCGAGGCGCTCGCGTTCACCGCGCACCCGTACCGGGTTCCCGTCGTCGGCTGGAAGTCCGACCTCGAGCGGATGACGCGGCAGGACCTCGAGGACTTCTTCCGCTCCCACTACCGCCCCGACCGGGCGGTCATCGCGGCCGTGGGCGCCATCGGCAAGGACACGTTCCGCCTGATCGAGCGGGAGTTCTCCGGATGGCGCGCGGGCACCCCCCCGCCGCGGCCGGTCGTGACCGTCGAGCCCGAGCAGCAGGGCGAACGCCGCGGCGTCGTCCACATGCAGGCCAACCCCGCCCTCGGGGAAGCCTGGCCGTGCCCGACCTGGGGCCATGCGGACAAGGCCGCGCTCGACGCCCTGGCCTCCATCCTCGGCAACGGGAACAGCTCGCGCCTCCACACCGGGCTCGTGAAGCAGAGGCAGATCGCGGTCGCTACGGGCGCGTTCACCGAGTTCCCGGGCGAGCGCTACCCCAACCTGCTCACGGCGATCGTGTGGCCGCGGCATCCCCACACGCCGGCCGAGTGCGAGACCGCGGTCACGGAAGAGATCAACCGCCTCGTCAAGGACGGGGTGCCCGAGCGGGAGCTCGAGAAGGCCGTGAACATGCTCGAGGCCCAGCGGTTCGGCCAGTTGCAGGACAACACCTGGATGGCGGCCGAGCTCGCGAGCGCGCAGGCCTCCCTCGGGGACTGGCGGACGCGGCTGCGCTGGGTCGGCGAACTGCGGGCGCTGACGTCCGCCGACATCGTGCGCGTGGCGGGCGTCTACCTGGTGCCGCGGCGCAGGTCGGTGATGACGATCCTCCCGGGGGAGGCGGCGGCCGCCGCTCCGGTGTCGACGGCCCCCGTCCGCTCCGCCGGTCCCGTTCTTCCGGAGCACCCGGACGCATGACCGACCCTCGCAAGCTCTCATTCCCCCGGCTCGCGGTTCAGCCGCGCGAGACCACGCGGCACGTGCTGCGGAACGGCATCGTCGTCCACCTGCTGGAGGACCACACCCTCCCGGTCGTGAACCTCGGCCTGCTCGTGCGCGCGGGCACGGTCCACGATCCCGCGGACCGGGCCGGGCTGGGGTCCATGACCTCGACCGCGATGCGGCTGGGCGGCTCCCGCCTCCTGCCTGGCGACGCCCTCGACGAGGAGCTGGACCACCTCGGAGCTTCCCTGGACCCGGGCATGGACGACGAGTCGTTCCACCTCTTCGGCTGGTCGCTGGCCCGGCACCTGCCGCGGATGGCCGAGATCATGGCCTCGCTCCTCCGCGAGCCCGCCTTCCCGCCGGACAAGGTCGAGCTGACCAGGCTTCACGAGCTGGAGATGATCCAGCGGCGCTGGGACACCCCCCAGCAGGTCGCGAGCCTCATGTACCGCCGCGCCGTGTACGGTCTCGAGAATCCCTGGGGCCGGCTGGGCAACGCCGCGCAGGCCAAGGCGGTCACCCGGGAGGAGATGATCGCCCTGCACCGCTCGTTCTGCCGGCCGGGCGCCATGATCCTGGCCGCGGCCGGCGATTTCGACTCATCGGCCCTGCTCGAGACGCTCAACGGCGCGCTTGGCGACTGGTCGCCGGGCCCGGCCGAGCCCGCCCCGGTCCCCGACATCGGCGGGGCCCTTCCGCCCGGCGTGTACCTCGTGCCGCGCGAGATCGGGCAGGCCAACCTCCGGATCGGGCACCTCTCGATCCGGCAGGGCGACCCCGACCACTTCGCCCTGAAGCTCATGGACATGGTGCTCGGGAACGGCACGTTCAACAGCCGGCTCTTCCGCGACATCCGGACGAAGCGCGGCCTCGCGTACTCGATCTGGAGCCGCGTCAACCCCCGGCCGATGGTTCCCGGCACCTTCACGATCGGGGGCGAGACGAAATACGAGGCCCTGCATGAGGCGATCGACGCCATCCTCGGGCACATTCGCGCACTGCGCGCGACGGAAGCCACCGACGCCGAGGTCAAGCTCGCCAAGGACCAGCTCGACCACGGCCTCGCCTTCGAGTTCCAGTCCTCGTGGGAAGTCGCATGGCGGAGCGCCCGGTACGAGTACGACGGCCTGCCCGCGAACTGGCTCCTCCACGAGCGCGAGCAGGTGCTCGCCGCGACGAAAGCCGGCATCCTCGCGGCCGCGAAGACGCACCTGCATCCCGAATCGCTCGTCGTGATCGCCGTCGGCGACCCGGCCAAGTGCCGGACCACCCTCGAGAAGTTCGGCGCCGTCCGGGAGTTCCCGATCCCCGACACGGCCGCCTGATCCGCCTCTCCGCCGCATGACCCTCTTCCTCGACATCCTCTGGACGGTCCTTCTGCCGATCTTCCTCATGATCGGGGCGGGAGCGGTGCTCGCCCGCTGCTTCCGGCTGGACGCCGACACGATGGGCAAGCTGAACCTCTACGTCTTCACCCCGGCGCTGGTCTTCGTCAAGTTCACGGAAAACACGCTCGAGGCGTCGGACATGGGGTCTATCGCGCTCTTCTGGACCTCCCTGGTGGCCATCCTGCTCGCCGTCTCGGCCGCGGCCTCCCGGCTGGCCGGCGTCCGCGTCGCGGATCGCCCCAGCGTCGCCATCGGATCCGCCTTCACCAACAGCGGCAACTTCGGCATTCCGGCGGCCCAGCTCGCCTTCGGGGCCGCGGGTGCGGCGGTCCAGGCCGTCATCCTCGCGATGGAGAACCTGCTCTTTTTCACGCTCGGTCTGCTGCTCGCCAGCGGGTGGCGAAGCAGCCCCGCGGAAACGATGCGGACCCTCGTGCGCCAACCCGTGCTCTGGGCCATTCCGGCCGCGCTCCTCCTGCGCGGCCATGGCAACCTGATTCCGACGCCCCTGGCCGTCGCGGTTTCGACCCTGGGGGCCGGTCTCGTACCGCTGGCGCTCGTGACGCTGGGCACCCAGCTCGCCGGCGCCCGGCACGGCTCCTCGGGTCCCGCCCTTACCGCAATCGTCGGGATCCGGCTGGTCGCCGCCCCCCTCATCGGGCTCGCGCTCGTGCGCCTCTTCGCCATTCAGGCGCCGGTCTCAGGGATGCTGGTCGCGGCGGCGGGCTACCCGTGCGCGGTCAACTCGGTCATCCTCGCGATCGAGTTCAAGCGCTCACCCACGCTGGCCTCCGCCGCGGTCTTCTGGACCACGCTCGGGTCCGCGGCGACCGTGACCGCCGTCCTCTCATGTGTCCGGTAAGCGCATGTGTCAGGTGAGCGCTTGCGTCCGGTGATCACCCCCGCCCACCGAACCCGTGTCTCGATTCGCGGCGACGCGTTCTGGATCGACGGCCGGCCGACGTACGAGGGCCGGAGCTGGAACGGACTCCCGATCGAGGGCCTGCTCATGAACGCGCGCCTCGTCCAGGGAATCTTCGACGACCTCAACCCCGACACGCGCGGGATGTGGAAGTACCCGGACACGGGCTCGTGGGACCCCGACCGCAATACGGACGAGTTCGTCGCCGCGATGCCGGGCTGGCGGGAGAGCGGCTTGCTGGCCTTCACGATCAACCTCCAGGGCGGTATGCCCAGGACCGCGCGCGAAGGCGACCAGCCGTGGCACAACTCCGCGATCACGGAGGCCGGCGGTCTCCGCGTCGAGTACATGGCGAGGCTGTCCCGCATCCTCGACCGGGCCGGCGAGCTCGGGATGGCCGTCATCCTCGGCGTCTTCTACTTCGGGCAGGCCCAGCGGATCGGCGGCGAGACCGCGATCCGGCGGGCGGTCGACGAAACCGTGGACTGGATCTTCAGCCGGGGCTACGAACACGTCCTGCTCGAGATCAACAACGAATGCAACGTCCGCTACACGCACCCGGTCCTCCAGCCGCCCCGCGTGCACGAGCTGGTCTCGCAGGCGCAGGCGCGTAGCCACGGGGGGCGCCGGCTCCTCGTCTCGACCAGCTACGGGGGCGGCACGATCCCGGACGAGTCCGTGGCCCGGGTCGCGGACTTCCTGCTCCTGCACGGCAACGGGGTCGACGACCCCGGCCGGATCGCGGCCATGGTGCGCGAGACCCGGCAGGTCCCCGGTTACCGCGGCGTCCCCGTACTCTTCAATGAGGACGATCATTACGGCTTCGACGCGCCGGCCAACAACTGCCTGGCTGCCGTCGGGGAGCGGGCCTCCTGGGGGTACTACGATCAGGGACGCAACGACTACGGGGAGGGCTTCCAGTCGCCACCCGTGCGGTGGGACCCCGCTACCTCCCGGAAACGCGGATTCTTCGGGCTGATGAGGACGATCACGGGGCGATAGCGTCCCGGACGGGCCGGGCGCGAAGCTGACGGGACTTGTGGGAGATTCGCGCATCGCCCTCCCTTGGCGTCCGGACCCGGAAAGGGTGCATAATCAGGCCAGTCACCAATCCCTTGTAGGAGGTGCTCGATGGCTGCCAGACGGTCCAGGAAGACTGCGAAGAAGGTCACAACGGCTCCCCGAAAGAGCGGCGGGGGGCAGACCACGCTCGTCGTCGTCCTGCTCGTCCTCGTCGTCGTGCTCGGGTATCTCGGCTACGCCGGGCTCTTCAGCCCCGTCACTGTCTCCGAACAGGAGACCGGTCCCTTCTCGCTCATGCTCCAGTCCCAGCAGGGCAGCTACCGGCAGACGCCCGCCACCATCGAGGCCGTCAGGGCCGCCGCCCGGTCGGTGGGCGTCGAGCCCGAGGCCGCGTGCGGCATCTTCCTCGACAACCCGCGCGAGGTAAAGACCGCGGATCTCCGGGCCCAGGTCGGGCTCGTGATCGCGGCGAAAGACCGGGAGAAGATCCGGCGCCTTCCGGCCGCCATCACGTACAAGCACCTCGAGAAGGCGAAGTGCCTGGTGGCCGAGTTCCCGTTCCGGGCCGGTCTCTCGGTCTGGTTGGGCGTAATGCGCGTCTACCCGGCGCTGAACCAGGCGGCGGCGGCACGGAACCTCGAGCGCGTGCCCGCGCTCGAGATCTACCGCGACCACGCCACGATCACGTACCTGATGCCGATCGTGCCGAAGGAGTCCCCCGCGGCGAAGTAGCGGAGGCGCGGCCTGCAGCATCCGCTGCAGGCCGCGAAACCGTCCGTCTTCGGACGTCGACGCTCTGCAGCGTCCGCTGCAGAGCGCAAGCATCCGTCCTCGGATGCCTACCAGCGCCAGGCGCGCCAGAGCAGGATCACCCCCGCCACGAAGAAGACGACGTTGGCCATCCACATCGAGATCACCGGCGGCAGGACTCCCCCCATCCCGAGCACCTGGCCGAACTGGACCAGGAAGATGTACGCGATGGCCGACAGGATCGCGACGGTCACGGACGCGGCCACGCCCTCCCGCGGGTTGGTCTGGAAGGTGAACGAAATTCCCAGCGCGAGCAGCGCGACGATCACGCTCGCGAAGGGGAAAGCCCACTTGAGGTGGTAGAAGACGCGCTCGGAGCTGTAATCCCGGCCCGCCTGGCGAAGCTTCCGGATGTTGTCCCGCAGCTCGCGCATGGACTGCTCCTTGAGCTCCCGCTCGTCCCGCAGGAAGTTCCCCATCGTCTCCGCCAGGGGATACACGGCGCGGCGGACGCGCCGCGTGTCCATCTCGTCCTTCCGCCAGCGGCAGACGAGGGCCTTCGTCAGCACCCAGGCTCCCCGCTCGGGCCGTGCGCTCTCGGCGTCCACGCGTCCGAGGAGCTTGCGGCCGTAGATCTCGGCGATAGTGACCCGGTGGAGCAGGCCTTCCTCCCCGTTGGCCTGCTCCGCGTAGACGAGCTTCCCGTCGACGGTCCACACGGCCGCCCGGTTGACGACCTCGAGCTCGTGCAGGGGCTGCTTCCGGATATGCACGCGCTTGATCTCGGCGCTTCGCGAGTTGGCCCACGGCACGACGGTCTCGTCGAAGGCGATCATCCCCAGGCTCACGACCAGGGCGGGCGCCAGGATCGGCCACGCCAGCGCCCACTGGTCCACCCCCCCGGCCCGCATGGCGATGAGCTCGTGCGACCGGAGCATGCTGGTCAGCGTGAAGAGGGTCCCGATCAGCACCGCCAGCGGCATCGCCTGCGCCAGCAGGTAGGGCACCCGCAGGACGAAGTAGGCGGCGACCGCCCACGCCGGCGGGTCCTGGCGCGTGAGCCGCGCGAGCTCGTCGAAAAGGTTGCCGATCAGGATCAGGATGGTCAGCCCAAAGAGGGCCAGGAGAAAGTTCCGGATGAACTCCGTGTGCAGGTACCGCATGATGATCCGCGGCCGCCCGATCTTCATCGACCCCACCTGATCCACCTCGCCTCGTGGGACGCCACGGCGAAGGCCAGGACCCCCGCCACCGCGAGGAAGAGGTTGGGAGCCCACATCCCGACCCAAGGGGGCAGCGTGCCCTTCTGCGCCAGCCCCTGCCCGGTGGTCAGGAGGATGTAGTAGACGAAGATGACGAAGAGGCTCACGAGGACGCCGATGCCGCCCCCGCGGCGGGCCAGCGACCCCAGGGGGGCGCCGATCAGGATGACGAACAGCGGCGCGAACGCGAGCGCGATCTTCTGGTGCAGGGCGATCTCGTAGTCCCGCCGCATGTCCCGGACGTTCCGGAGTTCCCGGATTCTCCGGAACAGGTCGGCGTAGTTGAGTTCGTCCAGCCCCTTGACGAAGATCTGGTTCCCCTTGAGTGCGTCGTGGATGTCGAGGTTCACGGCGTACGACTGGAACTCGATGCGCGTGTAGTGCTCGCCCTCCATGTCCGCGGGCTGGTCCATGAGGCCGTCGCGGAGCTCGAGCGTCACCCGGAACCCCCGGGGGTCCACGCGCAGGGCCCCCTGCCGGGCCAGGATGATCCGCGGCGGCGTGCCCGCCGTCGCGGGGGTTTCGACGATCGTGACGTCCTCGAGGTCCCCGGTGGTGCCCACCTTCTTCTGGAAGTAGAGGAGGTACCGGTCGAACTCGCGGATGAACACGCGCTCCTTGAAGGCCACGCTCGCGCGCTGGCGCACGATTGTGAGCAGGATCCGCTTGTACTCCGTCGTCGCCGCGGGCAGGATCGTGCCGTTGAAGACCACGAGCACGATACTGCACGCGATCCCCAGCCCCGCGAGCGGCACGGCCAGGCGGACCAGGCTCAGCCCGGCCCCCTTCATGGCCATGAGTTCGCGGTCGTGCGTCAGCCGGCCGAACGCGAGGACCGCGGCCAGGAGCGCGGCCATCGGGAGCGATATCGCGATCACGGATGGCAGGAAGCAGACGAGAAGCCGCAGGACGACCGAGGCCTCCACGCCGCGGTTGAAGACGAGGTCGAGCATGTCGACCAGCTTGTCCGCGAGAAGGACGAAGAGGAACAGCCCGAGTCCTGCGCCCAAGGGCGCCACCGTCTCGCGCAGGAGGTAGCGGTCCAGGGTCTTCACGGTGTTGACGATACACCCAGCGCGCGCGCCATTGCCCGCGCCTCGGGGTCGTCCGGCAGCGCAGCCAGGAGGTCGCGGGCGATTCGCTGCGCTTCCGCGCGGCGGTGCCGCCGCAGCAGCAATCTCACGGCGTTCGAGGCCGCCTCCACGAACCCGGGCTGGCACCGTAGCGCCTCGCGGTAGCTCTGCAGCGCCCCGACCTCGTTGCCCGCGAGCACGCGCACGTTGCCCAGGCTGTTCCAGTCGGACGCGGCCTCCCGGCCGCCCGGACGCAGCCGGAGGGCGTGCCCGATCAGCTCCTGCGCCTTCGGCAGCATGGCGGTCTCCCCGTTCATCGCCCGGACCCCGTAGATGACGCCGAGGTTTCCCCAGCCCTCGGGGTAGCAGGGGAACCGGTCGAGGTCCGCCATGAACTCGGCCTGCGCGCCGTTGAGGTCGCCGGCCTCGTAGAGCATCTTTCCGCGGTGGAATCCGACGCGCGTCCGCGAGTCGTCCGGCATGATCCGGAGGGCCCGGTCGAAATATCCCATCGCGCGCCCGTACAACGCGGGGACCCGGGGCGAGTTCGCCCGCACGGCCTCCCCCGCCGCGTCCTGGTAGGCCAGCGCCATCTGGAAGTAGCTGCTCCGGACGAAGGGCCGCATGCACAGGGCGGCGAGGACTACGGCCACGAGCCACCACGCGTCCCGTCTTCCGGGCACGCGGAGGGACGTACCCGCGGGCAGCAGGAAGACCGCCGGCAGGAGCCAGACGAAGCTCATGGTCGGCGCCGTGTGCAGGGGAAAGTTGAAGAGCGACTGCACGGCGACGGCGACGATCCCGGCCCGGACCCCCCAGACCCAGGTCCCCTCACCCCCCCACGCGAGGAGGCCCAGGAACACGGCCACGAACAGGCACGCCCCCGGCAGGCCCAGCTCGGCCGCGCTCTCAAGGTAATCGTTGTGGGCGTGGATCGCGTTCACCCCGTAGCCGGCGTCCCCGGGCGTCGCGACCTCGAGCTGGACGCACGGATACCGCTGGGTGAACTGCCCCAGCCCCGCGCCCGCTACGGGCGACTGCTCGCACATCCGCACCGCCGTCTTCCACATGAGGAGGCGGCCGGGATCGCCGAGCACGAGCAGGTGTTCGACGAGACCGGGACGCCACAACCCGAGGAGGAGAAGCGCGGCCAGCGCGACCGCGGCGACGCCGGCCACGGCGCGCCGCAGCCGGGGGGCCGCCAGGGCCAGCAGGACGAGCGAGGCCGCGAGCCCGAGGAAGGCCCCGCGCGAGGCCGCCAGCGCGAGACCGGCGAGAATCAGGACCCCCGCCGTCGCCGGAAACCACGCCCGCTCCCGCGCCTCGACCCGGCGGGCGAACTCGGCGGCGGCGAGCGGAAAGACGAGGATCAGGAACGCCCCGAAGAAGATCGGGTTGCCGAAGGTCGAGAACGCGCGTTCCTCCGTGAACGTCACGGACCGCAGGTCCACGGCGTAGGGCGAGAGGAGCGCGCGGCCGAAGACCATCTGACCGAACCCGATCGCGACCGCGACCGACACGCCCGCGAGCAGGGCATACATCGCCTTCCGCCGGTCGCGCTCTGGGAGCCCCAGGGCCCCCACCGCCAGCAGGACGGTGACGCCCCACTCCCCCGCGCGGACCGCCGCGGTCGGCCAGTCCGTGCCGCCGAACGCGCGCGCGAGGACCCAAGCCAGGAAGCCGCCCGCGACCGCCAGGTACCACCGCGGCACCGCGCGCCAGCCCGGCCGGCCCAGTACCACCCACGCGGCGAACGCCGGCAGGGCGAACGCGGCCAGCGCCGCGTCCTTGGCGAGGTGGTAGGCGTCGCGCGCCCAGGGCCAGAAGACGAGTGGGGTCGCGCACAGCGCCGCGAAGACGCACTGCGCCCGCAGGCGCTCGAGTAGACGGGAGGAATCCGGGGCGGGGCTCAGGACTACTTCGGCTTGGGGGCGGCGGCCTTGGCCGGAGCCGGCGCGGCGGGCGGGGCCTCCTTCTTCGGCCTCTCGGGCTTCGGGTACTTCTCGATCTCCTCCGCCGACGTGATCTCGATCCGCTCGCCCGTGGCCACGCGGACCTGCCGGTACATCGACTCCGCGAGACCCACCCCGATCGCGGACGCGGCCCACAGCGGCATGAACAGCAGTCCCGTGATCGCGAGGAGGAACCGCATGAACTCCGCGAAATCCTTCCCGCTCATGAACCAGGCCTGCCATTGCACGACGCCGAGCGCGATGATGACCACGAAGGCGAGCACGAGGTAGAGGTTCAGGAGGCGCCGGGCGAGCCGCCATCCCTGGATCTGGCCCGCGAGCTGCTCGATGAGCTCGTCGATCGGCTTCCCGTGCGTGCGCTCCCATTCCAGCGCCCACGACTCGTTCCAGCGCCGCTCGATGTCGGCGACGACCCACATGGCGACGAGCTGGAGCGCGAATACGCCCCCCCAGACCAGGGCCGCGACGACGGCCAGCAGGCGAATGTTCATCCCTTACACATTACCAGCCGGGGGACCCCCGGCTCCACGATCCCGCTCACGCGCGCGATCCCTCGCCACGCAGGTGCTGGAAGGCCTTGGGCACGGCCCCCGCGACGTCGGAAGCCGTCAGCGACAGCTCCGTCCGCGCGTCGCGGGCGAAGTCCCCGGCCAGCCCGTGCACGTGCGCCCCCAGGATCGCGGCGGCGACCGGCGAGAGGCCCTGGGCCAGCAGCGCCGCCGCGAGGCCCGTGAGCACGTCACCGGTCCCGGCGCTGGCCATCCCCGGATTCCCGGTGGATACCACGAAGGCGCGACCGCCCGGCTGGGCGACGACCGTCCGGGCGCCCTTGAGCAGGATCGTCGCCCCGAACCGGGTCGCCGCGGCGACCGCGCTGCCGATCCGGTCCGCGTCGATCACGTCCGCCGTCGTCTCCATGAGCCGCGCGAGCTCGCCCGCGTGCGGCGTCAGCACACGCGGGGCTTTCGCCTTCTTCAGCACCTCGACCCGGCCGACGAGGGCGTTCAGGGCATCCGCGTCCACGACGACGGGACATTCGAGCCGCTCGACGAGCGCGATCACGGCCTGCCGGGTGGCTTCCTCGACCCCCAGCCCCGGCCCGATCCCGGCCGCGTGCATGGGCTTCGCGAATGCCAGGAGGTCCTCGAGGGCGTCCGCCGACAATCCGCCCGCGGCGGTCTCGGCCTGCGGACGGATGATGAGCTCGGGCTGGCGGCCGTGCAGGAGGGCGGCGGCCGACGCCGGCGCGGCCACGTAGACCATCCCCGCGCCCCCGGCCAGCGCCCCGGCCCCCGATAGCAGGGCCGCGCCGGTCATGGACCTGGAGCCCGCGACCAGGAGGACCCGGCCGACCGCGTGCTTGTGCGCCGTCGGGGACCGCTGGGGGATCAGCGCGGCCGCTTCCTCGGGCATGACGATGTCGGCCGTCACTCCGGGGTCGGTCAGGAGCGCCAGCGGGAACGTGAGGTCGGCGACCACGAGCTTCCCCACCCGGGTCGTGCCCGGGTGGAGGACGAGTCCGCGCTTGGGTACGCCGAGGGTCACCGTGAGCGCGGCGATCATGCACGGCCCCCCCTCGATCCGGCCCGTGTCCGGATCGACCCCCGAAGGCAGATCGATGGCGACCACGGGCTTCCCCGCCGCGTTGACGGTCTTCACGATGTCGCCCAGGAGCCCCGCGAGCGGGAGCCTGGCCCCGACCCCGACGAGGCCGTCGACGATGTAATCGGACGCTCCCGCCGCCGCGCGGACCCAAGCCAGGTCCCCCTCGGTGTGGAGCTCCTTCGGCGTGAGCCCCATCCGGTCCAGGATCGTCCAGTTCGCGAGCGGCTCGCCCCGGAGGTCCTTCGCCGTCCCCACGAGCCCGACGACGACGGAGGCGCCGTGCGCGACGAGGTGGCGCGCCGCGCACATCCCGTCCCCGCCGTTCCCGCCCTTGCCGCAGAGGATCGTCACGCGCTTGCCGTCGAGCGCGCCGAAGACCTTCTCCATCGCGATAACGACCGACGCCCCGGCGTTCTCCATGAGCAGGAGGCGGGACATCCCGAATTCCTTCTCCGCGCGCTCGTCCAGCCGCCTGATGTCCGCCGCCGTCGCCAGTCTCATCGCGTCTCCCTCACCATGATTTCACGATATCACGCTGCCGGAGAGGCCATGCCACTATCGGCACGTGGATGCGATGAGGCGGCCGAGCCGATACCCGATCTCGGCGCCCAGGATCGCGCTCAACGGGTACGACGGGAGCACGATCCACGCCGAGACGGGGTGCTTCGTTCCGGCCGGCGACCTCCAGAAGGTGATGGTCCCGGCCAGGCCCCCGAGTCCGCAGACCAGCTCGGTCACGCCCACGATCGTGTCCCGATTCCGTTCGCACTCGCTCTTGGCCAGCGGTCCCGTGACCGACTCCTCCTGTGCGGCCCCGGACGAGGTCGCGGTCAGCGCCGGGGCGGGAAACGCCGAGGGCGGGTTGTCCGCCCGGACCGGTCCGGCCAGGACCGCGAGGGCCAGGACCGCGAAGCCACGCGCGATCATCAGCGCTGGGCCAACGCGGCCGTGAGGCACTCGGTTGAAGGATCGCCTCTGCCAGGAACCGGATCTACCCAGGCGGCAATCGCCGGTTCGTTGCCGCACGGAAACCGCCTGAGCAGGTTCACGACCGCGCCCACAAGGAGACCTGCGGCCGCGCCGACCAGCGCGCCGCCATATGTGCGCATCTTTACCTCGTCACCGCTCGCACCGCTGGCGCCCACCATAGCGCCCAGCGCCCCGCCACCCAGCCACAGGCCAATCGTCCACGCGACGCGGCTCCGTATCTCCCTTTTCGAGCACGCCATCCAGTTCTCATGGTCAATCTGGTATCCGGCCCATTCGTTCCGCGAGCTTGCCGTCCACTCGATGTCGTCGCAATCCCTGGCCATCACTGCCCCAAGGCCCCGACCCACGCCATACCCCGCGATTGTCGAGACAACAGAGATCCCGAGTCCGATCCAGATATTCCTGGAGCTGGTCGCCGCCACTGATCCGCCGAGTATTCCGAGCACACTCCCCGCGGTCAGGCCTCCATTCGTGTAGTCCCGGAGCGTCTTCTCCCTAACGTACTCGCACCGAGAACGGGAAACGCCCGAAGCCACCGCTGAAGTGCCGGTGCTCTGGTATCCTGCGGCGCCCATAGCTTCCCGGGCCGTCTCGGACTGCTGGAGCACCGAGGTTGACAGCATCATGGATCCCGTCGACGAGAAGCTTGAACGTGGCGCACTGGCGACGGCCTCGCCGCCGATGCAGAGAAGAAGGGCCAGACACCCCGCCGACTTCATCTATGCCCTACTGCCAGCACGACCGCGGTGGCGCGCTCGGCGTCGTGCGTGATCGAAATGAGGAAGGACTTCGCCTTCTTCCGCTTCGCGTGCTTCGCCGCCGCGCCGGTCAGGGCGATGGACGGATGCCCGGACTCCGCCCGCCGGACTTCCATGTCGTGCCACTTCCAAAGCGCCCGGGCGTCGAGGGCTTTGAGCACGGCTTCCTTGGCCGCGAACCGGGCCGCCAGCGAGGGGTACGGGTTCGCGTGAGAGAAGCAGTAGTCGAGCTCGCGGGCGGTGAAGAGCCGCCGGAGGAACGGCTTCCCCCACCGCTTCGCCACCTTGCGGAACCTGCCCACCTCGACCGAGTCCACCCCGAGCCCGGAGATCATACGCCCAGCTCCTCACGCATCGCCGCCACCGCAGTCTTCAGTCCGGGCACGTCTTCTTCGACGGCCTGCCAAGTCCTCGGTAGATCTAGGGTCAGATAGTCGTGCGCCAGCACGTTACGAAACGCCGCGATCTCACGCCAGTTGATCTCGGGATGCCCGGCCTTCAGAGCCTCCGGGACTTGCCGTACGGCGTCCGCCATGGTCTCGAGATTGCGGGCCACTGCGTCCTGCGTCATCTCATCCTTGAGGAAAGCATCCTTGCCTTTCGCAGTATATGACTCGATTCGGGCGATGCACTCCGCAATGTGGATCAGATAGAGCCCGGGATCCTTCAGAGCGGCCTCGCCTCGCTCAGAACGCGATCGCGGATGTACCAGTGAAGCCCTGCCGCAGTGGTGACCTCCACCTTCCTGCCAAGCAAGTCCTCCAGATCGGCGATGAGACCGCCCGGGAACCACGGCGTTCGCTTCGGCCCCGCGTCGATCAGCAGGTCGAGGTCGCTGTCCGGCCGCGCCTCGCCCCGGGCGAATGAGCCGAACACGCGGAGATTCCGCGCCCCGTGCTTTTCCGCGATGCGCAGGATCTCGTCACGCCGCCCTTTGAGTAGTTCGTCGATGCCCATTGGCTCTGGTGTCCTGCTCTGATTCTACCCCGGCCCATCCCGGCAGGACCGCCGCTCAGCCGGGAAGCCCCGCCATGCCACCGCCCGGCCCGAATCTGCCTACCCACCCCCGGTCCCTCGTACGCCGCGTTGTAGAATATGGCCGTGGCGACGCTCGATTTCCACGGCCGCGTGACGGACGCGAAACGGGTTCGGATCGGGTTCATCGGGTGCGGGTCGCACTCGCTCCGGAACATCTACGCCTCCCTCCAGTACCTGCCGGTGGAACTGGTCGCCACCTGCGACCTCGACGGGAAGAAGGCGGAGGCCTTCGCCCGCCAGTTCGGCGCGCCGGCCTCGTACACGGACTACCGCGCGATGCTGGAAAAGGAGAAGCCCGAGGCGGTCCTCGTCGTGACCGGCTACGACCCGAAGGGCCGTCCGCTCTATCCCCCCATTGCGTGCGACTGCCTCGAGCGCGGGGCGCACGTCTGGATGGAGAAGCCGCCCGCGGACACGACCGCGGACGTGGACCGCATGCGCGCGGCCGCGCAGGCCGCGGGCCGACACGCCATGGTCGGATTCAAGAAGATGTTCGTGCCCGCCAACGTCAAGGCCCGCGAGCTGGCCGCCGACCCCGCGTTCGGGCAGGTGGGTATCGCCACGTTCCAGTACCCGATGGGCGTGCCGACCGTGGACGAGATCGCCAGGTACCGCGCCGGCGACCCCGGCGGCCGGGGCGTGGTCGGATTCCTCGACCACATGTGCCACCCGGTCTCCGCCATGCTCTACCTCCTCGGCTGGCCGCGGACGCTCACCTACTACCGCTCATCCACCGGCGCGGGCACGGCCACGTTCGAGTTCCCCGGCGGTTCACTCGCCACGATCACGTTCGCCCACGGCGCGGGGTGGAACGGCGGCATGGAACGCACCCAGCTCGTGGGCACGAACGGACGCACGATCGTGGTCGAGAACAACATGCGGCTCGAGATGCGGCGCGATCCCAGGCTCGGGTACGGCGACACGCCGTCGTTCTACGCGGGAAATGCCGGAGAGGTCACCTCCGTCTGGGAACCCGAGTTCTCGCTCGGCCAGCTCTACAACAAGGGGCTCTTCCTCCAGGGCTACTGGGGCGAGCTCGACGAGTTCGCGCGGTCGATCCTGGAGGGACGGGCCCCCAACCGGGCCGGGCTCGATCACGCCTGGCAGGCGACCCGGATCTTCGAGGCGTTCGCCGCGGGGCCGGGCCACCCGATCGACCTCTAGGACCGCGGCATGACCCGGCGCCGGCCCGTCACGGTCGTGCGCGCCCTCGGCACGCGGAACGCGGAGACGATCGTCGCCTACAACGCCGGCGGACGTTTCGCCTTGATGCGGTCACAGACTGTGACCGCATATGCGCTGCCTCTCTCAATGTGAGCCGGAATGCTAAGTATCTGGATGCCCACCATCGGCATAGCCTGGAGGCTCTGGCCGGCTACTTCCCGGCGGCGTCGGCGAGGACGACCGTCCGGGCGCCTTCGATGGCCGCCACGCCGGAGGCGATATCGACGCTCTTCCACTGGGAGCCGGCGCCGCGCCACGACACCGCGCCCCGCTCTAGCAGGACCGTCCACGGCTCGTGGCCCGCCCAGACCCCGAGCGACCCCGCGGCGCCGGGCAGCACGAGGCTCTCCGCCGCGGCCTCCTCGGCCAGGACCCCCTCGGGCCCGACGATCCGGAGCGCGAACGACTTCATGCCGGAAGAATCCTCACGCGGGCGCTCCCGCCAGGATCTTGCGGCCCTTCTCGACGGCCTCGTCGATGTTGCCGACCATGTAGAACGCGGCCTCGGGCAAGTCGTCGTGCCGGCCCTCGACGATCTCCTTGAAGCTCCGGATCGTCTCCTTGATCGGGACGTACTTGCCGGGGAGGTTCGAGAACTGCTCGGCGACGTGGAACGCCTGGGACAGGAACTTCTCGATCTTGCGGGCGCGCGCCACGATGCGCTTGTCCTCGTCCGAGAGCTCGTCCATGCCCAGGATCGCGATGATGTCCTGCAGGTCCGCGTACCGCTGGAGGACGCGCTGGACCTCGCGAGCCACCGTGTAATGCTCCTCCCCCACTATCTTGGGGTCGAGCTGGCGCGACGTCGAGTTCAGCGGGTGCACGGCCGGGTAGATGCCCTTCTCCACGATCTTGCGGTCGAGCGCGACGCGGGCGTCGAGATGGGTGAACGCCGTCACGATCGCGGGGTCCGTGTAGTCGTCGGCCGGGACGTAGATGGCCTGCACGCTCGTCACGGAGCCCTTCTGCGTGGAAGTGATCCGCTCCTCGAGCTCGCCCATGTCGGTGCCCAGCGTGGGCTGGTAGCCGACGGCCGACGGGATGCGTCCCAGGAGGGCGGACACCTCGGAGCCGGCCTGGAGGAACCGGAAGATGTTGTCGATGAAGAGGAGCACGTCCTGCCCCTCCTCGTCGCGGAAGTACTCGGCCATCGTGAGGGCCGTGAGCGCGACCCGGAACCGGGCGCCGGGCGGCTCGTTCATCTGGCCGTACACCATGACCGTCTTCGGGAGCACGCCCGAATGCTTCATCTCGAGCCACATGTCGTTGCCCTCGCGCGTGCGCTCGCCGACGCCGGCGAAACACGACACGCCGCCGTGCTCGCGCGCGATGTTGTGGATGAGCTCCTGCACGAGCACGGTCTTGCCCACGCCCGCGCCGCCGAACATGCCGATCTTGCCGCCCTTGGCGAAGGGCACGAGCAGGTCCACGACCTTGAGGCCGGTCTCGAGGATCTGGGTGCTCGACGCCTGGTCCACGAGCGCGGGGGCCGGCTTGTGGATGGGAGAACGCTTCTCGGTCACGACGTCGCCCTGGAAGTCGATCTGCTCGCCGAGCACGTTGAACACGCGGCCGAGCGTCTGCCGCCCGACGGGCACCGTGATGGCGCTCCCCGTATCCACGACCTCGGCGCCGCGCCGGAGGCCGTCGGACGAGGACATGGCCACGCAGCGAACCACGGACTCGCCCAGGTGCGACTGCACCTCGAGCGTGAGGTTCACCGGCGGAGTCGACTTGTCGTCCCTGATCGTCAGGGACTGGAAGATCGGCGGGAGGTGCCCCTCCGGGAACTCGACGTCCACGACCGCCCCGATGACCTGCGCGACCTTGCCCGTATTCGCCATCTGAATCACCCCTTCCTTGAACTAAGCGTAAGCGCCGCTAGGCGCCCAGCGCTTCCGCGCCGGTTGTAATCTCAAGAAGTTCCTTAGTGATGCCCGTCTGCCGCAGCTTGTTCGCCAACAGGGTCAGGTCCCCCGTCAGCTCCTCCGCGTTCGTCGTCGCGTTGTCCATCGCGACCATGCGCGCGCCCTGCTCCGAGGCCTGCGCCTCCAGGAGCGCGCGGTGCAGTTGCGCCGTCAGCGCCCGCGGCAGGATGAGGTCCAGGACCGCCTCCACGGACGGCTCGCACCGCAACTCCGTCGCCGCCGGGCTGGAAGCCTCGGCCTGCTTGAACGGGAGCCAGGGCACGATGACGGGCCGGGAGACGCCGGCCGACACGAACCGCTGGTACGCGAGCCGGACCCGCGAGAGCTGCATGAACGAGTGCAGGGACGCCAGGTCGCGGCCGATCTTCTCCGACTCATCCCACGTGATCGGGAACCCGAGCTTCTCGTGCGACTGGACCACCTGGAACGCATGACGGCCCCAGAACTCGCGCGTCTTGCGGCCGACGGTCACGAGGTTCACCATCGACTCCTGGCCCCGGATCTGGGCGAGGACGTACCGGAAGAGCCCGGTGTTGAACGACCCGCACAGCCCCCGGTCGGAACCGATCACGACAAGGACTTCCGGACCGCAGGAGCGGTCCCCGGCGCCAGCTGCGCTGGCGCCGAGCCCCGGCGGCTGGTCGAGGAGCGGGTGCGTGACCTCCGTGCCCGCGGCCGCCACGAGCCGGGCCGCCATCGCGTACAGCGTGTCCGTGTAGACCCGGCTCTGGATCATCTTGTCCTGGACGCGGCGCATCTTGACGGTCGCGACCATCTTCATGGCCTTCGTGACCTGGCCGATGCCTCGCACGGCCTTGATGCGCTGCCGGACTTCCTTGATCGCGGCCATGGGTTCTGTCTAGTCCTCCTACTTCGCGTCCTGGGACTTCTTGAACTCGTTCTTGAACGCCTCCAGCGCCTCGTCCAGCTTGTGCTTGAGGTCTTCCGTCATCTCCTTCTTCTCCCGGATCTCCTTGAGCACCGCCGCGCGCTTGCCGTCGAGGAAGGCATAGAGCTCGCTCTCGAACCGCTGGACGTCGGAGACGGCCAGGCCGTCCAGGAACCCGTTGGTCCCCGCGTAGATGATCGCGATCTGTTTCTCCACCGGGAGCGGGCCGTACTGGGGCTGCTTGAGGACCTCGACCATGCGCTCCCCGCGCGCGAGCTGGGCCGACGTCGACTTGTCGAGCTCGGCCCCGAACTTGGAGAAAACCTCGAGCTCGCGGTACTGGGACATGTTCATGCGGAGCGGCCCCGCGATCTGCTTCATGGCCTTGATCTGGGCCGACCCGCCGACGCGGGACACCGAGATCCCGACGTCGACCGCGGGCCGGACGCCCTGGTAGAACAGGGCCGGCACGAGGTAGATCTGCCCGTCCGTGATCGAGATGACGTTGGTCGGGATGTAGGCCGACACGTCGCCTTCCTGCGTCTCGATGATGGGCAGGGCTGTCAACGACCCCTTCCCCCGCTCATCCGATAGCTTGGCGGCCCGTTCCAGCAGGCGCGAGTGCAGGTAGAAGATGTCGCCCGGGAAGGCCTCGCGGCCGGGCGGGCGGCGCAGGACGAGCGCGAGCTGGCGGTACGCGACCGCGTGCTTGTAGAGGTCGTCGTAGACTATGAGCGCGTGCCCGCCCTTGTCCCGGAAGTACTCGCCCATCGCGCACCCGGCGAACGGCGCCAGGTACTGCTGGGGCGCGGGGTCGGAGGCGCCGGCCACGACCACGGTCGTGTAATCCATGGCGCCGTGCTCCTCGAGCGTGCGCACGAGGGCGGCCACGGTCGAGTTCTTCTGCCCGATGGCGACGTAGATGCACTTCACGTCGCCGCCCTTCTGGTTGATGATCGTGTCGACGCAGAGCGCGGTCTTGCCGGTCTGGCGGTCGCCGATGATCAGCTCCCGCTGGCCCCGGCCGATGTTCGTCATCGCGTCCACGGCCTTGATTCCTGTTTGCAGCGGCTCCTTCACCGGCTGGCGTTCGACGACGCCGGGCGCCCGGACCTCGAGCGGGCGGTTCGCCTCGGCCTTGATGGGCCCCTTGCCGTCGATGGGCTGGCCCAGCGCGTTCACGACGCGGCCCAGCAACCCCTCGCCCACGGGCACCTCCGCGATGCGGCCCGTCCGGCGTGCCTGGTCGCCCTCGTGGATGTGCGTCCCCTCGCCGAGCAGAATCACGCCCACCTCGTCGCGCTCGAGGTTCATGGCGATCCCGAACGCGCCGCCCGGGAACTCGAGCAGCTCGGAAGCCATGACGTTGCCCAGCCCCGACAGCCGGGCCACGCCGTCGCCGACCGAGGTCACGACCCCGGTCTCGGCCACGTCCAGCCCGGGCTCGAACCCCGCGAGCTGCTTGGAGATCAGGTCCTCGAAACTCTTCACGGATGCCATCGTAAACTCACCCCCTTCTCGAATCGTCCGTCACGAGTTCGCGCTCCAGCCGGTCCAGCGCGCCCTTGACGGTCCCGTCGATCACCAGTTCCCCCGCGACCACGCGGAGCCCGCCGATCAGCTCCCGCCGGGTCACGACCTTGAGCGCGACCGGGCGGTGCATGGACCGCTCGAGCGTCTCCCGGATCCTCGCCACGTCGCGCCTCGTGAGCGGAGCGGCCGCCTCGACGAGGACGGTGGCCGTCGCGGACTGCGCCGCCGCGATTCCGCCGTAGGCGCGCGAGATCCCGGACAGCATCCCGGCGAGCCGCCGTTCCAGCACGGCCCGCAGGACGGACGCCCCCGTCCCCGCCAGCGGCAGGAGCCGGCCGAGGAGCTCCAGCTTGCGCTCCGCGCCCACGGACGGGTGCAGGAGCACCTGCCGCAGCTCGAAGTGCCGGCTCACGATCCCGCCCGCGCGGGCGAGCGTCGTCCCCGTCGCCTCGACGTCCCCCTCGACCTCGGCCTGCCGGAACGCCAGCAGGGCGAGCTGGTGGGCGAGCGCGCGGGATGATCCCTTCACGCGTCCGCGTCCAGCCGCTTGGGCAGTTCGGCGATAACCCGGTCGATGAGCCTCTTCTTGTCGCGGGCCGAGATCGAGACCCCCGCCACCTTCCGGGCCATCGCGACCGACAGCCGCGCGACCTCGCGCCGGAGCTGGTCGCGGGTCTGCACCCGCTCCCGCTTCATCTGCACCCGGGCCTGCTCCACGACCGCCATCGCCTGCTTGCGGGCCTCCGCCAGCGCCGCGTCCTTCGTCTTCCGCGCCTCGACTTCGGCCTTCTTCATCCGTTCCCGCGTCTCACCCTCGAGCTTCGCGATGCGCTTCGCCAGCTCCTCCGAGTTCGCCTGCGCCTGCCGCCGCGCCGCTTCGGCTTCCGCCTGCGCGTGCAGAATCCTGCGCTTCCGCTCCTCCAGGATCGCCCGGATGGGCTTCAACGCCAGGAAGTACAACCCCAGGGCGCCGATCGCAAACGTCAGGAGCTGGACGATCAGGAGCGTCCAGGCCGGCGTTTCCATCAGCCCGTGATCGACTTCGTGAACGGCAGGGCGAACAGCATGATGAACGCGATGAGCAGGACGTAGATGACGAGGGACTCGATGAACGCCAGCCCCAGCAGCATCGCGGTCTGAATGCGTCCCGCCGCTTCCGGCTGGCGCGCTATCGCTTCCATCGCCCGGCCCGCCACGTTACCCTGCCCGATCGCCCCGCCGAACGCGGACAGCGCGAGCGCGAATCCCGCCGTCACGACCACGGCGGCAAAGAACATGGCCACGCCGCTGTTGGACGGCTCCGCGGCCGCCGTCGCGGCGAAGGCCGCCGCCGGCGTCAGCCACATCGCGAGAGACAACATCACCTTCTTCATCGGCTTTCCTCCCGTCAAGAGTGTGTAATTCCGGAACCAGACTCCTCGCGGGCCACGGCTTCCCCGTGCCCCTCCTCGTGCCCCTCCATCGCCATGGCCACGAAGACCATCGTCAGGATCGTGAACACCGCCGCCTGCACGATCGAAACCAGCGTGCCGAGCAGGATGATGGCGGGCCGCAGGATGAACGGCAGGACGGAAAACCCCTTGATCACGGCCGACGGGCTCAGCATGAAGGTCGCGGCGACGAAGGCGAGCATGAGGAGCAGGATCTCCTTGGCGAAGATGTTGCCGAACAACCGCATGGTGAGCGAGATCGGCCGGATGAACTGCTCGAGCACGTGGATGAGCGGCCACATCCACCACATCAGCGAGTACATGAGCCACCACGGGCACGGCGGCGGCATGAAGTGCCTGAGGTAGCCCTTGAGCCCGTGCGCGCGGATCCCCGCGTACTGGGTGGCGAGCGCGACGACGATGGCCATCGCGGCGTTGGTGTGGTACGAAGCCGTCGGCGACATGCACCCGGGAAGCAACCCGAGGAGGTTGCCGGTCAGGATGAAGAGGAAGAGGGCGATGAAGAGCGGCATGAACCGCTCTGCCGCCGGCCCGAGGATCGAGTCCGCGAGCTCCTGCACGGTTTCCACGAGCCACTCGATCAGGTTCTGGATCACGCCCGGCGAGACGGCCATCATGACGCGCATGAGCAGGGAGAGCCCGAGGATGATCCCCGCCGTGAGAAACCAGAATGAGGCCGCGTAGGAGTCCACCTCCGGCGCCCCGGGCATGGCCGGAATGTGCAGGGGCGGGAGGATGTGGAGCGAATGCGGCAGCCCGCCTTCACCCGACATGGACTTTGATCTCCCGCAGCACGACGACCGAGAAGGCCCCGAGGTAGCCGGCCGCCAGCCCCGCCCAGGCGTATGGCCCGATGAGGAGGGACCCGAGGAGGCCGGCCGCGAGGATGGAGAGGCGCCGGACCAGCCCCCAAGCGGCCTTCGCCCGGCCGCGGGACGCGGCGAGCTCCATGACCGACGCCGTCAGGTCGCGGCCGGCGATCACGCCCAGCCCGCCGCCGGCAACCAGCCCGATGAGCACCGCAAGGCTTGCGCTCATTTCAGGATGTTGACGATACCATACCAAAAGGCCGCTGCACCGCCCCCGAGGAACAGGATCGCCGTCATCACGGGCGCCGTGCCGAGGACCCGGTCCACGAACACCCCCACGCCTCCGCAGACGAGCATCGCGATCCCCATGACGAGCCCGAACGACCCGATCCGGCCCGTCTGCGTCCACGCGTTCCGGTCCTGCACCATGGCGGGCATTCTACCCGAACCGGTCCCCCCGCAATATGACACGCGGGTCAGGTGCCGCCTTGACCGGGATCATGGGATTGGTTACGCTCGTGTCCAGCCATGGGACTCAAGGCCGACCGCTGGATCCGCGAGCAGTGCCGGAAACACCGCATGATCGAGCCTTTCGAGGAGGCCCAGGTCCGCGACGGGGTCATCTCCTACGGCGTCTCCTCCTACGGGTACGACATCCGGGTCGCCGACGAGTTCAAGATCTTCACGAACGTCTGGGGGAACACCGTGGACCCCAAGGCCTTCGACCCCAAGTCGCTCGTGGACCTCAAGGCCCCCGTGTGCATCATCCCGCCGAACAGCTTCGTCCTCGCCCGCACGCTCGAGTACTTCCGCATCCCGCGCGGGGTCCTCACGATCTGCCTTGGCAAGAGCACGTACGCCCGGTGCGGGATCATCACGAACGTGACCCCGTTCGAACCCGAGTGGGAGGGGTTCGCGACGCTCGAGATCTCGAACACGAGCCCCCAGCCCGCCCGCATCTACGCCAACGAGGGAATCGCCCAGGTCCTCTTCCTGGAGGCGGACGAGCCCTGCGAGGTCAGCTACGCGGACAAGAAGGGCAAGTACCAGAAGCAGACGAGCATCACCCTCCCCAAGCTATGAAGATCACGGGACTGAAACCGGTCCTCGTTAACGGCGGGTACATCAACTGGGTCTTCGTCAGGGTCGAGACCGACGTCCCCGGGCTGATCGGGTGGGGCGAGTCCAGCCTCGAGTGGAAGACGAACGCGGTCGCGGGCGCGATCCGGGACCTCGAGCCGCTCGTGCTCGGCCAGGACCCCACCCGGATCGAGCGCCTCTGGCAGCTCATGCACCGCGGCGCCTTCTACCGCGGCGGGATCGTGGTCGCGAGCGCGATGAGCGGGATCGACCAGGCCTGCTGGGATATCCTGGGCAAGTCGCTGAACCAGCCCGTCTACCGGCTTCTGGGCGGCGCCGTCCGCGACCGGGTCCGCCTCTACGGCCACCTGACCGGCGACGGCATACCTCGGGCGAAATCCCAGACGCTCGGCGAGATCGCGCAGGCGAGCCTCGTGGACGGCCTCACCGCCCTCAAGTGCGGCCCGTCGAGGATGAACCGCCCGATGGAGGGCGCGGCGGCGGTCAAGGCGTCCGTGGCCGAGATCGCCGAGATCCGGCGGGCGATCGGTGACGGAGTTGACCTCATGGTGGACCTCCACGGGCGGTGCTCCCCCGCGCTCAGCGTTGAAATCGGAAAGGCTCTCGAAGGCCTCGGCCTTCTGTTCCTCGAGGAACCGTGCCTGCCCTACTCGGTGTCGGGAATGAAGAAGGTCGCCGACCAGGTCCGGATCCCAATCGCGGCCGGCGAGCGGCTCGCCACCCGGTGGGAGTTCGAGCCCCTGATCGCCTCTAGGGCCGTCGAGGTCCTCCAGCCGGACCCCTCCCACTGCGGCGGGATCTCGGAGGCGAGGCGAATCGCGGCGCTGGCCGAGACGCATTACATGTCGATGGCGTTCCACAACCCCCTGAGCCACATCAACACCCAGGCCTGCCTGCACCTGGGGATGGCGACGCCGAACTTCCTGATCCAGGAGGTCATCCAGCGCCACCATAGCTGGCGCTACGAGGTCGTGGGGCCGGCGCTGGAAATCAAGGATGGGTATGCCCATCCCGGCGACCGCCCGGGGCTGGGCGTCGAGGTCAACGAGGCCGAGTGCGCCAAACACCCCCCCATCGAGACCCGGCAGCCCGAGGCCGTCCTCGTTGACGGGTCGGTCACGGACTGGTAGGATCGGGGTCATGGACCGGCGGTTACCGCTCCTTCTGGTCACAGTCGCGATCTTGGGCCTCGTCGGATCGGTTATCGCCCAGTTCGCCCTGCCTCACGCTCCCGCTCCCGTCGCGCGCGCCGCGGTTCGCGCATCGGCACCCGGCGACGTCGTCGCGATCGGTCCGGCGTCGGCGGTCCGCTTCGAACAGCCCCCCCAGACGCCGGCCGCGCAGGTGGCGGCCGTTTCCACTCCGGTGGAAGTCCTGCCCCTCGTCGATGTCCGCTCCCGCTATGGCCGGGCGGTCATCCGGATGGCCGTGGTGGCCGAATCCTTCTATGAGGACGGGGTCGTGGCTACGCGGCGCGCCGTGCGCCGCTGCCGGAGCTGCTGCCGCTAGAGGCCGGCGCCCCGGGTCAGGCGATTCCGGCGGCGGCCAGCGCCTTCTTGATCTCGGGTTTGGGCAGGAAGCCGACGAGGTTCTTGACGGGCTTCCCCCCCATGAAGATCACGAGCGTCGGAATGCTCTGGATGCCCAGCTTCTCCGCCACGGCGGGTGCCTTGTCCACGTCGACCTTGACGAGGACGAACTTGCCGTCGAGTTCATTCGCGAGCTCCTCGACGAGCGGCGCGATCATCTTGCAGGGACCGCACCACTCGGCCCAGAAGTCCACGAGCACGGGGAGCGTGCTCTTCTCGACCTTCGCCTCGAAATCGGCCTCGGTCACGTGGATCGGTTCCGACATGTCGCCTCCTTGAATGTATTTTCCGAGCTCATCACATATGCTCCGGCGCCGTCACGCCCAGGAGCGCCAGACCGTTCGAGATCGTTTGCCGCGCCGCCGCCACCAGCGCGAGCCGGGCGCGGGCGAGTTCGGGGGCAGGGGCCCCGACCACCCGGCATTGACTATAGAACTGGTGCACGGCTTGGGCAAGTTCCGTCAGCTCGTGCGCGACGAGGTGGGGAGCCCGGGTCAGCGCCGCCTTCTCGACGATCAAGGGCCAGCGCGCGAGCTTGCGCAGGAGCAGCCGCGCCTCGGGTTCAGTGAGCCGGGAGGGCTGGCCGTCCGCCGCCGCGGGGGCCCCCAGCCCCTCGGCTGTCGAGTGCTCAAGCACACTGCACAGCCGGGCATACGCGTACTGGACGTAGTAGACGGGGTTGTCCATGGTCGTCGCCTTCGCCAGGTCCATGTCGAACTCGAGGTGGCTCGACGGCGCCCGGAGGACGAACAGGAACCGGGCCGCGTCGGGCCCCACTTCCTCGACGAGCTCGGCGAGCAGGACGATGTCCCCCGACCGCTTGGACATCTTGACCGTCTCGGTTCCCCGCTTGAGCGTGACGAACTGGGTGATGACGACCTCGAACCGCTCCACGGGCTCGCCGAGCACCTGGAGCGCGGCGCGCAGCGTCGCCATCTCCACCTGGTGGTCGGCCCCCACGATGTCGATGAGCCGCGTGAACCCGCGCGAGAACTTCTGCCGGTGGTAGGCCACGTCGGGGAGGGTGTAGGTCGGCTTACCGTCCCCCTTGATCAGGACCCGGTCCTTCTCGTCGCCGTGCGCCGTGGCACGGAACCACTTGGCCCCGTCCTTCTCGAACACCTCGCCCTTCGCCTCGAGGTCCGCAAGCGCCCGGGCCACCTGGCCCTCCTCGTGCAGGCGCTTCTCGTGAAAGAAGGCGTCGAACCCGACCCGCAGCGCCTCGAGGTCGGAGCGGTGCCGCGCAAGCATCTCGGCCACCGAGAACTCCATCAGCCGGCGTATCCGGTCCTCCGGGTCCGCGTTCAGCAGGTCCTCGCCCAGCCGGTCGCGCGCCGCCCGGGCGAGGTCCCTGATGTAGTCGCCCTGGTATCCGTCCTTCGGGATCTCGAACGGTTCCCCGCGCAGCTCGCGCCACCGGGCCTCGACGGACAGCGCCAGGTTCCGGACCTGCGCGCCCGCGTCGTTGACGTAGTACTCGCGCTCGACTGTCGCGCCCGCGGCCTCGAGGCACCGGCATAGCGCGTCCCCGAACGACGCCGCGCGGGCGTTGACCACGACGAGCGGACCCGTGGGGTTCGCGCTCACGAACTCGACCAGGATGCGCTCCCCCGCGAGCGAGGCGCCGGTTCCCCAGGCGGAACCGGCTCTCTCTATCCCGCCAAGGATTCCGGCCCAGACCTCGTCCCCTAGGAAGAAGTTCAGGTACCCGCCGCCCGCGATCTCGACGCGCTCGACGGAAGCGTCGGCCGCCAGGTGCGCCTTCAGTGCGGTCGCGACCTCGACGGGGGGTCGGCGGACCGCCTTGGCGAGCGCGAACGCGACCGGACAGGCGAGATCGCCGTGGGCGAACTCGCGGGGGAGTTCCACGACAATCGCAGCCTCGGCCGGGACCACCTCGCCCCACCCCGCCGCGACCGCGGCCGCCCGCACGCGCGAGCGCACGAGCGCCTTGAGGTCCGGCGCCACCCCGCCGGTCATGCCGCCACCTGCCCCGGAGGCGAACCCAGGTAACGGAGAAGAAGCCTGCTGCGTATCCGCTCCACGAGCTTGTCGAACTCGATCTTGTGCTCCTCGAGGCACCAGTCGAGCCGGCCGCGCTGGGAGGAATCGGGCGGAAACGCGAGGAAACTCACACGGGCCTCGCCGGACTCGACGATCCCGAGCCGCTCCGCCGCCCCGCAGGCGGCCCGGAACTGCTCCAGGGTCAGGCCCAGCATCGACCGGACTTCGTCGGTCGGGAGCGCGGCGCCGCCGAAGATGGCCTGGAACGCGACGAGCTCGGGGCCGCCCTTCTGCCGCCAGAGCTCCTCGAACGTCTCGTCAGGCACTTGGGCCCCCCGCCGTCTCCGCCCAGAAGGTGGTCATGGCCGGGTGCGGCTTCAGCCCGTGCGCCCGGAGCCACGCCAGCTTGCAGGCGAGGACGTACCGGACGCCGAGGGCGAGCGACCGGCGGGCCAGCCGCCGGCCCGTGCGGGCCTCGGGGAATGCCCGGCCAGGCGCGCAGAAGTCGGCCACGAAGAGGATGCGGCCCAGCGGGCCCCAGCCCGGCCGCCCCGTCGAGTGCCAGCGGACGGCATCGAGGACGCCGGGGGCGCGGACGCCCAGCCGGGCCGGCGCCATCGCGGCGGCGGCAGGTCCGTGCCAGATGGCCGGGATCGCGCGCGTCGCCGCGTCGAGGCGTACCCCTTGTCCGCTCAGCATGGCATCCAGCCTAGCGAAGCCCAGCGGCTTTAGCCAGTCGTGCAGCCAGCCCGCCGCCTCCGCGCAGGCGGGATCGACCCCGTGCCGCCGGGCCAGTTCGCGCGACAGCCCGGCCACCGCGCGCAGATGTCCATGGAGCGGGTGACGACGTCCCACGCCGGGCACGCCTCGCATGTCAGTACCCACCTTCGGCCTCCGGCTCGGGCCCCCGGGCGGGCTCGGGCGGACGGACCAGCCGGAACTCCGCGGCCGGCGAGACGCTGCGGATCGCCCCGGGACCCCGCACGACGAGCTGGACGCGGTATCGGCCTGCGGGCGTGGCGACTCCGCGCTGGGTGGACCCGTTCCAGTCCAGCGACGCGGGCGGGGCGCCTTCGCCCTCGGCCGACCAGACCACCCCGCCGGCGCGATCGAGGATGAGCACCGTCCAGCCCTCGATGCGGCCCCCCTTCGGCGGACGGATCGTGAACGTGAACGTCCGCCACGGACTCGAGGCGACCAGCATCTCCGACTCCGGCATAACGCCGGATCCGGAAGCGGTCCCGCCGGGCGCGGCCCCCGCGGTCGCGATCCCCTCCAGCACGTCGCCCTGCCCCAGTTGCCAGCGCAGGGAGGCGAGGTGCAGGTAGCCCTGGCTCCGCGCGGCGCCCGCGATCGCGTACTCGAGTCTCCCCTGCCCCACGGTCACGCCCACTCCCGCCGACAGCGTTCCGTCCCTGGCCGTGCCGTCCCGCCACCCGATCCGGATCGCGCCGTCCACACCGCGCACGGCGAGGGGCTGCTCGAATCCGAAGGCCCAGATTCCCTCGCGCGCCGCGGGCCCGCGCACGAGCCGGCCCTCGGCCGTCGCGGCCAGCGCGCCATCGATCCGGGCCGCCAGCGCCAGCCGCCACTGCCGCGCGACGTCCTCCCGGAGCCCGCTCTTCCACGCGAGGCTCCCGAACGCGTCGTCCACCCCGGCGGCGGCGTCGACCTCGAGCCCCTCGACCCGGACCGGCATGCGGCCCCGGATCGCGAAGTCGAGTCCGAACCCGGTCGCGTTGTCATCGTGGAGATCCGCCTCCATCACCTTGAGGGCCGCGCCGAGCGAGAGCCCCGGCACCTCCTCCACCGGCATCCCGAGCCCGGCCGCCCAGGTCCGCTCGGCCGTGTCCCCCGCGGCGAGATTCCGGAACGAGGCGCCGACCCCCAAGCCCCCGACGATCCCGCCCGTGCGGAGCAGGACCGCGTTCAGTCCGGCCCGCGTCGCCGCGCCGAAGCTCCCGAGCGCGTCCGGCCCGCGGAGTTCCGGCAGCGCGGCCGCGCATCCGGAAGAGAGGCCCTCGCCGGCCGCGAAATCCGATCCGGCGAGCGCCGCCGACCGCGGGGAGGCGTCGATCAGCCCCCCCTTCTCGAACGCGGCCGTCGCCGCCCCCGCCGCCAGCGCGCCAACCAGGCAGACCACCGGGGCGAGGTGGAGGCGCGTTCTCATCGTCCGCCTCCCGCCGCCGCGTCGGGCACGTCGAATCCGCCAAGCGTCGGCCCTGGCGACGCCGCGCGCAGCGGCGGGCGCACGACCCGGATCGCGGAGCCCGGCGACAGGTAGTCGGGGGCGGCGGCGCCGCGGAGCAGGAGCCGGCAAGTGTAGGTCCCGGCCGCGACCGGCTCCCCCGTCACCGACGTGCCGGCCCAGGTCACGGCGCGCGGCGGCACCCCGTCGCCCGCGGCCTCCCAGACCACGGTGCCATCCGGCGCCGAGATCAGGACCGTCCAGCTCCGGGTCGCCTCGTCCGCCGGCACCCGGATCGCGAGGGCCATGGTCCGCCAGGGGTTGTCGAGCGCGAAGACGTCCCGTTCCGGCACGACTTCGGCATCGCGCCCGGCCGGACGGCCGGTCGTTCCCGGCCGGGACGCGCGGGGCGACGCCAAGCGTCGCGGGGCGGCCGAAGCCCCGGCTCCCGGGCCCGGGAACCGCCACCCGACCGCGAGCGAATGGAGGACGCCGATGCGTCCGGCCGCGACCGCGTAGTCCAGGGTCGCGGCCCCCAGCGCGGCGCCGAATCCGGCGCACACCGTCCCCGGCCGGTCATGCCACCCGGCGCGGGCCGCAACGGGCAGGCCCGAGATCGCGAAGGCGTGTTCCACGCCGGCGCCCCAGACCCCCTCGCGGGCCCCGGGGCCGCGCACGAGCGCGAGCTCGGTGACGACCGCAACCGGGCCGCGGTGGACCCCGAGGCCCAGCCGTGTCCGGGACGGCACCTGCTCCGTCGCCCCCGAGTCCCAGCTCAGGGTCCCGAGCGCGTGCTCGAGCGCGGCCGCCGCCGCCACCTCGACTCCCTGCCACCGCAGATCGAACCGGCCGGATACGCCGAGGTCCATGGAGAGGCCGGCCGCGGTGTCGGAGCCGAGGGCCCGGGTCAGCACATCTAGCCCCAGCCCGAAGGACACGCCCGGCAGCGGCCCGGCGGGTGTGGCGGCCGCGACCCCGGCGTCGAGGCCGCGCGCGACCCCGCGCGACCACCGCACCGCGCTTCCCGCGACGCCAAAACCTTCCACGGCGCCGCCACCCCGGAGCGACAGCCCCGTGCCGCCCCCGCGGGTCGCGACGCCGCCACCGCCGGCCAGCGCCGGCCCGTCGAGCCGCGCCAGATCGGCCACCGACCCGCCGGTGAGCGGCGAGCCGCCGACATAAGCCACGTCCGACCCCGCGAGCGCGACGGCCCGCGGGGTCGTCCCGGACAACCCGCCCGGATCGACCGTCGCGGCGATGGAGCCCGAAACGGCCGCCAGGCCGGCGAGGAGCGCGCACGCCCGGAGCATCATCGACCCCTCTCCACGGCGAGCTTCATGATCGCCCGATCCTTACGGACCCCGGTGGAATCCGTGGCTTCCAGGACGACGACGTAGAGGCCCGGAGTCACGCGCGTGCCGGAACGGTTCCGGAGATCCCACCGGTACGATCTGGCAGTGCCCGGCGCGGACCCCTTCGCCACGAGCTCGCCCGCGACGTTGTAGATCCTGACGTCGACAGTCCCGGTCGCGTCGGCGAGCCGGAAGCTGATCCACGCCACCTCGTCAGCCGGGTTCGGCACCATGACCGCCGTCTCGATCACGCGCTCGTAGGGGCGCGTGACCGCGACCGTGGCGGTCGAGACGACCTCCCGGCCATCGGGCCGAACGTCCGACAATCGCACGGTGTAGAGCCCGTTGGGCACGGGGATTCCCGACCCGTCCCGGCCGTCCCAGAGGATGCGGGTGCCGTCGGACAGCACGATCGCGACCCCGGCCCCGGCGGCCAGGGAGGCGTGCCCCGAACCGTCACCCACGGACCTGAGGGTCACGCCTTCGTCGGTCGCTTCGACCGCCAGGGTGCGAATGAGCCGCCCCGACGTGTCAAAGATGCTCACGACCACGGCATTCGCGGGAAGAGGCGGGGGCGGCACCACGATCGTCCCATCGGTCACCGTGAACGATGTGGAGGAACTCACGGGCGGTTGCGCAACGCCCGCGGAGTTACGGCAGTTCACGTAGGCCGTGTTCGTGATGTCGTAGGAGGCCCCGGCCAACGCCGCCAGGCCGGTCAGGAGGATCGCTGCCGCCGTGATCATTGGCGGCCGCCAGGACAGACTCATCCCTTGGTCCCGCGGAACGGTTCTGGCGATCCCGTTCGCCGGGCTACCCCGTTCACAGGGCGGACTGACCCCTTGGCCTGGAGGATGATCATTCCAGGGCGGGTCACCCCGCGGGTACGGAGCACGATGCAGCGGCTCGCCCCGTGGCAAAGGCCATCGCCTGCCCAGGGGACGTCCGCGGATTCTTAGCAGACGGGTCTCCCGTCCGCCTCCGCTACCCTAACTAGTTTTTTGTCGCCTGGAGCTCGATGACGAGCGCATCCGGCGAGGTTGCGCAGTTCACGGTGTCCCCCTGCCCCTCGACGAGGTCCGGGCAGTTCGCGGTCACGAGGCCGCCGGACTCCGAAACGTCGAAGCCGAGGGGATCGCCCCCGACCGCGTCGGTCGCCGCCGAGAAAGTCGCACCGTCGTCGTTCGAAACCCGCAGGGTCCCGGCGCTGTACGTGAATCCGGCCGGAATCGGGTCCGTGATCACGACGCTCGTCGCCTTCGAGTCATCGCCGCAGATGAGCGGGACATCCGCGATCCGGGGATACGCCACCCGGATCTGCCACGTCACCACCGTGCCCGAAGGGCCCGACGCCTTGTCGCCCGTCTTCACGACCGCCAGGACGGGGTCGCTCTGCGCCGTGAACGTCGTCGAACCGAGGACGGCCGTCTGGGCCACCGCCGCCTCGTTATTGAAGTTCGCGGTCGCCGTGTTCGTGATCGTCGTGACCGCGTTCGCGGCCCCCGCCGTCAGCATCACCGCCGAAAGCACTGCGAAATTGAGTTTGTTGCGCAACATTGTCTCTGTTTCCTCCGTAGTCTTAGCCCGGCCGGGTGGAAACCCCGGCCGGGGCTGGTTTCCCCCACGGGACTGATCAGGCCCCGCGGTCATGTCATCTCTTGCGGTTGGCTCTCCAAGAGCCATCCGCCGTCTTCGGTTCGCAACACGAAGCCTCGTGAATCAAGCGGACGCACTGACCCCTTGGTTCGGAACCCATGGACTCCGGAGCGGACCCCGCGCGCGAGCGGCGGATCCCCCCGGCATGATGGCTGTCCACGCGACAGTGCCGGACCCCTGGGTGGCGACAAGCGGATCGTCCTGCGACGGTCTCCTGCCCGCTTCGAATCCCTCTAGTTCTTGGTCGCCTTGAACTCGATGACGAGTGCCGCGGGCGAAGCGCCGCAGTTCACGGTGTCCCCCTGGCCCTCGACGAGATCCGGGCAGTTCGCGGTCACCGTCCCGGCGCCAAACGAGACGTCAAAGCCGAGGGGATCGCCCCCGACCGCGTCGGTCGCGACCGAGAAGGTCACGGCGTCGTCGTTCGAAACCCGCAAGGTCCCCGCGCTGTACGTGAATCCGGCCGGGATCGGGTCCGTGATCACGACGCCCTGGGCCTTGGAATCGTCTCCGCAGACGAGCGGAACGTCCGCGACCCGGGGATACGCCACCCGGACGCGCCACGTGACGACCGTGCCCGACGGGCCCGCCGCCTTGTCGCCCGTCTTGATTACCGACAGGACGGGATCGCTCTGCGCCGTGAACGTCGTCGAACCGGTGACCGCCGTCTGGGCCACCGCCGCCTCGTTCGTGAAATTCGCGGACGCCGTGTTCGTGATCGTCGTGACCGCCTGCGCGGCCCCCGCCGCCATAACCGCCGCCACTGCCATTGCTGCCATCGTTCGGTTGCGAACCATTTTCGTGATCTCCTTTTGTTCGCCCGACCGGGTGATCGACCCGGACCGGGGTTGGGAGTGAAGGCCGTGAAGGCTGATCGGGCCTCCGCGACCGAGTTGTCGAAACCCGACTGCATCAAGCCGGCATGAAGGACTCACTGCACGGTCACATCGAACTTGACGACGACGGCGTTGCCGGGCAGGCACACGGGATCGCCGTCGCCCTCGTTCATGTCCGGAACCGCCACGGCGATGAGCGGCAGCACCCCCAGGTTCGCGGCGGGATTGAAAGTCGCGCCGTTGTTCGTGGAAATCTGGAGAGTGCCGGCGTTGAACGTCATTCCCGCCGGCACTGTGTCCTGAAAGACGATGCCCTTCGCCGTCATCCAGGGATCCCCGCAGGCGCCCCCGGCGACCCGCATGTTGCTCAACGTGATCGAGTACGTGATCACGGCGCCCCTTGCACCCTTGGGCTGACTGCTCGATTTGGCGACTGTCAGGACCGGAGCAGCCAGCAGGTAGCCCGGATCGAGTGCGGAGGCCTGCACGGTCCCGCACGCGGTCGTTGCCTGCACCCAGACCGTGTTCGAAATCCAGCCCGCGTTGGGAGCCGTATTGGTCGCAGTGACGGTCACCGTAGCCGAGGCATTGGGTCCGACGACGACCGCCCCCGCCCAGCCCACGGTGGACGCGTTCCCGTTCCACGCCAGGGCCGGATCGCTCGTCTGGCTGACGCAGGTGATGCTCCCGCTCAGCGTGTCCACGATCGTGAGGCCCGTGAGGGTCGCCGTCCCTGCGTTCGTCACGATGATGGAGAAGGTCACATTCCCGCCGTTGACCGGCGCCGCCGGCACATGGGCCTTCACCACGGTCAGGCTCATCGTCGGCGGCGCCACGATGCTGCCCACCGCGCTCCGGACCGCGACTGCCACGCCACCGCACCCGTCGCTCCCCGTCGCAAACGCCGTGTTGCTCACCTGCGTGTTCGCGCACACGAGCCCCATCCGTCCCGTGATCGTGAACGTCAGCGCCATGCCGGGGGCGAGGCCCGGCGCGCCGTTGCTCCACGAGAACAGCGTGCCCGCGGCCGCCTGGGTCACGGCGGGCGTCGGCCAGCCGGACGGCTCGCTCGCCGACGCGCTCACGACCACGGGCGACAGCGTGTCCGTCAACGTCAGGTTCGTGAGCATCCCGGTCCCCGTGTTCGTCACCACCACCCGGTACGTCACGAGTTCCCCGATCCCGGGAGCAACCGGGGTCTGGGTCTTCACCACCGTCAGCCCGACCGTCGCCACCCGGAACGCCTGGGGAAAAACCTCGCCGCCCTGGGCGACGACGTCCTTCGGACCTCCGGCCAGCGCAGGCAGGGTCAGGGCGGTGGAGGCGAAGTTCCCGTTGGCCGTCACCACGATCCCGGCGTGCGCGACCGCCGTCCCGCCGAACGTGATCGTGTTCGCCCCGATAGCGCCAGCGACGAAACCGTTGCCGGTGAGGTTCGTGACATCGCCCGCGGACCCCGGCCCGACCACATACGAGAGCCCGATCGTCCGGCGCGCGTGCATGATCGACGCGAACGAGGTGACCGCGCTGTCCGTGACCACGACGGCGAGATTCCCGTTCGGCAGGGCCGGCAGGGCGACGGCCAGGGGAGGCAGTTCGCCGTAGATATCCACCTTCGTTCCCGCATGCGTGGTCGTCACCCCGCCCACCGTGGTCGAGTTGGCCGCGATCGCCGAGCCCTGGTCGAACGACCAGCCCGTGATCGTCGTCGTGAACCCCGCGGTCCCGTCGGAGTACACGGGGCAAGCGCCCAGGTTTCTACGGCTGTAGAACGCCTGGTTGGTCTGCTTGCCCCCGTTGGCCATAGAGAGCCCCCGCGCGTTGAGCTCGATCGTGTCGGTCACCACGATCCACCGTCGCGGGAACCGGCCGTTCGCGACCGGGATCGCGGGGTGCGTCGTCGGCACGTCGCCCCCGGGTACCTGCACCGTCACCGAGTCCGCGGCGATGGTCCCGTTCGACCAGTTCCCCATCCCCTCGATCCGGATCGCCCCGTTCTCCGGCCCGTCTGGGGTCACCGGGTAGATGCCGAGCTGGCGGGTTCCGGCGGTCGTGTCGTTGTAGCAGTTGGGGAAGCTCCCCTGGCCCGTGGTGACCGCCACCTGCCCGCCGCCGGGATCGCCCTGGAGCCTGACCGTCCCCGCGAACGACCCGTCGGCCGCGACCGCCAGCCCCGGCCCCGGCGTGGTCGTGGCCAGGCCGACCGTGATCGCCCCCGTCGTCCCCGGCGTGAATCCCCAGCCCTCGATCAGGATCGTCGAACCGAGGGCCCCGTAGCCCTTGGCGGGACTCATGGCGATCGACCGCCGGACCTGGTAGGCCCCGGTGAACGTGTTGCCGGCCCCATCGTTGATCACGATGCTCTGGTTCCCGTTCGGCAGGTTGCTCGAGACGATGATGGTCGCCGACTGGAACCGTCCCCCGGCCGATACCGGGATGGCCGGATGCGTCGTGGCCGCACCCCCGACCGTGATCGTGTTCGCCCCGATGGTGGCCCCCCCGGCGAACCCCCAGCCCTCGACCCGGAAGACCATGCCCACCCACCCACCCGTCGGGATGGCGACATTGGTCTCCCACGTCTCCCCGAACCGGCCCCCTCCAATCACCGGAGAGACGCAGAGATTGGGCCAGACCCGGAAGGCCCCGGTGAAGGACCTGGTCATGGTGGCGGAGGCGAGCATGACGTCGAGGTTGCCCCGCGGGAGGTCGGGCAGGGTCAGTGTCGTGTTGGCGATGACGCCCCCGGCGGACGAGGTGACGGTGGCGGGCAGGACCGCGAATCCCCCGATCCGGATCGTGTAGGTGGTTGACGGCTCGAAGCAGTTGCCCGAGAGCACGATCGTGCGGCCGGCGGCCCCGTCCCCCATGAGGGGCACCAGCCCGATCCGCGCCGCCCGGGCGGGGACGGCGAGGAGGCAGAGGCCCGCGACGGCCGTCCGGATCACCCGGGCGGCCCGCCGGAGCCTTACTGGGCAGGCTTCCTCGGAACGCACTCTCACGGTTAACACCCTACGCGCGTCCGAGAATCCGTTCAGTGACAGCGTTCACACCCCCTTTTTGGGGTCATTCCTGAAGAGCCGGCCGCCTCTGGTAACCCCTTATTCTGCGTGGCTCTCCGTTGACCGCTGTCTGACCGTCAGGCAGGACCCTCCCTCAGGGCCGGTTGATTGATAGTACCCCTTCCCGGGGTCCCCGGGCAACGACGTCCGGAAAGCTGACGGCCAGGCGCCCCCGGCCGCAATCAGCGGACGGTCTCTCCGTGCACCTTCGCCACCTCGACCACCTCGTAGAGGTTGGCGAGGAAGACACTCAGGATGGCCGGGTCGAACGCGCGCCCCTTGAGTTCCTTCATGATGGCCACGGACTTCTCGACCGGGAACGCCGGCTTGTACGACCGCTCGTGCGTCAAGGCGTCGAAGACGTCCGTGACGGCGCAGATCCGACCGTAGAGGGGGATCGCGTCCCCCCGGAGGCCGTTCGGATACCCGGAGCCGTCCCAGCGCTCGTGGTGGGTCAGGGCGCACGTCTCACCGGCGCGCAGGACGGGCGCGGATGACTCCGCCAGGATCTTCGCCCCGATGACCGTGTGCGACCGCATGATCTCGCGGTCCGCGGCCGAGAGATCCGTCCGCGACCGGAGTATCCCCTCGGGAATCCCGAGCTTGCCGATGTCGTGCACCATCGCTGCGTTACCAATCGTCTCGCACTCCTCTCGCGGGAAGCCCATGGCCTGCGCCACCACGATCGAGATCCCCTTCATCCGGCGCAGGTGCCCCGCCGTGTCGGGGTCCCTGGCCTCCGCCGCAAGGGCCAGGCGGAAGACCGTGTCCACGCGGGCCTCGTCGAGGAGGCGCACGTGCTCGGTCACGTTCCGCAGGGCGCGCTCGAGCGCGAACGTCCGCTGCTGGACGACCCCTTCCAACGAGGCCCGGCTCGCCCGGAGTTCGTCCAGCGACCGTTTCAGTTTCAACTGCACGCGGACCCGTAGGCGGATCTCGTCGGCCACCACGGGCTTCCGGACGAAGTCGTCGGCCCCGTAGGCCACCGCGGTGCGCCAGTTCTCGATCGTGTCCGAGCCGGTTACGACCACGATCGGGATGTGCCCCAGCAGCGGGTCCCCGCGGACGCGGGCGATGAGCTCGAATCCGTCCATGCCCGGCATCCCGAGATCCGCCAGAATCAGGTCGAACGCCGGGGTCACGATCGCGAGCGCCTCCGTCCCGTCCGCAGCGACGGATACCATGTGCCCTTCCCCGGACAGCACCTCCGACAGAAACTCGCGCATATCGGCGTCGTCGTCGACGACGAGAATACGCGCCTGGTCCAGCACGCCGTCAGGCCCTCACGGGAAGATCCTGAACGCGAAGGCGGTCATCCAGGTGACCAGGCGTTCTACGCCGTCGCTCACGTCGAACAGGGACAGAAAGAAGAGCAACACGGCCAGGACCACGAGCGGCCATCCGCAGGCAACGCGGGCCCATTCCCAGCCGGCAGCACACAAGTCGATCGATGCTCCGGACACCATGACGGTCCGCGTCTTGCCGCGGTTCATGACGCCGAGATCCCCTGCATGCCTTCGGACAGCGGAAGGTCGGAACCGTCTCCAAGCCTGGGCAGATACACGCGGAACGCACTGCCCCGGCCGGGCGTGCTCTCGACGGCGATCCCGCCGCCCGCATGCTGGACGATCCCGAAGACGGCCGAGAGGCCGAGCCCCACGCCTGCCCCCACGCCCTTCGTGGAAAAGAACGGCTCGAAGATGCGGGCTTGCGTCGATTCGTCCATCCCCGTCCCGGTGTCGCTCACGGCCAGCATGACGTAAGGCCCGGGAATCACGGGTTGCTGCATGGCGACCTCCTGCCCGTCCAGCTCCGCGTTCGCGACCTCGATCGTGAGGCGGCCGCCGCCCGCCATCGCGTCCCGCGCATTGACGACGAGATTGAGGGCGACCAGCCAGAGCTGGCCCGGGTCCGCCATGACCTCTCCGGCGGCAGGATCCAGCTTTACCTCGAACTCCACGGCCTCCCCCGCCTGCGCGCGGAGGAGGGTCTCCATACCGGCCACCGCCTCCCCGAGCCGGACCGGCCGGGCCTGGGAAACCTGCTGGCGGCTGAACGCGAGGAGGTGGCTGGTGAGGAGGGCCGCCCGGTCGGCCGCCCCCTGAATCCGGTCGAGCCGCTGCCGGGTCGCGCCCGCCACCGTCACCTCCGCCAACAGCAGCTCCGTGTATCCCTTGATTACGGTCAGCAGGTTGTTGAACTCGTGCGCCACCCCCCCGGCCAGCGTCCCGACAGCCTCCATCTTCTGGGACTGATGGAGTTGTTCCTCCAGTCGCTTCCGTTGCGTGACGTCGCGCATGACCGCGATTACTCCCGTCGGTTCACCCCGGACATTCCTGGCCACGGCCGCGCTGAATTCCACCGGGACGCGGCTCCCATCCCTCTTGAGGAATGTGCATTCGAAATCCCTGATGGAGCCCTCTCTGAACATCTTCTTGCGGCTCAGCTCCAGTCCCCGCCTACTATCGGGGTCGATGAAGTCGAAGATGCTTCTCGCCCGCACATCCCCGAAGTCGGTGAAGCCCAGCATCTCCATGGCCTTCGGTGACGCAAAGTGGATCTCGCCGCTGGCGTTGGACATGGCCACCGCATCGGGGAGCGCGCTGACCAGCGTCCGGTAGAGCTCCTCCGACTCCCGCAGCGCATTCCCCGCCCGCTTACGTTCGGTTTCATCGCGCACCGTCGCCAGCAGGAATGGCCCCCCTTCCGCCTCCAACCTCGTCAACAGAACGCTGGCGGAAAAGTCCTCACCCGATAGTCGCCTATGGGTCCATTCGAAGGAGTGGACGCCCCTGGTCATGGCCGCCTGGATCATGTCTATAGCCTTCTCCCCGGATGGGCAGCCGTCTGGTTGCCGCTCGGGCGAGTACCCCCAGGGCGGCCGCGTCGTGAAATCGGCTTCGTCCCGCGCCCCGAACATGGCGACCGTGGCCGCGTTGCCCGAGGTGAACGCCCACAGGGGCGGCGCGAGCGTCATGAGGGCATCCTGCGACTTCTCGAACAGGGATTGATACCGGGCCTTGGACGACGCCAGCGCCGCCGCCGCCTCGAACCGTTGGCGGATGACCACTAGCCGGCCTCTCTGCCAGATCATGTACATCGCAGCAGCGGCGGCGACCAGCAGGACCCCGATGAAGAAGACCACGCCCCACAGGGTCCGGCGCGAGCCCGCGAGCGCTTCCGACCGGTCCATGCGCGCCACCAGGAACCACGGCGAGCCGGGTACGGCGAGGAGGGCGGCGACCACGGGCTCGCCCCGGTAGTCCAGGCCCTCGACGATGCCTTCCCGCCCTGCCACCGCCATCACCGCGGGCACGTCCGCCCGGGCGAGTGGGATGCGCAGGGCCATGGCAGCGCCCCCCCGGAATCGCAGGTCGTTCAGGAACAGGACCGCGTCGCCGTCCCGCCGGACGAGGAGCGTTTCCGCGGACGCGCTTGGCGTGGGCCATCGCTTCAACCAGGGATAGAGATACCGGTTGGGATCGATCCGTAGGACCAGCGCTCCGAGCGGGTGCCCGTCGGATTCGTCGATGATCGGCGCAAGGACCGCGAGGTGTACCCCCGGATCGGGCGGATGCCGGTGGAAATCGAGGATGGCCGGCCGGCCGGAGGCCAGCACGGCGCGCACCTCCCGGGGATGGTACGGAACGGGTCGCCTGACCGGCCCGGGGACGGCAGCCCGCTCCACCCCGCGACTGTCCAGGAGAGAGATCCGGTCATAACCGTTGCTGTCCAGAAGCTTGGTCAGCCAGACCATCATCGCTTTCCTCGTCCCCGCGTCCGGTGCATCGGCGAGAAAGCTCCGCGTCAGCCCGGCGAAGGCCGTATTGCCGGAGAACACGCCGGCATCTCCCAGGCGTTCCTGCCGCCACAACACCAGATCGGCGACCTTGAGGCCCGCGATATCGATCAGTCTGCTCCGGACCTCGCTCTGGAGCCGCCGCTGAGACCAGTGGGAGTAGAGCGCGCCGGCCGCGAGGATTCCTGCCGCCAGCAGGACGAATACCAGGAGGGCCGGTGTTGGCACGTGCTCGCCGGGCGGGCCTCGATGCGCGTCGCGCGCACCGGCCCGGAGGGCGTGCAGCAGTAGAAGGCCGGAGCTGAGCGCGAGAAAGGCGAGCGTGGTCGGCATCGCAGGCGGGATCATGCTGCCGCCGTACATGAGCGGTCCACCCACGAGATAGGCCACCGTGAAGACCACGGCGATCATGCCCAGAAGGGCGGCGGCCAGCAACCCCGCCATCGCCGGCAACCTGCCCGACGCCGGGGACGGCAGCAATCCGCAGGAGATTCCCCCCAGGACGAAGCAGAAGGCCGACAGGGGCGAGATGTACCCCACGGCCACGTCGCCTAACGTGCCCGAGATCCGGAGGCCCAGGTGCTCGGCCTCAACGTGCACGCCCATTACCGACAGGATTAGCAGTATCAGGGCAAGCGTTACGCCAAACGCTCCGCACACGAGGCCCGCCACGCGTTCACGCTCGGAAGGTCGCGCGCCCGCGCGGAAGTACACCGAGACCCCGAACAACAGGAAAAGCGCTGCCGTACTGGGCGCCATCGGTATCAGGCCTGTCCCGAAGCTCGCCAGCACGGGAAGCCCTGCGACCCACCCGAGAAGCGCGATCATCCCGAATGCACCTGCTACCGCTCCGCATGCCTGCGCGGCACGGATCAGGCCGGATCCTTCCGCCGCAGCCCCCGCTCTGCCCGGTCTCGTCACGCCAGCACCTCCCGGATCCTCTCGAGGAGCGCGGCCGGCGTGAACGGCTTCTGGATGAACGCGTCACCGGCAGCGAGCAGTTGCTGGCCACCGGCGACCTGCGCCGTGTACCCGGACATGAAGAGAACCCGGAGACCCGGAGCCTTCGCCTGAAGTCGTCCGGCCAGGTCCTTCCCGGTCATCCCCGGCATTATCATGTCGGTGAGCAGAAGGTCCAGCCGCCCGTCCATCTTCAATCCGACTGTAAGTGCAGCCTCGGGACTCACCGCCACCAGGACGCGGTGGCCAGCGCTCTCGAGAACCTCGCGAACCAGTTCCCGCACGCCCTCTTCGTCCTCGGCGACAAGGACCGTGGCCACCTCCCCTGGAGTTGTGGCCGGCCCATGTTTGGCCGATTCCGCTGCGGTGGCCACTACCTCATCAACCCGGGGCAGGTATACCTTGAACGTGGTCCCGTGGCCCGGATCGCTGCCGACCGAGATGGTTCCCCCGCTCTGCTGGACAATTCCGAATACCGTCGAGAGCCCAAGCCCGGTGCCGTGACCCTCCGCCTTCGTGGTGAAGAAGGGCTCGAAGATCCTGGTCTTCGTCTCCGCGTCCATCCCCATGCCGGTATCTCTTACGGCCAGCATGACGCAAGGGTGGGGACTCGAGGCGAGCAGCCCTTCGGCGTCCGCTGATCCGGATAGATCTGCATTGGCCACCTCGATCACGAGCTTGCCACCGCCTGGCATGGCATCCCGCGCGTTGACCGCGAGATTCATGAGTACCTGCCCGATCTGGCCAGGGTCCGCCATCACCATCCCCGCGGCGGAATCGAGAGTCAGCCTGACCTCGATGTCCTCCCCGACCAGCCGGCGGATCATCTGCTCCATCCCGGCGACCGTGTCGCCCAGGTTCAACACGTGAGGCTGCAACACCTGCCTCCGGCTGAACGCGAGAAGCTGTCTTGTCAGAGATGCCGCGTGCTCGGCCGACTTCCGGATCGCCGTCATCCGTTGTCGGGTCACCCCGTCTTCGAGTGTCCCCATCAACAGAAGATCCGTGAAACCCATGATGACGGTGAGCGCGTTGTTGAAATCGTGCGCGACCCCACCAGCCAGCCGGCCGATAGCCTCCATCTTTTGCGCCTGCCGGAGCTGGTCCTCGAGCTTCCCGCGCTCGGCTTCCGCAACCTTGCGATCGGTTATGTCCCGGAAGACGCCGACCGCACAACGTCGCCCTTTGAGCACAATCGCAGTCCCGTTGATGTCGACGAAGAACACAGACCCGTCCTTCCGTTTCATGCGCAGCGTGGAGGGCTCCAACACCTCGCCCATCGCCATCCGCCCGAACACTTTCCCAATCCGGGGAATATCCTCCGCCGGGTGGATGTCCAGCACCCCTAGAGCCATGAGCTCCTCGCGCGTGTAACCGAGCATCCGACAGATCGCCCCGTTGACCGTTACGAACCGTCGTGTCTCCACATCGGCGGCCAGGATGCCATCCCGCATGTCTTCGAATATCGTCCGCAACGTCTCCTCGGACGACCCCAGTGCCGCGGTGGCGTTCTCCCTTGCGTCCTCCGCCCTCCGATGTCTGATCGCGCCCGCGATTACACTCGCAACCGCGCCAAGGAACTCCTCTTCTCTCAGGTCGCGCGAATGCCCCGCTGAGATGTAAACACTGAGAACTCCCAGCACTTCCTGCCCACTCGTGATTGGAACGCAGAAATGACCGTGAGGTTGAATGCCTTCGTAGGTGATTTCGTGGGAGGCATCGAGGTGATCCGTGAAAACCGTCTTTCGGGAAAGGGCCGCTCTCCCACACAGGCATTGGCCTAAAGCGACGTTCCTGCACGAATCCTGCAGGAAGGGCGAAAGGCCCTGCTGGACCATCAACACGAGCCGTTCCGGACTACCCTCCATCAGGAATATCGCGCCCTTCGGAAGGATATTCAGCCAGGATACCGACAATACCGTCTTGAGCATTTTGCCGAGCATCTCGGGAAGAGAAGTATCTTCAAGGGAGATTCGCAGAAGAGCGTTGAGCATGCTTTGGTTTTGATTGGCGCGTTCCTTCTCCGCCTGCCCGTGCTTTTCTACGGTAATATCATGCACGGTGTGGAAGAAGACCCTCTTCCCTTCTCCATGGGGAAGATCCACGGGGTAGACGCATGATCTCATCCAGCGTCCGTCCCTCTCGTCGTACAGTTCCTTCTCGACGGCTCCCACCTCCCTGACGGCGTCCTCCAATGGACAACCGGGGAAGGGCGCATCAAGCCCGTGCATCGCCCTGGGGCAATACTGACCGGCCAAGGCAGCCGGATCCATCCCCACAGCGGAGCCAACCGCCCGGTTCGCGAGCAGGATGCGATGGTCTTCATCCACCAACAAGACGTAGAAGGGAAGGGAATCGATTACGGCCTGAAGGCTGATGGCGGCTCTTACACTCATGAGCTCCCCAGCGTCTCCCGCACCTTGTCGAGGAGCGCGACCGGCGTGAAGGGCTTCTGGAGAAAGGCATCCCCGGGCTGGAGGAGCTGCTGCTGCCCCGCCGCCTGCGCCGTGTAGCCGGACATGAAGAGGACCCGCAACTCCGGTCGCCCCTCCTTGAGCCGGGTCACCATCTCCCGTCCCGTCATCCCCGGCATGACCATGTCCGTGAGGACGAGGTCGGCACGCCAGTCCGCCTGGCCGGCCAGCGCGAGGGCATCCTGCGGGCTGCCCGCCATCGTCACCCGGTGGCCCGCGCTCTCGAGGATCTCGCTCACCAGACCGCGCACGGCCTCCTCGTCCTCGACGACCAGGATCGTGACGGCTCCCACCCGCCGCGAACCGGACGGGCCCACGGCGGCCTCCGGCGCGGCCGGCACCGGGCCATCCAGCCTGGGCAGGTAGACCTTGAACGTGCTCCCGCGACCCGGCTCGCTGCAGACCGAGACGGTCCCGCCGCTCTGCCGGACGATGCCGTATACCGTCGAAAGACCCAGCCCCGTTCCGGCACCCTCCTCCTTGGTCGTGAAGAACGGCTCGAAGATCCGGGCCTTCGTCTCCGCGTCCATCCCGGTGCCGGTATCGCTGACGGCGAGCATGACGTAACGGCCCGGCCCCACGCCGGGGTGGGTCGCCAACCCGGCGGCGTCGAGATCCGCGTTCACGACCTCGAGCGAGAGCTTGCCCCCGTGCGGCATCGCATCCCGGGCATTGACGGCCAGGTTCATGACCACCTGCCCGATCTGGCCCGGATCGGCCATGACCTCGCCCGCCGCAGGATCGAGCTTGAGCAGGATCTCGACGTCCTCGCCCACGAGCCGGGACAGGAGCTGGTGCATTTCCGCCACCGTCTGCCCGAGGCCCATGGCCCGGGGCTGAAGGACCTGCCGCCGGCTGAACGCGAGCAACTGCTTCGTCAGCCCCGCCGCGTGCTCGGCCGCCGTCCGGATCTGCCCGATCCGCTTTCGGACCGTCGCCGCGTCGTGCTCCTTCATGAGGAGGAGGTCCGAGAACCCCATGATGACCGTGAGCAGGTTGTTGAAGTCGTGCGCGATCCCCCCCGCCAGCCGCCCGACGGCTTCCATCTTCTGGGCCTGCCGGAGCTGTTCCTCGTTCATGCGCAGGCTCTCTTCCCCGTGCTTACGCTCCATGTACTGTCCGATGTGGTCGCCCACCGTCTCGAACGTCCGGATCAGCCTCGAGTCCGGCGCCCCCGGAGCTCGGCAGCCCAGAATCATGACCGCGACCACCGCTCCCTCGCACACGATGGGAACGGCCACCCCCGTCCTGATCCCGGCCGAGACCACGTATCCGGTCAGCGACGGTGACCGGTTCAGTTCCCCGTCGCCCGGAACGTCGGAGATCCAAAGGACCCGCCGGGCGGTCCAGGCGCGGCCCGGCAACCCGGTGCCGGGGCCGTGCGTGACATGGGACGCCGCTTCCAGGTACCCGCTCATGTCGATCCCGGGGCTCGTCCACGAGGAGTGCAGCCTCAGGGTCTGCCCGGCCCGGTCCACCAGCCAGAAGCATCCCCAATCCCAATCCAGCGCCCGGCAGACGCCGTCGAGAATTCGCGGAGCCGCCTCGTCGAACGGCGCCGCGGACGAAAGCACCTCGGTCACGGCCCGCTGGACTCCACTCCGCCGTTCGGCCGCGATCCGGTCGGTGGCGTCCCGGGCGATTCCGAGCACGAACACCCGGCCCTCGATCGTGACCGCGGTGGCCGTGATGTCATGGGCGACCAGCGTCCCGTCCGGACGCCGGAAGTGCATTCCGTCCAGCCTGACCGATCTCCCTTCAATGACTTCCCGGAAGTCCGAGGAGCGGCGGGACCGGTCCGTCTCGGGCACGAACTCGAGGAAGCGACGGCCGATCGCGTCCTCGCGGGACACTCCTGCCCCCTCGAGCATCCGGCGGTTGGCCTCGACCATGAGTCCGTCCGGATCGAGGAGGAAGATCCCGTCGCCGGCCTGCTCCATCAGGATCGCGTACTTCTCGCTCGACACCCGGGCCTGGCCCTTCGCCTGGCGGGCGTATTCTTCCAGCAGGTCGTTCGCCTGCTCCAGCTCCTTCTGCTTGGCCTCGAGCTCCCGGCTCTTGCGGACCGCCTCCTCGAACGTCCCCACGAGCAGGTTCAGGATCTGCTGTTTCGCGGACGTGATCGTCACGGACCGGCCCATGAAGGAAACGCTCGCCCCGATCCGGACCTTGTCATCGGGAGATCCCCGGTCGGCCAGTATGGTTGCCACGCGGCCGAGGAGGTAGCCGGACTCGTAGGGCTTGGTTACGAAGTTGTCGGCCCCCGCCTCGAGCCCCTGGATGATGTCCATCGGGTCCGAGAGCGACGTGAGCATGATGACCGGCACGTCCCGCCCCGCCGGATCGGACTTTATCCTCCGGCAGAGATCGTACCCGGAGATCCCGGGCATGACGACGTCCGAGAGCACGAGGTCGATGCCGCCGGCCCGGAACCGCTCGAACCCCTCCTCGCCGCTCCTGGCGATCTCGACTCGGTAGCCCTCGGCGTCCAGGATCGCGCCGAGGGTTTCGGCCTGGGTCGGGCTGTCCTCGACGACGAGAAGCCGGAAGTCCGCGGGCCGCCTCATCCGCGCACCTCCTCGGCGATCCGGGCCGCCAGGGAATCCACCGGCAGGACGACGTCCGCGAGTCCTTCCGCCACCGCCCGCCCCGGCATCCCGAACACGACCGAGGTCGCCTCGTCCTGCGCGAGGACCAGTCCTCCCGCGGCGCGCACCGCGTGGAGGCCCGCCACGCCGTCCTCGCCCATCCCCGTCAGGATCACGGCGAGGACCGCGGGTCCGAAGCCCGCCGCGACCGACTCGAACAGGTGCGTCCCCGAAGGCCGGAACCCGTCGATCGGCGCGTCGCACGAAAGCCTGACCGCCCCCCGGCCCGCCACGCCGAGGTGGCACCCGTCGGGGGCCAGGTACACGGCGCCGGGGGCGAGCGGGTCCCCATCCTCCGCGACCTTCACCCGGAGCGGCGAAACCGAGTTCAGCCACCCGGCGAACCCCCCCACGAAGCCCGGCGCCATGTGCTGGACCACGAGCACGGGAACGGCCAGCCCGCCGGGGAGTCCCGACAACACCCGGTGCAGGGCCGCCGGCCCTCCAGTGGAGGCGGCGATCGCGACGACCCGGGCCTGCCCGCCGCTATCCGGAACGCGCAACGCCGGAGCCGCCACGGCCCGGTCGGGCCACCGCCGGACGACCTTGACCTGCGACATCGCCTTCACGGTCGAGACGAACCGCCGGGCGGCCTCCCCGAATGCCGGGGACTCCGGACCCGGGGGCTTCGGCAGCACCGTGAGCGCACCCACCCGGAGCGCGTGCATGGAGACTTCGATCTCGCGCACGTCGAAGCTGCCCGACACGATCACGATCGGGGTCGGGACCTCTACCATGATCCGCTTCGTGGCCTCGAGCCCGTCCATGACCGGCATCCGGACGTCCATGACGATCACGTGGGGACGGATCCGGTTGGCCATCTCCACCGCCTCCAGCCCGTTCTTCGCTTCCCCGGCGACGACGATTTCCGGATCGGCCTTCAGCACCGCCACGAGCAGTTCCCGCATCGTGGCGGAGTCTTCGGCGACGACGACGCGGATCACGCCCGGCGCCTCACAGCAACTGCCCGATCGTCTCGAGCAGGCGCGCCTGGTCGAACGCGCTCTTGAGCAGGTAGGCGTCGGCGCCCGCTTCGAGCCCGCGGGAGCGGTCGGCCTCGCTCTCCATCGCCGTCACCAGGACCACGGGCAGGTCGCGGAACCGCTTCGAGGCGCGGATGGCCTGCGTGAGGGCGACGCCGTCAAGCCTGGGCATCTCGACGTCCGCGACCACGAGGTCGGAGCCCGCTTCCTGGAGCACCATCCAGGCCTCGGCTCCGTCCGCAGCCGCCGTCACCTCGTACCCCGCCGCGTCCAGGATGCTTCGCACGAGCGTCCGGGTGGTGATGGAGTCGTCCACGACAAGCAGGCGCTTGCGCGCCGGAGCCGCTGTTTCGCGCGGCGCGGAGGCGAGCGACGCGGCGGGCGCGGCCGCGGCCGCCGCGCGCAACAGCTCGCCGACGCTCAGGATCATGGCCACCCGGCCGTCCGGCAGCACGGTGGCGCCGGCCATGCCCCGCACCCGTTTCAGCCTCCGGCCGAGGCCCTTGACGACGACCTCGGCCTCCGCGACGAACTCCTCGACCGCGAACGCCATCCGCTCCTCGCCGGACGCGAGGACGGCAACCGGAAGCCTGCCGCCCGGCCTCGCGGGGTCGCGCGCCGGAAGCCCGAGGACCGCCGCGAGCGGGACCACGGGCACCGGCCCGTCGGCGAGGAATACGACGTCCCGTCCCCCGACGGAGCCGAGATCCCCCGGCCCGGCGCGGAGGAGCCGGCGCACGCCCGAGTTCGGCACGGCGAATACCCCGCCCCCGGAGGAAACCAGCAGGGCCCGGATCGCGGCCAGCGTGACGGGCGCGCGCAGGGAAAACGCGGTCCCGCGGCCAGGGAAGGTCGTACACTCGACGGCGCCGTGGAGCGCCTCCACCCGCGACTTCACCACGTCGAGCCCGACGCCGCGGCCCGACACCTCGGTGACGGCGGTGGCCGTCGAAAACCCGGGCTGGAACGCGAGCCGCACGAGGTCGTGCGGCCCCTCGGGCGGCGGCAGTCCGCGCCTGCGCGCCTCGCGCCCGATGGCGTCCCCGTCCAGCCCCCGACCGTCGTCCCGGACCGCGATCACGACGTCAGAGCCCGTCACCGCGGCGGCCACCGTGACCCGGCCGAGCTCGGGCTTGCCGGCCGCCCGGCGGACTTCCGGCGGCTCGATCCCGTGACCGACGGCGTTCCGAACCAGGTGAACGAGGGGGTCCTTGAGCCGGTCGAGCACCTCGCGGTCCAGCTCGGCGGCTCCTCCCTCGACCACGAGGTCCACGATCTTCCCCGAAGCCGCGGCCAGGTCGCGAACGACCCGGTCGAGTCCCTCGCAGACCTCGGCGAACGGGAGCATCCGCGCCCGCCGCACCTCGTCGGACAGGGGGATGGCGGCCTGGTCGACGGCCCGGCGGTCGCCGGCGAGGCCGACCGCCAGGCTCTCGAGGTCGTCCTCCAGCCGGTCGAGCCGCTCGGCGGTCCCCTCCAGCACCCTGACCGCCCGGCGCGGCAGCGGGGCCGCCTCGCCGCCGTGGCCGCTGCCGAATCCCGGCCCGCCCCGGTCCGCGCCGCCGACCACCTTTCGGACATCCCGGTTCGCGCCGCGCCACTCCCCGCGCCAGCGCCCGACGGACTCCCGCAGTGCCGCGAGCGCCGCCGCCCGGGATTCGCCCCGCCGCCGGGCGACCTGGAGCTCGCCGTTGAGGTCCAGCAGCCGGTCCAGCCGGGCGGCCGGAATGCGCACCGCGCGGCCGGGAACGGCCGCGGCGCTGGCGACGACGGCGGCCGGTTCGGGCGCCCGAGCGCCGGGGAGGACCGGCGGCGCCGGCACTCCGGCCGGCCCCGCGGGCTCCCGGCCGTCGCGGAGCCTCGCCCCCGCCTCCTCCACCCCGTCGACGGCCGCGAAGAGCACGCCGAACTGCTCCGGTCCGAGCGCCAGCGACCCGTCGCGGACACTCGCGAAAATCCCCTCCATCCGGTGACAGGCCGTCTCGATCCGGGCCGCGCCCACCGACCGCGAAGCCCCCTTGAGACTATGGGCGGCGCGGAAGAGCTCCGCGACGAGCTCCGGCCGCCGCGCGGGGTCCCCTCCCTTCTCCAGCGCGACGAGCCCGGCGTTGAGCGTGCGGACGTGCTCCTCCATCTCGGCCAGGAAGGTCGCCATGAGCCTGCGGGCGAGCGCGTCCCGGTCCACCCGGGCTCAGCCCCCGTACGCGGCCACGAGCGTCTTCAGCTTCCCCGCCATCGCGTTGAGGTCCTGCGCCGCCTTCTCCGCCTGCCGGACGCTCGCCAGGCTCTGGCTGGTCGTGACCTCGATGTTCTTCATCGCCTGATGGATCTGGGTCATCCCGTTGGCCTGCTGTCCCGCCGAGGCCGCGATCTGGCCCGCTGCCTGCGAGGCTTCCGCGATCGTGTCCGCGAGCGTCCGGATCGTCTCCCCGGCCTGGTTCACGACCTTGATCGCCGCGTTCACGCTCTTGCTGCCCTCCTCCGTCACCATGACCGAGCTGTTCGTAGCCTTCTGGATCTCGCCCAGGATCTGGCGCACCTGCCCGGTCGCCTTCTTCGACTGGTCGGCCAGGGCCTTGATCTCGGCCGCGACGACCGCGAACCCTTTGCCCTGCTCTCCAGCCCGGGAGGCCTCGATCGCGGCGTTGAGCGCGAGCAGATTCGTCTGCTCCGCGATGTCGTTGACGCTCGCGATGATCTCGCCGATCGCCTGCGCCTGCTCGGCCAGCGCGAGGATGCTCTCGGCGATCGTCTCCGCCTGTTCCTTGACCGTCCCCATGACCACGACCGTGTCGTCGACGGCCTTCCGCCCGGCCTTGCCGATCTCGGCCGCGCGCTGGGACGAATCCAGCACCGCCTTTGCCCGCTGGGCGGCCTGGTCCGAGGTCTGGAGCACCTCGTTGACCGTGGTAACCGTCTCGGCCACCGCCGCCGACTGCTCCTGCGCGCCGGACGCCTGCTGGGTCGTCCCCGCCAGGATCTCGGCGGTCGCGGAGGAGACGCTACTCGCGGTCTCCCGGATCGCGGCCAGGAGCTTCTCGAGCCCGGCCCGGGCCTCCTTCTCGGTCTCGATGATCCGCCGTAGGTTCGCGGTCATCGCGTTGAACGCCTCGCCCAGCGCCGCGAGCTCGTCGGACCCCGATGCCGGGGCGGCCAGGGACAGTTCGCCGCCAGCGATGCGCTCGGCGGTCGACGCGAGCTCGCGGGCGCGCCCGGCGATCCCGCGCGCCACCAACCAGACTCCCGCGATGATGAGGAGCGCGATGGCCAGGAAGGCCACCTGGAGACGCTCGAACAACCTCACCTTCTCCTCGGTCACTCGCTGGTAGGCGAGCGTGAAGTCATTGACGTCCTTCAGGTATTTGCGGAGCGAGGTCTCGAGCGATCCCAGTTTCGACTCGGCATCCTGCCGGGAGCGTGCGGCGAGGATCGAATCGATGGCCGGCTTGATCTCGTCCCGCCACAGGCCTTCGCGTTCGGTGATTTGCGCGAGCAGCCCGGCGTCGCGGGTGGCGGGGATTCCGTTTGCGGCGTCGCCGTTACGGAGCTCGGGGAATCGGCTTCCGGTGCGCTCCATGGCATCCCGGAGCTCGGGCAAGAGATCGGCCCGGTTCCGCGGTCCTTCCTGCACCAGCCGATGTACCAGGTAGAGCATCTGGAAGGCGCGCATCCGGCCCATCCCCGCCAGGTCGATGGCGGCCGCGTCGCCCCGGATCGTGGACAGGATCAGGAGGTTGCCCCCGACCAGCCCTGCAGCCAGCAGCCCGAGAACGGCCACGATGCCTCCGAGCTTCGCCTTGATCGTCCTCGACCACGGAATCTCCATTGCCATTGTCTTCCTCCCGGCGCCCTCGGGCGCCAGATTCAGCCTTCTCATTGTTCGACGACCAGCCGCGGACTCGCGAGCAGTGCCGCGCCGTCCAGGACGATTAGTCCGTCCTTCGTGACCCCCCGGAGGTACTCGCCGCCCACCCCCCCGGCGGGCGCCAGCGGGTCCAGGATCTCCTCCGGCCGCACGGAGACGACCTCGCCGACCGCGTCGGCGAGGACGCCGAACTCGGCCTCGTCGGCCCCCAGCACGACCACGCGCGACGTGTCCGTGATGCCGCGCGCGGGAACCCCGAAGAACCGGCGCAGGTCCACGACGGCCAGGATCTCGCCCCGCAGGTTGGTGACTCCCGCCATGAACTCGGGAGCCCCGGGCACCGGCGCGAGGTCCGCCAGCCGGACCACCTCGCGGACGTACCGGTTCTCCACCGCGTACCGCTCGCTCGCGAGCCCGAAGACGACGATCTCGAGCGTGTCGCCGGATCCCCGGACTTCCGCCGCCGGCCGGGCGAGCCGCCGGGCGCGCTCCTCCATGATTTCCCTCGTCCGCGCGGAATCGGGAGAGCTCATCCGACCCTCCGGGCGGCCCCGACCATCTCGAGCTGGACCGCCGCGCCCTCGGCGAGTCGTCCGGCCCGCTCGCCTTCCCCGAGAGGCACGGGCTCGTCCGGCGGCCTGCCTGCGGCGAGATCGCGGGCGTTCCGGAACGCCCGGGCCGCCCCGCCGAGGTCGCCGAGCCGCCGCAGGATCGTCCCCTGCAGGAAGTGCGCGGCCGCGAGCGTCCGGTCCAGGTAGAGCGCGTGCCGCGCCTCGGCGGCGGCATCGTCGAGCCTCCCCAACTCGGAGAGCACCACCGCCCGCAGGAACGCGAGGTCCACGGAGTGCGGGCTCCGCAGCCTCGCGTCCTCGACCTCGCGCAGCGCCGCCGGCAAACCGGCCAAGTTCGCAATCCCCCGAATACGGGCGGCGGGGTCCGGCTCCTCCGCTGGCGCGGGCGGGATGCCGGGCGCCCCCACCGGTTCGACGGGAAGGGCGACGCGCGGCTCGCAGGCAACCTGGGGGATCTCCGCCGTGAGGGACTCCGCCAGGACGGGGGCGACGGCCTCCCAGCCGGCCACGACGGTCCTCCTCGCCGCCCGCCGGTAGGCCGTGCCGCCCGGCGTGATCACGATCTCGAAGGGCGCCAGGTCCTGGAGCGGCGGATCGGACGGGCCGGTCAGGAGCCAGCCGTCCTCACCGAGCGTGTCGTGGAGCCGCCGGGCGGTCGCCGCCACCGCCTCGCGCGAGAAGTAGATCAGGACGTTGCGGCAGAGGATCACGTCCATGCCCCAGATTCCGGCGGCGAACGACGGGTACGAATCCAGCGCCAGGTTCAGGTACTCGAACCGCACCCGTTCCCGCAGCGCCGCGCCGACCCGGCGCCGCGGGCCGTCCGGCTCGAACCGCGCCAGGAGCGGCTCGCCCGTCCCCCGGAACGACCAGCCGCCGTAAACCGCCCGCCGGGCCTTCACGAGGGCGGACCGGCACAGGTCGGTTCCCACCACGCTCGACCGGCCCGAAAGCCCCATCTCGTCGGCCAGGATCGCGAGGGAATACGCCTCTTCCCCCGTCGCGCAACCCGCGCTCCAGATCCTGAGCGCGTGGCCCGCGGGACGCCGGGCCAGGACGGCCGGGATTCCATCCTGGCGGAGGAAATCGAACTGGCCGGGATCGCGGAAGAAGTACGTCTCGCCGACGACGAGCTCGGAGACGAGATCGTCCAGGGCCGCGGGGCTGGACTCGATAGCGCCGAGGTAGGACGGGCCGTCGGCCGCGCCGGCCCGCGCCATCGCCCGCCCGATCCCGTCGCGAACCGCTTCGATCCGGCTCGGGGGAAACACGAGGCCGGCCCGCGCGGCGAGGAACGCCAGGATTTCCCCGTGGCCGCCGGCGACGCAGGAGGGGGCGGTCATTGGGGCGCACCCGGCGCGGCCGAGGCCCCGAGCGCCTCGTCGAGCTTAGCGGATTCCGCGCGCGAGAGGAAGGACGCGGGATCGTGGATGAGGACCAGCCCATCGTCGAGTTTGGCGAATCCCTCGATATACTCCGCGGCGGGCGTGACGGAGCGCGCGGCCTCCACCCGGTCTTCGGAGACAGACACGATGTCCAGCGCGCGGTCCACGCGGAAGCCGACGACGCGCGATCCCGCGTCGGCAAAGACCAGGTGGTCGCCGGGATCGAGCGGCCGGGCCCCCAGGGAGAACCTGGCGCGCAGATCCAGAATGGGAACGATCGTCCCCCGGAGGTTCACGACCCCCTCGATCACCGGAGGCGCGGCGGGCAGGGGAACTATCGGAACGGCCCGGGCGAGTTCCCGCACGAGCGGGGTCCGCAAGGCGAACCTGGTCTCCCCGACCTCGAACCGCAACAGCACGCTACATGCTTCCTCTCCCCGCCTCGTGCTCGTTGATGTCATGGTGTGGTGTGCGTTCCGCATTGATGAGCATGCCGCAACCCCGCCGGCCGATCTGCCGGGAAATCACGGGCTGGCGTGTAGGGGAAACCCTACAAGCCACTGCGGAGGAACTCCGCAGGCTTGAATATCCATCCACTGCTTGCAGAGGCCGTTGCCGCTTCGGCAATGGCCTCTACAGGGGGGAGGCTTACTCCGCTTCGGGTTCGACCGGGAGCAGGCCGGACTGGACCGCGATCCTGATCAGCCCGGCCAGGTTGTCGACGCCGAGCTTGACCATCGCCCGGCCCCGGTAGGAGTCCACGGTCTTGGCGGAGACCTTGAGCATGAGGCCGATCGCCTTGCTCGAATGCCCCTGGGCCACGAGCTTCAGGACCTCGCGTTCCCGGTCGCTGAGCCGGTCGAGTGCGGCCAGACCGGTGGGATGTCCGGTGCCGGCGAGGCGGCCCGCCATCCCCTCGGCGATCTTGCGGCTGAAGAACATCTCACCCCGCATCGCGGCACGAATGGCCTCGATCAGCTCGGCGCCCGCGGATTCCTTGAGCACGTACCCGCTCGCTCCCGCCTGCACGGCCTGGGTGACGTATGCCAGCGCCGCGTGCATGGAGAGCATGATAACCTTCGACTTCGGACACGCCTTCCGGATCTCCCGGGCCGCCTCGAGCCCACCCACCCCCGGCATCGTTACATCCAGGACAGCCACGTCCGGGAACGTCCTCCGCGCCACGTCCGCGGCTTCCCGGCCGTCCGCGACGCTTCCGACCACCTTGAACTCCCCGCTCGCCTCGAGCACGGCCCGCAGGCCGTCCCGGACCATCGCGTGGTCGTCCGCGATCAGGACCGTGATCACCTTGGCACCTCCACAATGACGGAAGTACCGAGACCCGGACGGGATTCGATCCGGAACGATCCGCGAACGGACTCGGCCCGCCTCTGCATGATGGGAATACCCATCGCGCCCCGGCCGCCCTCGGCCTGCGGCGCCGCGAGGTCGAACCCGGCGCCGTTGTCCGCCACCTCCAGCCGGAACACCTCCGGACTTCCGTCCATCGAGACCACGATCTCGGTCGCCTTCGCGTGCCGGGCCGCATTGGCCAGCGCCTCCTGCACGATGCGGAAGAGCGCGATCTCGGCCTCGCGGGCCAGCCGGAGCCCGAAGACCTCCGCGGTGCGGTGGCGGAGCGCGATCCCCGTCCGGGCCGTGAACCGGTCCCCCCAGGCCCGAACCGCCGCGTCCAGCCCGTAGTCGTCGAGCACGGAAGGGCGCAGGTTGTCGCCCAACTCCCGGGATGCATCCGCCATGTCGCTGACCATCGAGAGGCACTCCAGCAGGCGCTCCCGGACCCCGGGGTCGGTCGCCGGCCGCGGACCGCCCAGAAGCGCGTGAAGTTGGAAGCTCAAACCCGTCAGGTTCTGGCCCATGGCGTCGTGCAGCATCCGCGCGAACTCCGCGCGCTCCGCTTCCGCGACCGCAGCGAGACGATCCGTGAGCAGGCGAAGCTGATCGGCCTGCTCGCGCAGTCGCCCCTCCGTGAGTTTGGCCTCCGTGACGTCGCGCAGCGAAGCCATCCGGGCCGGCGCGCCGTTCCATTCCACGATGTCCACGTTCAGCAGCGCCGTGAGGGCGGTGCCGTCGCGATGCCGCAACCCCACCTCGCGGTCGCGGATGGAGCCGTCCCGGGCGAGGTCCGCGAGCATACGGATCCGGTCCTCCGGATTTACATAGTGGCTCGCGATCGGCACGGCCAGCGCCTCCGCGGCCGTGTACCCGAAGATGCCCTGCATCGCCAGATTGGTGTAGACGTTGCGGCCTTCCTCGATGCTGACGCCGACGGCCACGGGTATGGCCTCCAGGATGCCCGCGTGTTGCGCTCCGAACCGCCGGAGCCGGTCCTCGGCCTCGAGGCGTTCGGTGATGTCGCGAATGATCGCGATGAACGACGCCGGCTGGCCCCCGGCATCCCGCACCAGGACCGCGCTGAGTTCCCCGGGGAACATGGCGCCGTTCCGCTTGAGGAAGTTGTACTGGACCTCCCGGACCTGCCCTTCGGCCGCGGTCTTGCGCAAATTATCCTGCGCCCGCGCGCGGTCTTCGGGCGCGATGAATTCGAGCGCACTCCTCCCCACCGCCTCCCCGGGCCCGGACAGGCCGAGGAGACGGATGGCCAGCGGGGAGGCGAACTCGACCCGGCCCTCGAGATCGGTTATCGCGACCGCGTCGGGAAGGGCCGCGACCAGCGTGCGGAACCGCTCCTCCGCCGCCCGCGCGGCCGCCGGCCCGCCCCGCGCCTCGCCGGCCGGCACCTCCGGCGGATCGCCTGTCTCCATCGTGCCATTTTCGCGCAACCGCCCCCGGGACTCAATTCCGCCGGACGGCCGGCGCACGGTCCGGCGTAGGGAAAACCCTACACCGGAGGTGGGGAATACCCGGCATACGGGTCGCCGGTGCTGCCGTCATGCTTGTGACAGTGGCATCCGCCGGCCGCCCCCGCGCCCTCGTCGTCGACGACGACGACACCTTCCGGGATCTCCTCGGGGAGGTCCTGACCGCCGAAGGTTACGACGTGGACGCGGCCGGGAGCGGCGCCGAGGCGCTGGCCAAGGCCCAGCAGGAGCCGGACCTCATCTTCGTCGACCTCCGGATGCCCGACATGGACGGCTACGAGACCATCAAGCGCCTGCGCGGAATATCCGCGATCGCGGACGTCCCCATCATCGTCATCACCGCCACCAATACGCGCGAGGACCGGCTCAAGGCGGTGGCCACCGGCGCCAATGACTTCATAGTCAAGCCCCTGGACCGCGAGGAACTGCGGGTCCGGAGCCGCGCCCAGCTCGCGCTGAGCCCCGCCCGGAAACGGCGGCTGGCGAAACTCAAGTCCCTGGCCGCCAACCGGGCCGCGATCGGGGCCATGGTCGGCGGCGCCCTCGCCGAATCAAGCCGGCCCCGCCTGATGATCAAGATCCGCCGCATGGGACTGTTCATCGGCCTCTTCATCCTGCTCACGCTCGGCGCCGTATACTGGATCTCGCAGGATATCGAATCCGCCGTGACCGAGAAGCTCCCCAAAGCCGCCATGATCACCCGGGTGATGGAAGCCATCACCCGCCTGGACATCGTGCTCCTGCTGGCCGGGATCGCCATGGGTCTCGTCATCGCCATCTCGCTCCTCGTAATCGGGAGGTTCGTCCGGTTCCACTTCGCCGAGATCGAGGAGGCGAACCAGCGCAAGTCCAGGCTCGTGCGGTGGGTCTCGCACGAGCTGAAAACACCGCTGAACGGCATCGGGGGATTCGCGGACATCCTCGCGAGCGGAGCCCAGGGCGCCATGACCCCGGAGCAGGCGGGCAGTGTCGCCGAGATCCGGGGCGGGGTCAAGCACATGCGCGGCATGATCACGGACCTCCTGGATCTCGCCCGCATCGAGGCCGGGACGATCGAGCTCAAGCTCGAGGACATCTCCGTGGCATCGGTGCTCGCCGAAGCGCTGACGGTCGCCAGGCCGATGGCCGACCAGCGCAAGGTCATGCTGGTGCCCTCCGGGGACCTGTCGGCCGAGATGCACGCTGACTTCGGACGGATCAAGCAGGTGGTCCTGAACCTGGTCTCGAACGCGATCAAGTTCACCCCGCCGGAGTCGCGGGTCTCGATCACGGCCGCCGCCCTCCCGGGCGAGGTCCGGATCACGGTGGCCGACGCCGGACCGGGCATCGCCCCCGAGGACCAGGGCAAGCTCTTCGAGGAGTTCGGGCAGGTCGGCGCCGTCAGCGGCGAGGGCACGGGGCTCGGGCTCGCGATCAGCCGCCGGCTGGTCGAACTGCACCACGGGCGGATCTGGATCGAGAGCTTCCCGGGCGAGGGCACCAAGTTCCACGTTTCCCTGCCCGCCGCGACGCCGGTCCCCGCCCCCGCGGCGCGTCCGGCCGCCGCCCTCGTCTGACGATGCCGCTCGTCGGACAGCCGCGGCTCCTCGTCGTCGACGACGATGAACGGTCGCGCCGGCTCCTGCGCGCGCTCCTCGAACCCATGGGATGCGCCGTCACCGAGGCGGCAGGCGGCCAGGAGGGGCTCGACCGGCTCGAGGACGGCGGATGGGATGTCGTCCTGCTCGATCTCAACATGCCCGGGATCGACGGATTCGAGGTCCTCGAGCGGCTCCGCGCGAAGTGGCCGATGGAGCATTTGCCCGTCATCCTGGTCACCGGCATGGACGACGCCGAGGCGCGCCAGCGGGGCCTCGAGCTGCGGGCGAACGAGTTCCTGTCCAAGCCAGTGGATCGCTCGGAACTGCTCGTCCGCATCGGCGGCCTCCTCGCCTTCCGGCGCGCGCAGGCCATTCTCGAGGACGAGATCGCGGAGCTCAAGCCGGCGACGGCCTTCCGGACCTGGCTCGCGGGCTCCCTCGAGGCGGACCTCGGAGCCCCGCTGACGGAGGCCCGGCGGGTTCTGCGCGGGGCGCTCGAAGGTCCCGGCGTCGAGGACGCCGCCAAGCACCGCATTCAGGAGGGGCTCGAGGCTCTCGAGGACGCGGGCGTCATCCTCGCGCGGGCGGCGGCGTTCGCGCGAACCGAGGAGCGGCACGAGCCGCTGCGGGTCGCTGCCGTGGATCTCCAGGAACTCTGCCTCGCCCGGGTCGAGGCGGCCCAACGCCGGGCGCTTCGCCGGGAGGTCGCGGTCGGGCTGGTCCTGGGCTCCCACGTAGGGGCCGTGGCCGCCGACGTCTCCAGGCTCACGCGGGTCATGGACCACCTGCTGGCCGCGGCGGTGGCCCAGTCGGCCGTCCGCGGCCGCGTTGACGTCGGCCTGACCCAGGATGACGCCGCCGGGGAGGTCCGGGTCGAGGTCCGGCTGGCCGAGGGCTGGCAGGGCTCGCTCCAGCCCGTGGACGGCACCGGGCTGGGATTCTGCCGGCGCGCGGTGGAAAGCATGGGCGGACGGCTCCGGGCCGAGGGGACGCCGGGCAAGACCTCGGCTCTATGTTTCTCCCTGCGCCTCCACAAGGGGATCGAGAGCTACGCGCGGACCGGCGGCGTTGCCCAGTTCGCGCCGGGGGCGAATCCCGTCTGATCCGTATGCCGTGACGCATTGTCCAATCGCACACTGATCCCGGAAGACTGCTAACATCCCAACCAGATGATCGACCGTGAGGCGGTGGCCGCATACGACCGGTTCTGGCAGTCGGTCCCCCCCAACGAACTGCCGGAGCGCGTGGTCCGGACCGGACTCCGCGGCCGGGCCCGGGTCATCGTCCCGACCGAGCCCGGCCCCCCCGTCGGCGAGCGGTTCGACGTCGTGATCGCCGGCGGAGGTCCCTGGGGCGTCCTGCTCGGCAACCTGCTGGCCGGCCGGGGACACTCGATCCTCCTGCTGGAGCGGAACCTGACGTTCCGCTGCGGGGCCACCTGGAACGTTTCCCGCGACGAGCTCGCCGCGCTCCGGGCCACCGGCGTCCTGCCCGAAGGAGCATGGGAAGCCCTCGTCACCGGCGAGTTCGACGAGGGCGTCTTCCGGCTGTACGACTCCGCCGCGGCCCCACCCCGCCAGCGGGAGTACCACTTCGACGAGATTCTGAACCTCTCCCTCGACGAGGACCGGTTCTTCGCCGCGCTGACGAAGCGGCCGGGCCTCAGCATACGGTCCGGATGCACGGCCCGGCTGGCGGCGATCAACCGGTCCGAGGCCCGCGTCGCGTGCGCGGACGGCACCGGAGAGCGGATCGTCGCGGCCCGGCTCTACCTCGACACGACCGGGTGGGCCTCACCGCTGGCGGGGATCATGACCCGGGATATGGACCCGGAGTCGGTCTACAACATGCTCGGGATTCGCACCGCGACGCGGCTCCCCAGGATCGCGAACCCGGCCACCGGCCGCCCCCTCGGACTCATCTGCGCGACGTACGAGAACGAGATTCCGTCCGCGGCGGGGCCCGTCCAGCCCATACTCGAACGGTTCACGGACTACGTCCCCGATCGCCACGACGGGGGCGACCTTGTCTACTACTTCACCCGGACGGCCCGCCCTTCGCCGCTGGCGCCACTCCTCGACGACATGCTGGCCCGAATCCCGCAGGTACTGGACGGCTTCCGGGAGGAAATGGCGGTGAAGACGTACTTCGGCCACGGGCCCGCCTTCCACGCCCCCGGGCCGCTCGCCCGGTTCCGGCGGCGGACATCCGTCGGTGACCGGGTCCTGCTCGCCGGGGCCTCCGCCCTCCAGTACAGCGGCCTCACGGGATGCGCGTTCGGGCCGCTGGCCCGGAACGCCGCGGCGCTCGCCGCCTCGATCGATCTCGCCCTCCGGAGGAACCGGCTCTCGTTCCGCCACCTCTGCCGGATCGACATCGACCCGCGCGAGCGCGCCTCGCAGGCCGTCGAGGGCCTCTTCGGCGGGGCCATGGAGCTCGCGCCCGGCGAGGCGCCGGGGACGGTCAACCGCGACTGGATCGCGTTCGCGGAGGCGGCCGAGGGACTCGACCCGGAACTCAAGAACGAGGCGTTCCAGGACAAGATCCGCCTGAAGACTCTCAACCGGCTCGTCGGAATCTGCGCCGGCCGGCCCGGCGTCGTCGCCTCCGTCCTGCGCAACAATCGGGGCCGCCTCGATCTCGTCGTGTGGACGTTCGTCTCGGCCTATGTCACCCTCCTGTATCATGAGGCCATGCTGTTTCTCGGAAGAAGGAAGACCAAGTACGCCGTGGCGGGCGGACGGGCCGTGGGCGCCCTGCCCGCTTTCGCGGCGAACGTCGGCAGATTCTACGCCACGGGACGGGCGGTGAAGACCCGGATGGCGGCAGGCAAGAAGGGAGCACGCTGATGCGCAAGCGGAAGACGTGGGTTGAGGCCGTGGTCAAGTACTTCGTGGACCGTCCATGGCTGCGGCTGTGGGCCGTGATCGTGATCGGCTCCATAGCGCTGCTGGCCGCGACCGGCCAGATCCATCTCCAGGGGAACGGGTGGCCGACGAAGTACGAGTACGGATCGGTCTTCACCGCCGTTCTGGTCTGGTCGATCGCGAAGGCGTTCTTCAAGCGCGACCTCATGGAGGAGTTCCTGATGGGCTGGATCTTCGGCATCCAGTGGGAGTTCCTGACCGAGCCCTACTGGACCTACCTGCCCGACAAGTTCAACGTCGTCGTCTGGAAGGACATCCCCCTGCTCGCCCTGATCGGTTGGGGGACGACGTTTACGCTCGCGATGCTGATCTCGAACTGGATGGGCAAGGTGTTCTTCCGCCTGCCCCACCGGAACCTGCTCATCGATTGGCGCGTGCTCCTGTGCGACGCGATCGCGATCCAGATCATGGGCTCGCTGGCGGAGTGGTCGTACGGCATCATGCTGGGATGCTGGACCTACAACCTCGGGTTCGGCATCGGCAAGTCCCCGCTGGGGCTGGGCTGGGAAATCCACATCGGGTACATGATCATCATGTTCTGGTACGGGACGACGATGCGCGTGTGGGCCCTCAAGCTCGAGGGCAGGTTGTGAACCTGCGGGCCTGGCTCGCCGCGCGGCGCGCGGCGCTCCTCGGCGCCGCCGTCGACATCGAGCGGGTCCGCGATGCCGTATTCAACGTCCTCCTCTTCGTCAGCGCGACCGCCGTCCTGACGGTCGGATTCGGCGGCCAGAATCCGTTCTACGAACCCGAGCGGGTCCCGTTCCTGCGGATCGGCGTGGTTTGCTGGGCCCTCGTCCACCCGGGTCTCTACCTGCTCGCCCGGCGGGGCCGCCGGCGCGAGGCGCACGTGATCTACGTCTTCGCCGCATTCGCCGTGCTGACCGGGCTCTTCCAGGCCTCCAATACCGACTGGTTCACGCGGCTCAACATGCAGCTCGCGCAGACGTACTCCCTGCTTTTCGTCGCCGTGATTCTGCTGCCGCTCCGGTGGTATCTCATCTATTCGACCTCCGCCTGCGCGATGATCATCGCCTGGTCGGTGGTCATGCGCGAGCACTTCCTGCCCCCCCACGGAACGGGCGCCGCGTCCAGCGTCATTGTCAACGTCCTGGGCATGTGGGCGCTCACCGTGTTCGGCGCGGGACTCCTCGACCTCTTCTACGAGCGCATGCTCTCCGCCCGGGACGGGCTGGCCCGGCTGAACGCGAAGCTCAAGGACGAAGTGACCGCGCAGGCCGGCGTCATCACGCGGCAGCAGGAGCGCCTGTTCGAGTCCCAGAAGCTCGAAGCCATCGGATTGCTCGCGGGAGGCGTGGCGCACGACTTCAACAACAAGCTCACGGTAATCACGGGCTACGGGGAACTGCTGGCAGGCCGCCTTTCAGGGGACGCGCCGGCCCGGCATTGGCTCGCGGGCCTCCGGAGCTCGACCGAAGAGGCCACGCGGCTCGTCCGCCAGCTCCTCTCCTTCAGCCGCAAGGAGGTGATCCGCCCCCGGGCCGTCAACGTCAACGCGTTCGTAACCGAGCGCCTCGATGTCTTCTCCAGGCTCCTGGGCGAGCACATCGCGGTCGTGCCCGGCCTCGCTCCCGATCTCGGGAACTGCCTGCTCGACCCCGGCCAGCTCGAGCAGATCCTCGTGAACCTGCTGGTAAACGCCCGGGACGCCATGCCGAACGGCGGCCGGATCGAGATCACGACGGCGAATACCTCGTTCGCGGGAGACGACCCCCGGCTGCCGGCCGGGCTGGCGCCCGGGCGGTACGTGACGCTGTCCGTCCGCGACTCCGGCACCGGGATGGACCAGCGCACGATTTCGCGGCTGTTCGAGCCGTTCTTCACCACGAAGGAACAGGGCAAGGGCACGGGGCTCGGCCTCGCCACCGTCTACGGAGCCATCAAGCAGAACAAGGGGGACATCGAGGTCGAGAGCGCCCCGGGCGCCGGGTCCGTCTTCCGGCTCCATCTCCCCCGCGTCGACCTCCCGGTCTCCGCGGCACCGGGAGAATCCGCGGCCGGCGCCGTCCTCCGGGCCACGGCCACCATCCTGCTGGTCGAGGACGAGCCGCGGCTGCGCGACCTCATGGCGAGCGTCCTGACCGAGACGGGATACACGGTGCTGTCGGCCGGAGAGCCGGGAGAGGCCGCCCGGATAGAGCGGGAACGGGAGGGCCCGATCCATCTCCTCATCACGGACGTCAGGATGCCCAACGGCGGCGCCCGGAAGATCCTCGATACGGTTGCGGACCGGCGGCCGGACATCCGGAAGCTGTTCATGTCGGGGTACGCCGAGGACGCGCTCGCGGACCTGGGCGTTGACGTCGGCGGGAACTTCCTCCAGAAGCCCTTCACCCCGCGCGCCCTGCTCGAGAAGACGCGCCAGATCCTGAACGCCGCGGGCTGACCCCGGTCAGGCGGCGACGGCCATCCGCCGGTCGAGCGCCTCCGGCCGAACCGCGGCCAGCGGCACTTCAAGGCTGAACCGGGACCCCCGGCCCTCCTCGCTCTCGACCCAGAGCCGGGCCCCCTGGGCTTCCGCGGCCATCCGGCAGAACGTGAGCCCCAGCCCCGTGTCGTGCGCGAACCCGAGCCGGCGCGCCTCGACCTGCGTGAACTTGTCGAAGATCCGGCCCAGCCACGCCTGCGGGATGCCCTCGCCCGTGTCCTCGACCGCGAGGACGACCGATGCCCCCTCCGGCGCCCGTGCGGCACGCAGGGTCACCCGTCCCCCGGGAGGGGTATGCTTGAGCGCGTTGGTAGTCAGGTTGTCGAGGATCCGCTCCAGCAGGTGGACATCCGCCCGCACGGGCGTAAGGCCCTCCTCGACGACCACCCCCAACGTCACCCGCCGGGACGAGGCGAGCCCCTCGAAGAGCTCGACCCGCGCCCGCACGATCCCGCCCGCGTCCACGTCCTCGAGCGCCGGCGTGAGCCGCCCCTCCTCCATCTTCGTCACCTCGATGACGTCCGACGCCATCCGGACGACCATGTCGATGGCCCCCAGCGCCCTCGCCAGGTGGCGGTGTTCGGGCGCCGCGGGGTCAGCCGCGCGCTCCATGGCCAGCTCGACGAACCCCCGCGCGCTCGACAGCGGACCCCGCATGTCGTGGATGCAGTAGTTGACGAGCAGGTCCTTGAGCTCGTTCATCCGGCCGAGCTCGGCTACGCGCTCCTCCAGCTCCTGCTGGGCGATCCGCATCGAGAGGACGGTGTTCATCCGCGCGAGGAGCTCGGCCGGGTGCAGGGGCTTGCTCAGGAAGTCGTTGGCCCGGAGCCGGAGCGCCTCGAACCGGGTCTCGGAGTCGTCCTGGCCCGTGATCATGATCACCGGGAGCTTCTCCACGGGATAGCGGTCGCGGATGGCTTCCAGAACCTTGAAGCCGTTCATCCCGGGCAGGTTGAGGTCCAATAGGACCGCGTCCCAGGTTCCCTCGTCGAGCCGCGCCAGCCCGAGGCGCCCGTCCGCCTCGCAGGTGACCTGGCACCCCATGGTCGAGAGCGTGGCGTCGATCAGCCCCCGGATGCCCTCGTCGTCGTCCACGACGAGAACCCGCGGCGGGCGGATGAAAGTGGCGGTCACAGCGCCACCGTCACGGTCGCGCGCGACGCCGTCCCCAGCCGGGAGGGAGAGGCGACCGCGTAGTCGAACTGGACCCGTCCCCACCGCGCCCCGAGGCCGGCCGAGACCGAAGCGACCCCGCCGCCCCGGGTGACGCCGGCCCGCAGGGCCAGGAGGCGCACGAACTCGGCCTCGACGCCCAACCGTTGCGCATCCGCGTCTCCCGGCGCCGCGACGTAATCGACGGCGAGCAGCAGGCCCACCAGCCGGCTCCGCACCGGCCGCCACGCCGCCCCCGCCGTCACCGTTCTGGGGAGGGCCTGGGGCTGTCCGGCGTACCGGAGCGGCGTGCCCACGGCGTTCGCGACCACCCCTCCGAGCGAAAGGGCCCCGTCGGCGGTCACGAACCGCGCGCCGAGCCCCACGGACGCGGCGCTCGCCACCCACGTCTCCGCGAGTACGGAGCGGTACCACGTTCCGGCCACGCCCGCCTCGAACCCGGGCACGATCGACCGCGCCAGCGTGGCGGTCACCACCGTATCCTGCTGGGCATTCACGGTCCGGACCGCGCCGCTGTCCTCGACCACGTCCACACTCCCCGCCGTGAAGCTGCCGATGGAGAGGGCTACCGGCCCCGCCGGCGTGGGGGCACACGCCGTGAGCTGGCCGATCCTGGCCCCCTCGAGCCACGAGAGGTAGGTCCCGGCCGCGGCCCAGCCGGTCTGGGATGCGAGCGCGGCCGGGTTGCCCTGGAGCCCCGCGATCCCGCCGCCGGCGGCCGCATCCGCCCCCAGCCCGGCCGACCGCGCGGACCCGAGCAGGGCCTGCGTCGAGGCACCGCGGCCCGCCGCCGGCGCCCCAGCCGCCAACGCCACGGCCAGCGCGAGCGCGAAACCGCGGCCACCCACCGTCCGGGGAATCACCGGACCACCACGATCTTGCGGGTGTCGCGAGCGGACCCCGCCTCCGCCACCAGGAGATAGACTCCCGCGCCCACCGTCTGCCCCGCGTCATCCCGGCCGTCCCACATCCACTCGCCCCGGCCCGCCAAGGGGCCGTCGGACACCAGCCGGACCGCGGTACCCGCGAGCGAATAGATTGCCACCCGCAAGCGCTCCGAGGTGGGAGACACATAGACGATCCGCGCCTGCTCGCCCCGGTCGGGCCTGAACAGATTGTGCGTTACGCGCACCCCCGGGCCCGTCTCCGCCGGAGCGGTTGCGACGGGCGTCGCCGCCACGGGCGCCAGGATCGCCCGGGAATAGACCCGGTCGATGCCACCCGACTGCTCGTCCATGAGCAGGAGGGCGCTGCACGCTCCTCCCACCCCCCACGTCGCGAGGGCGAGCGCCGGAATCGTTCCGGCGCCGGCCGCCTCGAGGAAATCCCCGCCGTTCATCGGAGTGGCCGACAGCCCGGTCACGCGCAGGGACCTGACCGTGGGCGCCTCGATGCCGTCCACGAGATCCGCCGTGGTGTAGACGAGAATCGCGCCCCCCGCGCCGTCGGACGCCACCGCGGGAGCCCGGACGCCCTTCGGGTAGCCGTCCAGGGGCAGGCCCTCGTTGACGTACGCCCAGGACGAGCCCGTCCAGACCGCGGCGTACAGGTGCTGGCTCGCGCCGTCCGCGTCCTCCTGGACGTACGCGACGAGCCAGCGGCCGCCCGCCAGCGCCGTCACGGCGGGCGAGGATACCCCGCCCAACCCCAGGTGATCCGGAGGCGTCGCGGCGCCGGTCGGCTGCCAGCCGGTCGCGTCGAGCCGCACGGTCGTGAGCCGCTGACCGCCGGATCCGTACTGGACGTACGCGACCAGCGCCCCGCCGGCCCCGTCCCCCGCAATCGCGGGCGCATCGGCGCCGATGCCGGCCGGATCGTCCAGAGCCGCTCCCGCGTTCTCGTCCTGCCAGCCGCCGCCGTTCCACGACCGGACGAAGAGCGCCATCCGGCTCCCGTCGTCCTTCGTGTACGCGACAACGAGTTTGGTTATCGTCACGAACGCGCCCGCGAAGCCGCCGGTGTTCCCTCCGACATCCTGGTCGACCGGAGCGCCGCCGGAGAGGTCGGAGAAGACGGCGCCGTCAAACCAGCGTGCCGCGAGGCGCCAGACACTGCCGTCGAACCGGCCGTAGAGCAGGGCCGCATGACCGGCGCCGTCCGCAGCAAGGCGGGGGGCCCGGTGCGCCACGGCGGTCCCCTCGTCCACGGACGCCCCGCCAAGCGCCGTCCAGACCCCCCGGTCCACGAGCATCCCGCCGAGCCGGACGACGCCGCCGTCGAGGCGGGTGCCGACGACGACCGACCGCGAGGACGAGAGCAACGCCACGGAAGGCTGGGCGAGATACGCCACGGGAGCGCCCTGGTTCTCGAGTCCGTTCCAGTCGGCCGCCACCGCGGCCCTACCGGCCACCACCAACGCGACGACGCATCCCAACCGGCTCATTTCCCTGGGAATCATCGAGTGTTCCTCCTGCGGTGTCATGCTGCTCCCTGATAGAGCAAGCGGCGTGCCAAGCGCAAACGGCGCGCAGGCAGCGGCTTTTCTGGTGTCGCGGGATCACGGGAGGGGAATCAGTCCGGTAGGTGGGGAGTTTCTCCCCTCCCTCCCGCCGGTCTTGCGGGGAGATCAGTCCTGGAGGAGCGCTCTCAACGTCTTGGGATCGACCCCGAGGAGGCGGGCCGTCTCGGCCCGGTTCCCCCCGCAGAGCCCAAGCGCCTCGCGGGCGTAACGCCGTTTCATCTCCTCGAGGGTCAGGAGGTCCGCCTTGCCCGCCGGACGGCCGGACATGCCCGGGGGGTCGGGAGACCGACCCGACCGGACCTCGCCCGGGAGAGACTCCGGGCCGATCGACGGCCCGGACGCCAGCGCGGCGGCCCGGCTGACCGCGTGCTCCAGCTCGCGGACGTTCCCCGGCCAGGACCAGGCCTCGAGCAGCCGGATGGCCTCGGGCGTAAACGCCAACCCCGGCCGGCCGGCGGCCCAGCGGCGAAGGAAAAGCCCCACCAGGACCGGGAGATCGCCCAGCCGTTCCCGCAGGGGCGGCACGCCGATCTCGACCCCTGCAAGCCGGTACAGAAGATCCTCGCGGAACCGGCCCTCGGAGGCCAGTTCCCGGGGATCGGCGTTGGTGGCGGAGAGGACCCGGGCATCCCAGGACACGGCCTTCGTGGCGCCCAGCCGCTGGGTCGCCTTCTCCTGGAGCGCGCGGAGCAGCTTCGCCTGAAGCTCCATGGGGATGTTCCCAACTTCGTCCAGGAACAGGGTGCCGCCGTCGGCGAGCTCGAACCGGCCCGGCTTCGCCGCCACCGCTCCCGTGAACGCCCCCCGCTCGTATCCGAAGAGCTCTCCCTCCAGGAGGCCCGCCGGCAGGCTGCCGCAGTCCACGGCCACGAAGGGGCCGTCCGGGCGGGGACCGAACCGGTGGAGCGCGCGGGCCACCAGTTCCTTGCCGGACCCACTCTCGCCCCGGATCAGGACCGGGATCGCGGAGCCGGCCAGCCGGCCGATCAGCTTGTACAGCTCGAGCATCGCCGGGGACCGCCCGACCAGGAACTGCTCGACCCCGGCGCCGGAAACCGGCGCTTCGCCGGCGGCCGGCAATTCCCGGACGGCGCGGTTCCGGGCGGCCAGCTCGAAGGCCTTGTCGACCTTGGCCGTCACCTCGTCGATCGAGAACGGCTTGGTGAGGTAATCCATGGCGCCGTGCCGCATCGCGATGATGACGCTGTCCTGTTCGGCCTGCCCCGTGAGCATGAGCGCCACCCGGCCGCGCCGGTCACCGAGCACCTCGGGCAGGAGATCTAGGCCGGAAACGTCCGGCAGGCCGATATCGAGGAGAACAACCGCGGGGTCCCGCGCCAGCAGGCTCCGCGCCTCCGCACCGGTCCGGGCCAACAGGATCTCCCGGTTCGGGGCCTCCAGCGCGTCCCGGAGCAGGCCGGCCACCTCTTCCTCGTCCTCGACGACGAGCAGGATCTCCCGGTTGAGCGCCATTGGTAGATTACTGGCTCAGTATCCCACAGGCGGACACCAATCCAGCACCCCCTTTCAAACCGTGCTTGCGGATTTCCCGCACATGGCTTAACGATGGTCTTACAGGCGCGGCTTGCGCCGGATACCGCACGGCCCCCCACAGGCGAACGAGCCCCATGCCGTGGAGACGCTCGGAAGACCAGTCCATGGCCCGGAATGCGGTACGCCAGCCGCCGCGCCGTCTGAGCCAGCGCATGAGGCGCCGGTACACGTACGCGTCGGTCACGTTGAACATATGCTCCGCGTTCCCGGTCCGGAAGTACTGGCCCCAGCCTCGGAGTACAGGGTTGATCCGCTCGATCAGCTCGCCGACGTGTCTCACCCCGCTTTGACTCGCGT
>ERZ1292640.76-Hain-H43-02um-R1-76-length-75693-cov-6_pt1 | contig 75693 bp, 85 predicted proteins | sample MGYA00564404_ERZ1292640 | MGnify/ENA primary metagenome ERZ1292640 (study PRJEB36523, sample SAMEA6512636) | groundwater metagenome | collected 2019-01-08 | study: AquaDiva: Metagenomics assemblies of 32 groundwater samples
ATGTTCATATCCCTTTAGTGTGCCTGATTATGGGGAATTACGCAACACGTCTAATGTTGTCCTCCTCATCTTATCTCTCGCGTCTTTAAAAAATGCGGATTTATCTCGCTGTAACCGAGCCGAATCCCACCTTCACCCACCACAGCGGGTTTCGGCAAAGCGAATCTCTCCTTCGCGATCTACTTGCGGACTGCGTCCGCCGTAGCTCGCTTCGGCGAGCGAAGGCGGAGGATACAGGGGTCGAACCTGTTAGGGATTGCTCCCACGAGTTTTCAAGACTCGCGCATTACCGTCCTGCCCACCCTCCAGAGCCTTTATTATATCAGATTTTGTGGCTATAGATCTGTTAAACTACCACTTTAACTAGTGTCCATAACAAATTCATGCTTCTTTAAGAATGCTCTACCTGAACCGGATTTCAAATATTTTTCAAAATTAAATGCAGTGTATTTATTTGAAAAAGCAAAATAGGAAACGAGTTTAATGGGAAGTCGATCTTTTGTTGCGGGGACATTTCCTTTTTGATGACGATCAATTCTGTCTTTTAGATCATCTGTGCAACCAATGTAAGTTTTATTGTCTGAACATTTCAAAATATAGACATAATTCATATTTGTAATAGTCGACTTCGCCAAGGCTTCGTCGAACTAAACCCGCTGTCGCTCGTCTTGGCGGATTTCATCTCGCCGAAGCCGAGCCGAATTGCGAGCGAAGCTCGCCTTCGTCATGCAAAGCATGACTTCGGCGAAGCGAAGGCGGAGGAGGTGGGATTCGAACCCACGTGAGCCTTTTACAGCTCAGGAATTTAGCAAACTCCCGCAATGGACCGAGCTATGCGACTCCTCCAGTCGCATAATTATACACGAGAGCACTGCCACCGACTAATCCCTACTTCTGACCATAAGAAGCATCCCATCATGAACTACCACCTTGGCAGGAGATGAAACAATCTCATTGCTAACGCCTAAACTCGATCCTGATACAAATACGCGTCGCGAGGCGTTGTAGCGAAATCCAGAAAGGGTCACTGAAGCGCGATCATGGAATGGAAAAAATGATATATATTTATACGTTTGAGATTTATGGAGGCTGACAAACCCTGAAACAAGCGATATTTCATTAAAGTTATCCACAATATATCCCAAAATATTGTGCGACTTGATATTTTGAAGCAACTGTATTCCTGCCCATATATGATCCATGCGAGTACCAATCACGCCAAATAGCTCTATAGTTTTAGGATTCATCGAAACAGCCTCATCAATAGCCAGCTCCAAATCCGTCGCGTCTTTCTCTTTGGGATGTTTCTTTAGTATCCCTATTTCTTTTTCAATCGTTGCTAATTCTCTCTTCGATACGGAATCAAAATCACCCACCGCCATATTTGGCGTTATATGATTTTCTATCAACCAATATGCACCCTTATCAACGCCGATAATATAGGTCGCTTTTTTTATACGCTTTTTCATTGCGTAAGAAAGTACGCCGGCAGCCACAATTGCTATACGGTGTGAAAATTTAGTTATTGTTTGTTTCATAATATACTGTATTATCATGTTAACATGTTAGCATAATAACATGATTTATTATCGGGCCATAGTGACGGCCCAAACCCTATTTGCTCCTGCATGTTTTAAGACACTTGCTGCAGATCGCATCGTCGCGCCTGTCGTAAACACATCGTCAAATAGTATGACGTGTTTATTTCGTAATACATGCTGTGTCTTCGGATTCAATCCAAATACACCGTGCATATTTTTTAACCTATCTTCTTTATTTTTCATCTCGACTTGCGGCTTTGTCTCTCGTGTTCGAAGAAGTATATCGGTGTACATGGGAATCTGCAATCTGTGGGAAATAAAACCTCCAAGTATTTCAGCCTGATTAAATCCCCGCTGATGCATGCGCATCTTGTGAAGCGGAATGGGGAGAAAAATTGGATGCAATAGTTTGTGATGAAAACTGTTGAGAAAGGAAGTTTCTGGTATTAAAGAAACGAACTCAGCGGCTACATCGGATACTAATCGATATTTGAGTGCTTTTACTGCTTTTTTAATAGTGCCGTCGTAATGAAAAAAGCTTGTAAATCCGTCGATGGTATATCCTGTACGACACATAGGATGTGTAAATCCAGCCACTGCTGGGCGCTCACACACTGGGCAAATAGTTTCAGAGTGAAAAATGAGACGAATTGCGCACTGACAATTTTGACAGAAATAATTGCCAATCCTGCCACACCCGACGCAACGCTTGGGGAAGATAAGGTCTAAAAGGTTCACAAATAATCTCCTCATACTCATTGTACAAGGAGATAAAATTTTGTGTGGCTGCACCAAATTTCTGTGGCGCCCCCAAGCGGGGACATCCACAGCAGTACGCCTTGCGCGATTACGCGCAACGGCTACTGTCTGTGGAGATGCCGAGTAATGAGCTCGGGTCCGAAAAAACAAATCGAAAACGTCTACAAGCGTAGTCTATTTGATTCTATGCATAAGAAAAAATAGACAAACGCTTGTGCATAGTGTTGATCGAAATTGTGCTCCGAATGTTGCCGATCATCAACATTCTGACGTCCTCGCTATGTTTACACTACATGAAACTCACGAGAAACAGTTGTCATGCAATGGTTCGTTAGGCATATACAGCGTTAAGCTGTAATGCTTGAGGAACAAAAGCGGCTTCGATCTTTGCAAGTTGCTTTTTTAAGGCAGCGAGTTCATCTCGAAGTGCTTGTTTAGATGTGTTAGCATCTGGATTTTAACAAAATTTTTACGGCTCTTTTGTCATCGCCGGCTTGCAGTATTTCAATGTGCGTAATCGTCGAATCAATCATCCCCGTTAGAAACAGTTGTCCGTTCTGATTTTTCAGAACGCGCTACTGTTTCTTACGTCCGCCGTAGCTTTATGCGAAGGCGGGCTCTTATCTTCTTAACTTTATCTTCCCTCTGTATTCTCTTTCCAACTCTCTTTTTTGGTCTTCTCGTCGTTTTTTTTCTCGTTTTTCGTATTGCTTTTTCCCCCGTCCCAAGCCTACTTCTAACTTCAGACGGTGGCCCGTAGTATACCAAGAAAGGGGTATTAAGGTCAAGTGAGCGCCTTCAATTTTTCCTTGTAAACTAATGAGCTCCCTCTTGTGAATAAGGAGCTTTCTGGTGCGTTTGGGATCATACCCTTCTCCGCCAGCTGGCGGACGTGCAAATGAATACGGGAAAATATGCGCGTTTACCAAAAATGCTTCAGCGCCAAGAATTTTCACATACGCGCCGTCTAGCTTGGCATGCCCTGCTCGAAGTGACTTTACTTCGCTGCCCATCAAAACGACCCCCGCTTCAAAGCGGTCCAAAATATCATATTCGTACGTCGCTTTTGAATTTACTATGTTCATAGCTACTGGATCTTGAGAGCATATAGTTTACCACTGACAAGCAAAAAGAACTTCTTAGTGGCTTCGGAAGCGACAAATCCAACTGGTTTTATGTCCTCTTTCCATACATACGAAGATATATAAAATCCATCTTTATCTAAGACAACAATCCTTGAGTTGTCCCTATCATACACATACACATTTTGTGTCGTGTCGGTGGTATATACCTGCAAGTACTTACCCATTGCCGGCTCAACACCTTGAGGCACAAACGTATTTTCTTTGCCTTGCGTGAAACGCAATATCTGTCCTGTACTTGTTCCCAACCATACAGAACCATCAATAGACATGTTTGTCGTTCGTGAAAGATCTGGAAACGAATCCGGATTTAAATACTCACGAAGCTCCGTAAATTCCCGACCGTCTGTGGCTACGTATTTCCAAATTCTATTTTTTAGCGTATCGAGCATATAAATATTGCCGCCAAAAATATCCATATCTGCAATAGTTCCCCACTCTGGAGCTGCTTTTATCACATCGAGCTTTGTTTTTTGATCTTGAATATTCACTACAGATATTCCTGCTGTCGTTACCACATACAACGAGTCGCCATACGCTGCGATTTGTTTGGCAGTACTAAACAAATCTCCCCCGCCAACGATCACTCCATTTTTATTGAGAACCCCCAGCGCATACACCGTTTTTCCTACACTATCTAGAAATCCGATACGTGAATCGAAAAGAGACATATCCTCCGCCTTCCCTCCCGCTTTAAGAAGTGAGAGGTCAAAATATAACTCCGGGCTTACTATATAAACTTGCATCGCTTTCGTAAGACTGGTAGATACGTCCGCATAGAGTATTTGTGCCTTTCGTATATCAGATGATGTAACACGCCGCGTTTGTAACGGATCTAAAATTGCCTTAGCGTGTGACAGCCTCTCTCTGGCTTTTACAGGATTTAAATCGAGAAGTGCCGTACCTTCTTCAAATGCATGTTCCGCTTCTGTAATGATATTTCGCACGCGAGAATTAGTGGTTATCGCCGTCTGATGCCAAATACCTAATACAACGCTTATAAGAAACAATAAAAAGAGAATCGAAGGAATAAGTGAGACAAACGTTCTTCCTTTCAACCGTTCTTGCATCATGGTATACCAACGGCGCAATAGAGTGCGACCGTTTTGCGGAATGATTCTCTTTAAGACAGACTTCGTCTGATAACGCATCCCTTTATCCACCATGCTCACGTCATTTGTTTCCACCTCGATATCTGTCACATGATATATACAGGCCGCACCCCCCTCTGAAGCCTCACCATGTTTATGCAAAAGAAGTGTCAATTTTTCTGCCACTTCTTGGGGAGTGTAATTATCAAACACTGAAGCCAACTCATCTTCTCCTAATATAGAAACAAAACATGAAGACGCAGCGATGATCGTATCAGTTGGAAGTAACGTCCCAGCAATAGCGTTTGTCCCATCGACTAATTTTGCGAGCAATTGCTTGCGTTTCAGAAATACTTTCCCACCACCATGCGACGCTACGTATAATATTGCACCCACCTTTACCATCAAAATAAGGGTAACCACGTCGTCAGTCAAAGCCCCCTCAACTATGGCAATAGTCTCATGAAGAGATGTGGGTCGTTTTTTACTTAAGGCATTCGTGAGTTTGGAGAATATGTTTATGCCACTCTGTCTCGCGCCGCCATCCGCCACATACACCTCAACGACGGCATATGCGTTTGGGCTCTGCAACACTTGACCCCAGCGTGTTTCACTGATTTGCCCAACAACTGAAGCAACGGTTGGCTGTGGACTCATACTACTAACGTTAATAGTATCAAAAAAATCGCTAGAGAAGTAAAATCGCAGCAATAAATAGCGCAACAGAGGCAATAAGATGGATAAACGTTGCCAATCGAAGAACTGGCTCAAACGCCTCTTCCAAAACAATTGCCATAAGTTGTTCTTGCCGTATAATAACGACTGCAAACAAACTATACATGGCAAGGCCAAATACGACGAGCCATTTAATCACGATAAAAGTAACGGTTGTGACATCCATATTATTTTTGACTTGTAATCAATTCACTAATCGTCTCAACGACTTTAGCTGGCTTCGGTACACCGGTAAAATCTATGTTTGGCGTGTCTCCCGCAGTCTGTACGACCACATCACCATAATCAAAAAATGCTGCAAAAATGCCCCCTGATTTGAAACTCAAATCTTGCACCTTATCGATACGCGCTTCTGAAAATTCTTTATAGAGAAGGTGAAGAAAATCTATATCAATAATGCGACGCTGAGTGACAATGTAGATATTAAAAAACCAACGTAAAAAACTTGTTATCGCGACACCAAACGTCATGACGTACCAAAAAGCTGTTCCTAATACGATATAGCGAGCAGGCACCTCAAATGGCACGATCAGCGTCCCAAAAAATGAAGGCAGTATGAGTATTGGCGCCAACATAAGAATGATGACAATACATAATGATGGCAATAAAAAGATAGGGTGCTGTCGCAAAAACAAAATGACTTCCTCATCCTTTTCTTGCGTCTCAAATCGCACACCCTCTGGACTCACCGCAAAACAAGTAAGTGGAGACATAATAGAACGCGTCTTATCGCTTGGAATAAATGACCTTTTTGGCGAGGGGGGCGTTTCTGCTATTTCCAATGGTCGTTGTGATCGCATCGCAACTTATTGTACTACAACTCAATTATTTTTTCTCTACATTAAACAAGGGACCGACAATCTGAATGTTTGCTGGCGCACGAAGATTAAAAAAACTTTTAAACTCTGCTCCATCAAAAGACTGCGACCCCGCATCTCCTACCACGGTCACACTCGTGGTAATACCGTTTCCCCAATCAACCCCATTTGCTGACACAGACGAAACACTTGAAAATGGGGTGCTCCCTCTGCTTTGCAATTCTTGACGCACACGGGCTTTATCCCATGTGTCTGTGCCGCTTGGATTTGACTTATCTATCTGATAGAGATGTTCGCGAATTCCTGAATCTTTACGAACCAACAGTATGACGTTTGCGATATCTGCCACTTCTTCGCTCTTTAACCATGCTGACTTACCAAATTCATTGCGATACCCTTGTGCTGCATAAAAACATGGTGATTCTTTGTCATACGACTTAGAGAGTAAATCTGTAAAACTTGTCACATCACCATTGGTGTCTTTCAATCGTTTAGTCCACGATCTATCGCCACCCCACACATCAGCTGATGTAAATGTGTATCCGCCAGATGTAGATGCAAACCATGCTTTAATGGGTGACCCCCCTTGCGCCATAATTTTGCCTCTCGTGGCGCCCACAGCGTCGATCCAACTTTGTGCGTTTAGTTCTTTTTTCACCACCTGATCTTTTTGACTTGGATACACATAACCCTTTGCTTTCATTTCTGCCAACGCGTATGAACGAGCAGCGATAGCTTGTGCTTGTAGTGCTTTACTGTCCCACCCAGGTGGCATTTCATAAAGGTGTTTTAAATACTCCTCCACATTCATAGACTCATTCCCAAACGACTGACCAAATTCATTCGTTCCGTTTACCACGACGTTTTCATTCTCTTTGCCATTTTGAAACACAAAGTTTTGAAAATATGCAGAAAGAATTTGTTCCGCAGAATCTCCTTTTTGTGCTCGCCCCAGCGCCCCATACTGATTCATACCCACACGATGCGGTATGCCAAAGGTAAAAAATGCGAAAGCTGGACTAAATCTAGGATCAAGCTTTCTATCATCTGTACAAAAAAGTGGTCCTGCTCCCAAACTCGTAGGAAGGTTAAGACCCGAAAGTTTTTGCGCCAAAAAGGACTGTTGTCTGGCTGAGAGTGCACCAATGGCAGAGGTTAATTTGCTCTGATACGCTTCCGCATCACCCACCAATTTACGAACAGAAATCGCACGTTTATCTGTTTCTTCTTTTAAAAATGCAAGGCTCGTTTTTTGACTTTCAAGTTGGATCTTTTTAGTCTGAAGACCTTGTATGGAAACTGCCGTTTGGGCGATAGCCTTTTTATCCTCGTTGATCACTTTGTGTTGATAGGTAAATGCCCGAAGTACAGACCCAACGTTGGCGCCTGTAAGAAACGGTAGCAGAGGATTGTACGATACCGTCCTCCGATATAAGGTGGCGATACGCCTGACGGCAAGCGTCATAAATCCCGAAAGCTCTTTTTCACCATCTACGATTGCTGCAGTCTTTTTTATCACATCAGCTTCTATACTCTTTATTTTCAATTGGAAAAGCTTTATGTCTGCTTCCATTTTTTTGAGGGCATCCACATGTGGCTTTTTGGCAGCCTCCATTTGATTCCAAGCCGACTGACACTTCTGCATCATGGAAACGACGTCACCCTCATTCATCGAAGACAAACGGGAAGTGTCACACTCCTCAGCAAACACCTGCGGGAGAAATAGTAAGCTACAAACGAATTGAACGAAAACAACAACACATCGGAAAAATGACGCCATAGTAGCTCTATTGTAACAAACAAATCTTCCTTTCACCCACTTTTTTTGCTACACTTATAAAGATGAAACGATTTATGCCGTTGGGACTTGCTATATTCCTCTTTGTGGCCATATTGCCACTTATAGGCACGTTTACACGACCTCTGTACGCCCAAGGGCTTTCAGGCGCAAAAGCAGGAAGCGGTACAATCCCCTCAACAGGCACAGGAGCTTGCAGCTTTCTGAAAGATGGAAATCAAAGCCTATGCAAGACGTGTTTTGACGGTGGAGGCGCATGGACAGCGTTTGGGTGCGTTGGAAAAGGGGGCAATCCGAGCGACTTTATCTCCAATTTTTTAAAGCTTGGCATTAGTATCGGTGGAGGCCTTGCGTTTCTCATTATTCTCGTCTCGGGCTTTCAGACGATGACGTCGACTGGCAATCCTGAAAAGCTTCACGCAGCCAAAGAATTGTTGGGTGGCGCCATCTCGGGCCTTCTTCTTATCATATTTTCTATTTTTATCCTAAAAATTATTGGTGTAGATATACTGGGAATACCCGAATTTGGATAACGCGTATGGAAAAGGTAGTTGCACAATCAGTAAACATAGGATCCTATACCGTAGAAGGACCCGCAGGATTTGCATTTGCTGATGCTAAAATTGGTCAGATAGTCCAAGCAGCAATTCCGTATATATTCGCGTTTGCGGGATTTGGATTACTCTTGATGATTGTCTCTTCCGGATTTACTATGCTCACCTCCGCTGGTAACCCAAAACAACTTGAGGCAGGAAAGGGTCGTTTAATGAATGCCTTAATTGGATTTTTCCTCATTTTTGCCGCCTATTGGATGGTACAGCTTTTGGGAATAATTTTTGGTTGGAATTCTATTGAACAATCATTTCTCTAATTTATTTTCCAAACCGTCGCTGCCTATTTGCATACTCTTTGATCACATCATCTAATTTCTCACTCGTAAATTCTGGCATGTACCACAACGGAAAATAAAGCTCGCTATACACTCCTTGCCACGGCAAAAACCCACTTAGCCGCTGCTCTCCGCCCGTACGGACAATAATGTCAGGATCCGGGATTCCTTTTGTATCTAAAAACTGCGAAAAGTCATCAGCTTCTTTCTTTTTTTGTCTGATAGCTTTATTTACTGCACGAAGTATCTCATCTCGTCCTCCATAATTGAGAGCAAACATAGCAGTAATTTTTTTATTATTTTTTGTCTGTTCTTGCACGGCAATCATCGACTCTCTAATATCATCAGAAAATTTGGAGAGGTCGCCAATAACCTTTATCCGCACACCCTTTTCATGGAGCCTTTGCCAACGCTTTTTTATGACATGGCGAAATATCTCCATGATGCCACTCACTTCTTCTATGTCTCTTTGCCAATTCTCAGTAGAAAATGCCCAAAAGGTCATGTAGGAAATACCCCTGTCCGCTGCGTGTTCCACAAGAGGAATGAGGATATCATCAGCCACTTTTTTGTGCCCAGCCAAAACAGGGAGGCCGCGCTCCTTTGCCCACCGACGGTTGCCATCCATAATGATTGCTATATGTTTTGGTATTATTTTTTTTGTATTCATATACAAGAATAGAGAATATTAGCATGCTAACATGTTAGCATGCTAATATATTCATATAATCTAAAATAGGTGCGTAGAAACTATCTGTGCTCCCTTACTCGGTTTATTGAGAATAATTTCTTCTACCCCACTGATATTTTTTAAAGATTCAATAACGCGTGCCTCATCTTTTCCTTCACAAATCAAATGAACATTTGGTCCGGCGTCAATCGTAAAATAAACCGACAAGCCATTTTTTCTCCAATCTCTCACTGCTTCCATAATACGTTTCGTCGCATCGTTCCAATACATAAGTGGAGGCGTTTGTGTTTGCATCACGTGATGCATATCCAAGCAATCTTCTTCTATAATCTCGCCTAACGATTGAAAATTTTTCTTTTGAAATGCCAACTCGATCTTGTGAATTCTTTTTGGTATTGCATCCAGACGTTGTTTGAAAAATGGGCTCGTTTCTACTGCTTCGTGGCCTTTTGATGACGAAACTTTTTTCTTCGCTTTCTCAACGATTGCCACAATATCACAAAGATCCCAATAATCAGCTGGATACAGCGAATGTGCAAATTCTCCGTCCCATTTCACAAATCCATCAGGAATACTCCTGCATGCCGATCCGCTTCCTAATCGGGCTAGCGCTGATAATTCTTTCTCTGAGAGATTTAAATGAAGTGCCGCAGTAGCAGCAATTGTTAAAGCCGCAAACCCTGAAGCAGATGAGGCAATCCCAGAAGAAGCTGGAAAATTATTTGATGTTGCGACACAAACTCGTTCATTTATCCCAACAAGACTCCGTAATCGATCAATATGTTTAATAATCCGTTGTGCATCAAATCCTTCTGAAATCGTGTCTGTAGAAAAATCTTTTGAGAATTCTACAGTTGTTGTCGTTGTACACGCCGACAGATTCATAGAAATAGATGAATTGCGTGGAATTTGACGGCTCGCATCCTTTTTCCCCCAGTATTTGATAAATGCAATGTTTGCCGGTGCTACTGCCGTCGCTTTCATACCTCACTCCTTACACCAGCAGCATTAATAGAAAGAGGCAGCACTTGCCCACCTACCTTTTCTATCGCATCTTCAACAGCTTTTTTTGTGTCATTGGTTACAAGCGCAATCATACAGTCGCCTCCCCCAGCGCCCGAAAGTTTTGCGCCCAATGCACCCGCTTGTTTGGCTGCGACAATAAGCGCCTCTAACTTTTCACTACTTACTCCAAGATCGCGCAAATATTCCTGATTAAAATCCATAAACTTTCCAACACGTTCCCAGTCTCCTTCGAGCATTTTTATCTTTGCATCTTCAGTAAGTTTTTCTATCGCGTCATAGATTCTCTCCACTCGTTCTGGTTGTGCCTTCATCTTTTCAAAAACTGAGGCCATTATCGTTACCGTATCCGCTTTTATGCCCGTATACCCAATGACCAAGGATATTTCGTTTATTGTTAATGGCTCTATAACTTTTCCGCCTGTCACAAAATACAGAGTCCCACCATAAATAGCTGCTGCCACATCAAACCCCGATCCTTTACCTTGAATATCTAAAACTGTTTTATACGAAAGATCAAATAGTTTTTTATTATCCAATTTTTTTCCTGATAATTCCGATAATGCCTTCAACACACAAACAGTAGAAGCAGAAGACGATCCGAATCCAAACTGCGATGAAAAATCTGATGCTGTGGTCACCTTGACCCCGTACGTCAATGGGTATTTCTCAATAAAATTTTTAACTGCAAATTCAACGAATTTTGCACCACTAGGAATCTCGCCTGTTCCCAAACAGTCCATCGGCTTTTGGTATCCCGCAATGTCTACTTCCGGAGCATCAAGGCAGAACATGTTGTCATCGGTAATTTCTACCGTTGCCTTCATCCGCTGATCAACAGCAGTTACCAAACACGACCGGTTATAGACTACCGCATGCTCGCCAAACAACATGAGCTTGCCGGGAGCAGACACAGTTATTTTTTTCATGGAGGAAACTTATGACTTTGCTGATTTGTCTGAAACGCCTGTTACAACACAGAGTGCATTTAAAATTGTCCGCTCGTGCGCTGTTCTCCAGTGATTGGCTACAGACGGAACAAGCTTTCTCAATACGCGATGCCCCTTAAATGCGTATTGTTCAGCTCGACGAGTTAGCCATTCCTGGGTCAATTCATTTCCATGTTTCTTCAATCCACTAGCAAACCATTCATTCTCCTGGGCATATTTTTGCAAATCTGCAAGTACTTCTTCTGTAGGTCTATCTACCATATTAGACATATTTGGTATATCTCCTTTCAATAACTATTTTTCTAGTCTCACTCCTTCTTCCCCGAGTCCAATCTCCTGTATAGTAAATCCATACGATTTACAAATTTCCTCTACTTGAGTGGGATTGCGATGATAACAGAGCAAAAACCCTACTCCTTCTTCTTTTCCCCCTCCTCCAAGAATTTTCGCTGCACCCCCTGCTTCTTCTATTTTTCGAATGAGAGGAATAGCTTTTTGACTAACCACTCCCATCCCCTCAAGCGTCCGCTCGCCAACTTTCATCGCATCCAATAACTCTGCCTCGTTGCCTTCTTTCAGTGCGACAGTGACACGCTTCACCTGAATCTCATTGAGATTCAATAATTTTTGCATTTGCTCTGGTTCTTTTTGTATGTGTTCTTTGACCATTGCAACCATTTCGCCTGTGGTTTCTTTGGGTCGACCGGTGTTAATAAGAAAAAAATGATTGAGAGATTCATGTGGCTTAAATGGAAGCTGCCAAATACTTTTTAAAAATTCCAATTCTTTTCTAAACCATACAAATCCTCCAACAGTAACGGTTGTGTTATCTCCACCTGATGGATTTCCATGTTGTTTTTTTTCGATTTCATACGCGAGTTCGTTTATCCGTATAGGATTCCATAATTTTTTGAAAAAATACATCATCGCGCCCGATAATCCTACGGCTACCGCAGCAGATGAGCCTAGATGAAACCCAGCAGGAATCTGCGAATCAATGATGATTTTAAATGCTGTAGGATCTTTCACCTTAAACTGATCGAGTAAAAAATCTACTGCGTAGCGCGCGTGTTCTGTGGGTTCGGTAGACATAATGATTATTTTTTCTGGTGTTGAAGATTTTTTGAGTTGTTCTTCAATGGTTACCGACAGTCGAAGATTTATTGCCGCAAGAAGCGCAGGCTTACCATACACAACCGCATGCTCTCCCATAAGGTGTACTTTTCCTGGAACTGTTACAACAACTTTTTTCATATGGGTTTCACCTTAATTCCATATGATATCACACCATCACTATCTGGATGTGTGATGCGGCGAATAACAGTTCGTACGTTCATGTCTTTATACACATCAATTTGACCGTCTTTATACGAATCCACCAACTGCGCTTCTATAGATTGGCCGGACTTTAACCGAACCAAAACAACTGCATACGGTGCTTGATCAGAAAATCCTGCAGGTGGTACGCGAACAATGGTCCATGTTTCCACTGTGCCCAAAAGCCCCACCAAGTTCGTGGTCGACTTTTGATTTCTCCATAATTTCACTGGTGATTGCATAATATGTGTACAACAGCCGTTGCACCGCTTCCTCCTACATTTTGTGCTAATCCAATTTTTGCATTTTTCACTTGACGCGCGCCAGCTACACCGCGCAACTGCTCAACCAGCTCTACAATCTGTTTGACACCCGTTGCCCCCACCGGATGACCACAACCTTTGAGCCCTCCTGACGGATTGACCACTAAATGTTTTGATGTCCCAAGTCTCGTCTCTCCTCTTTCAATTGCCGCGGCCGCCTTTCCTTTGGCAAAAAATCCCAAATCTTCCATCGCTAATATTTCTGCAATCGTAAAGCAATCATGCACTTCTGCTACATCGACGTCAGACGGTTTGACTTTTGCAAGCGTGTACGCGCGATTAGCGGCATCTTTTGTCGCCTGCAAGCTGGTAAGGCTCTTCCTCCGCGCAAGACCTAATGAATCTGTGCCAACGGTTGACGCAAGTATTCTAACGGCGTTATTAGGAACTGTCGTAAGAATCACAGCCGAAGCCCCATCAGAAATTGGTGAACAATCCAAAAGTCGCAACGGATCTGCTATACACGTGCTTTTTAACACCTGTTCGACGGTAATCGTATTATGAAACTGTGCATTAGGATTGAGAGTTGCGTGATAATGATTTTTCACCGCTACAGATGCTAACTGCTCTAACGTCGTACCGTATTCTTCCATATGCATGCTCGAAAGCAACGCATATAATCCTGGAAATGTCATTCCCGCCGTGCGCTCTTCGTCTGATCCAGCTCCCATAAGGGCAGTCGCCACGTCTTCTGGTTTATGATCCGTCATCTTCTCTACTCCCAATACTAATACTGTCTCATACTGGCCAGACATTAATGCGTTGACCGCTGCATGCACTGAAAGTCCCCCTGATGCACACGCGCCTTCAATTTTAAACGCAGGAACTAACATATGAAGTTCATCCGCAAAAAAAGCGCCTAAGTGTTCTTGACCGCCAAGCATCCCTGAAAGCATGTTTCCCACAAACAGCGCTTGCACAGCAGAATGTTGTATATTCGCGTCGTGAAGCGCTCTCGTAACTGCGTCTTGTGCCAATCGACGCGGTGACACGCCCCACAATTCTCCAAATTGTGTCGTAGCAACACCAATAACTGATATAACTGGTTTCATATTTTATGAGTCTTTTGTAAATACGTCAGATAGTCAATCGGCATACGACGATTGATATGATCAATCACCCGATCGTGTGAGACCAGCCGTTTTTTTTGCAAAGCTGGAAGTGCTTTTGTCGCGCGAAAAATAAATCCGTCACTTCCAGCCCCTGATCCATACGACACCATAAATATCTTCTCATTTGGCTTTGCGATATCCAAAACCGCTGCTAATCCTAAAAGTGCTGTAGCGCTATACGAGTTGCCGATAGACTCAACAATAAGCGAGGGAACAAGTTGACTGTCGGTAAATCCTAAACGCTTGGCAACATCCCGAGGAAATTTTCCGTTTGGCATGTGAAACACGCAATACTTAAAATCTTTGGGGTTCAATTTCGACATATTCAATAATTGTCTTGCGGCTCCCATCACATGCGTAAAATATGCAGGTTCTCCGGTAAATCGCCCAGCGTGCGACGGATAACGTATGCCATCACGTCGCCAAAAATCTGGAGTGTCAGATGAAAACGATGTGTCCGCCAACATCTCTACTACAAGATTTTCTTTACCAATAAGGAACGCCGCTCCACCAGCGGCAGAAGCGTACTCAAGTACATCGTGAGGTTTACTCTGTGCAGTATCTGCTCCAATAGCTAGACCAGTTCGCGCATGTCCTGCAGAAACCAAGCCTGCAATCGATTGCACAGCAGCAGTTCCTGCTTTACATGCAAATTGCATGTCTGATGCTAAATACTGATGGCTAAACCCTACAAATTCCCCTACAATTGTGGCCGTTGGATTCACGGCATACGGATGACTTTCGCTACCAACTAATAAAACATCTGTGTCTTCTGGCTTAACAATAGTATTCCTATACGCTGAAAGCGCAGCTTCAGTTGCAATGGTCACCGCGTCTTCATCATAGGATGGCACGGCCTTTTCTATAACCCCAAGCGCTTGTTCTATTTCTTTCGCTTCTTTGTGCCACGCTTTTGCAATCTCTGCTACTGCTAAACGATACAAAGGAATATATGTGCCGTATGAAATGATGCCGATCATATTATCTCTTTCCTCTTGCTAGTTCTTGATGTGCTTTTGCTAACGTCCCCTCACTAAGCGACGCTAATAATGAAATTTCTCCTGCTAGCACCGCACCTGCAATTATTTCAGCAAATTGTTTACTATTTGCGGCTCTCACAATCGATAACGCCTCTTTCTGTGTTGCAAGGCCTGTGCCTCCACCCACGATACCTACCATAAGATCAGGAAGATATATACTTACATATAAGTCTTTTCCATTCACTACCTCAGCGGTTGTCACACCCAAGCTTGCCTCGCCCACATGCCCAAGATCCTGTCCCGTCGCTAAAAATACGGCAGCAATTATATTTGCAAACTGGGCATTAAATGCCATCGATCCTGCCATGGCACTGCCAATCATGCACTTTGAAAGCCACACGTCATAAAATTTTTGAGCAGTCGTTTTTAAAACGTCTTTGAGTATTTTTGACGGAAGCGTCACCTCCGCCCACGCTTTTATACCTCGTCCTTCAATAACATTGAGCCACGAAGGTTTTTTGTCGACGTCGTAATTTCCCGCCAAGGAAATACATCGTGAAGACGTATGGAGCTCAATATATTCAACTAGTTTTTGTGTCGCAATTGTTACCATGTTCATGCCCATGGCGTCTTCTGTGTCAAACACAAATCGTACATATCTATACCGACCGACTCCGCGATCCATATATTTTGTAAGTGTTAAGTGGTTTGAGGTTGTCTTTGTAATTTTTTGCAAACTCTCGAAGTGTTCTTCCAAAAATTTATTAAATACATCGCTTTCATGCAAATTCTTGACCTTAAAAACCGGACCGCGGGTGGCCCCAACACGGTAACTATCTACACCTGCTCCTCCAGACTCCGTTATCGCCTTGCAGCCGCGACTAACCGACGCCACCAACGCTCCTTCAGTCGTTGCGAGAGGAAGATAAACATTTAACAATTCACCTTTAACAGTTAACAGTGCGAGGGGTCCTGCAATACCCAACGGCACTTGAGCGACGCCAATCATGTTTTCACAATTTCTTTTGCTCGCCACATTCTCATCGACGCTAAACGTCCCAATGTTGGTTAACAATACACGAGTCTCTTTCTCTACTTCTTCGCGACGAGATTTTACTGATAGTGCTGATCGCAATTTCATAAAAATGGTACCTTATATATGCCAATGGCATACATCATGTATGACCATAGAATAAGTATGGGTACTGAAACCAAAACGAAAATCAAAATTTTGCTAAAATCAAGCTTCAAACCAAACCGCAACGCAAGATACGAAAGCGTCAATTTCCACCAAAAAATCATTGCTGAAACAACAAGGTACACGATGCTTAAGGCTACTCCAGAGATATTGGTGGTTCTAGGTGGAGGAATAAATATATATAAAAGTGACGTACATAAAAACCATACAACCGTCGGCACAAGCGTATACGCCCACAAAAGACTTATGCGTCCGATACTTGTCTGTCGCCCTAATAATCGCCCAGTCAAAACCAGCACTGAAACGATGAGCCCAAATCCACTCAGTGCTGAAGCGAATAATACGAATGCGTACCGAGAAAGAAGTAATGGGTGAAATGAAGCTATTTTTACCACACTTGAAAGAGAAAAATACAGCCCAACTAAAAGACCGATATACACCATCTCTCCTATACGACCACGTTTTTCGATATCCCTATAGGTCTCGTAGGGCGAAATGATAATTCCCACAAAGTGACGAAAAAACGCAAAACCTGATTGAAGGAGCGCAACGAGCATATATACTAGTCGTAAATGCGGGCTAAAACCCGCGGAGAGAAGTTAAAATCCTTTTTGCAAAAGTGAGACTATCCACACAATCGTTGAACCTAAAAAGAAGTACACAGAACCAACCACAAGCGAACTCACGCCAAAAAAAGCAAGCCATGGCATAGTTTTTATGCGTCCAGTCACCATCTTATATACATTGGTAAGCCTGCCAAACTGTTGGGGTGGTAATTCAGTCACCTCTTCCCAACGTTTCATAAAATTTGTAAACAAAAGATCTGCCATATTATAACGAAAGAAATGATGCTACAAAGGCTCGTCGTGCACGAAACAATCGTGACTCAGCGCTTTTGAGCGTTATGGACAACTGCTTTGCTATACCCGATACTGAAACATCGTCAAGGTATTTGAGAAGCAACACAGTGCGATGAATGGGGAGCAATGTTCCCAACGCGTGCTGTATCTTTTCACTCACCAGTGTCGCATCAAGCTGCGCTTGTGGATCAAGAAGCGGAGAAATCAACGATTCCAATTGTGGCATTTGAGAAAACACGAGTTGTTTAATTTTTTTCTTACGATAATAATCAATCACTTTGTGATGTGCTATAGAGTAAAGGTATGTCTGTATACTGCTATTCCCACGAAAATCACGAGCAGCCTCAAGAAACGAAAAAAGAATATCTTGCACCAAATCTTCTGCGTCTTCGTATACTCCTACCTTTGCATGCACGTACCTTTTAATCTTCGGCGCGTACGTCTGGTAAAAGATGCCAGCGCTGCGACGATCCTTTTTAAGAAGCTGAGAAACGAGGGTGACGTCGTCCATGCGGTGAGTATACAAGATCTTGAGATTCTGTGCGAGTTTTCGTACACTTAAAATATGAACATTGTACACGCAGTCGAACTCTCAGAGCTTTCCCCCTCCACCATAACAACGTTTGGCGGATTTGTAAAAGTCATTGTGTCAAACGTATTTGTAATCGCTGGGGTAGTAACATTGTTTATGATCGTCTTTGGCGGATTTCAAATCATCACTTCCGCTGGCAACCCTAAACACGCAGAAAAAGGAAAAGCGGCGCTCACAGGAGCCGTTGTTGGGCTCCTTCTTATTTTTGCATCATTTTGGATAATACAACTTATAGAAACGCTCACTGGTATCCAGATATTAAACCCTGTGATACCATAACGATATGACGCTTATAGAACGCATCTTTGCAGAAGATGACATAGTAGGATCGGTCACCAGCCCTTTAATCGGCGGTTACGCAAATGTTTTCGGTGGATTTGGACTGCTTATCACAAATATATTACGCCTTGTATTTGTAGGGGGCGGTATTTTAGCGCTCTTTAATTTTATTATCGCAGGCTTTCAATATATGAACGCTGGCGGAGACACAAAGGCACTAAACTCTGCGTGGGATAAAATTTGGAATTCGCTATTAGGACTTGTCGTGATCGTGGGGTCTTTTGCTCTCGCGGCTGTGGTGGGAAAACTTCTCTTTAATGACGCAACGTTTATACTCAATCCGAAAATAGTCAGTCCATAATAATGAAAACAATATTTGCACAAGAATTAGGGCGAATCGGTGAAGGCGGTGGGCTCGGTCCATTTGCCAATGTCTCCGACGGCACCGAAGGCCTTATAAACATATCGCGACTCGTTTCTTCCATAATAGGCTTCATGACCATCTCAGGATTTATATGGTTTATTTTTCAATTTCTTATCGGCGGATTTAACTGGATCACATCAGGAGGCGATAAAGCCAAGCTGCAATCAGCTCGCGACCGGATAACAAACTCACTTATTGGTCTTCTTGTCGTGGTTGTAGGCTGGGCAATACTTTCTCTTGCTGGTCAATTCTTTGGTGTCGATTTCACACTATCAAATCCTGGTGGCATTATGGATTCTCTCTCACAATAAACACTATGACCAATCGTTTGCTCACACAAATTACAAACCCCGTTCTCCCTGGCAGTCTTGGAAGCGGCGGCACAGAAGCTGGCGCTTCTGCTCTCGGAGCAGTATTGGGCGGTGTAATAGGGGCTATCATGATACTTTGTTTTATCATCGCTTTTCTCTATTTACTTCTGGGCGGATTTGATTGGATTACATCAGGAGGGGATAAAACAAAACTTACATCGGCTAGAGACAAAATTACCAACGCGTTAGTAGGCCTTATCATCGTCGGCACGGTCTGGGCTATCACTACATTGGTCAGCCAATTTATTGGCATTGATTTTCCAAACATTCCTATTCCCACCGTTGGAAGCTAATGTGCCTATACTAACGATGGTCCTTGACAAGGATCAATTTCTTGCGCAAGAATGGTAAGTAGGATATAATTACATCTATGGAAAAAATATTTGCGCAAGCGAAACTCGAAATCAAACAGCCTACAGATGTCGTCAAAATTACTGACATTGGTCAGCTTATTTCAGCGCTTGTCGGCACGACGCTTATCATCGCTTCACTTTTGGCTTTCTTATATTTACTGCTGGGTGGCATAAAGTGGATTACCTCTGGCGGCGACAAGGCAGGCATGGAAGAAGCCAGAAATAAAATTACCCATGCAATTGTTGGTCTTATCATCGTAGGAGCTGCATGGGCCATCATGAATCTCGTCCAAAACTTCTTGGGCGTGCAGATCATCGGCGGAAGCTTAAACTTCCCCAAGCCGTACTAATTTTTGATATACTCTCTTTATGGCTGCATGGGATACTGCTTGTTTTGCTAAAGGCGTACCAAACTCTGAGGACGTAGCGACACTTTCTTGTCTTGGCCCGCTCTTTGAAAACATCGTGAGGGCGGTAGTTGCGTTTGGGGGCATTGCGCTCTTTCTTATGCTCTTGGTCGGTGGATTTAACTTTCTCTTCTCATCAGGGGACCCTAAAAAGCTCGAACAGGCACGAGGCACTATAAGCCAAGCCATTATGGGACTTATCATCATGTCTGCGGCGTATCTTATTATAAATCTTATCGGCAGATTTACAGGAATTGAGAGCATCACCACATTTACCGTCCCTGAATTTCAATAAAAACGTTACGGTCATTGCGCCATGCAAATGGTTTTGAGATAATAATTTTAGCATGAAAAAAACAATACAATATCTTATTACGGCGCTCTTTTTAACATTTCTTGCCGTAAGTTATCCTATCTTTTCTGTTTTAGCACTAGAAAACGAAGAATGCTCGTGGATTGGTCAATCAATGTCGTGTTTTACCCAAGTACTCAAAAAATCAAATGAGGGGACCCTGAATTTAGAAGGATCAAATTTTGCGACCACCAATAATAGCATCAACGCGTTATCCATCATGATTGGTGGCGCATGGGACACGACAGACGCACAGTGTCCAACAGCTCTTAATTTCCAAAAAGGTGCGCTCAGCGGCATTGGTGGGTCTATTACAGCAATCTATACCAACCCCCCTGCGTCTACCGCTGAATATGCCATGGACATTGGTCGGTCATTAGGATTTGTAACACCTCGTGTCAACGCACAGGGCATAGGATTTTCGGGCCTTGCCACACTGCTTCCTCTCTGGAAAGTATTTCGAGACATCTCGTATGGAATACTGGCAGTCATTCTCATCATGGTTGGACTCATGGTTATGTTTCGCAAAAAAATTGACCCCAAAACTGTCGTCACGGTACAAAACTCAATCCCCCGTATAGTTGTAGCCCTGCTTCTGGTCACATTTTCCTACGCAATTGTCGGGCTTCTTATAGACGGTATGTATCTTCTTATTGCCCTAGCCATCTCCATGATTGCCAACAGCTCTATCGGTGATAGCATTGGGAAAGCGCTCAGCGTCTCTAGTAGTGTGTGCAAAGCTGCTGCAATACCAAACTATCTTTCAGGACAGCCTGTTAACTTGACATGGACGACCAAAGAAGCAACCGATTATTTATTCAGTGGTGGATTCTGGGGATTTACACGATTTTTCTTTGGCAGTGGCTTAGGTGCATGGAATGATATTGGAGACGTGTTTGGGGGTACAAATCCAGTTGTACAAAAGCTCTCTTTTATCATCCCTGGTCTTCTTGGTGCCTTTATTGGAGGAACCAAGGGCGCTCTTCTAGGACTTTCTCTTTTTAGCGGTCCTGTGCTTTTAATTCTCATTATTTTACTCGTGCTCCTGTTTGGATTTATTCGCATCCTCTTCATGCTCATTGATGCGTATATAAACATCATTATTGCCCTTCTGACCGCACCATTTCAGCTCGTTCTAGAAGCAATTCCAGGATCTACATCATTTAACTCATGGCTTCGACATTTAGTATCAAAGCTCATCGTGTTTCCGATCACGATTATTCTTCTTTTGGTGTCTGCTATTCTCACATACACTGATAACGCAGCCACTATTTGGGCGCCTCCGCTATTATCATCAGGGGGGGGTAGTTACGGGATGGCGGGAATTATAGGACTTGGCATGATTCTTATCATTCCAACGTTTGTTGCTGGTATTCAAAAATCTATGAAGGCAGAACCAGCAATCCCAGGAGGCCTTGGCGCCATGTTTGGGCCTCTTGGTCAAGGCGCAGGATCTCTTATGAATATCTGGTATCAAGGAAGTATGATCAAAAGCATGTTTGGAAGCAAGGGGCACGGGGCATCCCCTTCACAAGTCGTCAGAAAAGGCTCACAACAAGGATTTGGGGCGCTCACCGGCGAAGGACAGGGTGAAGAGCACTAATAAAAATTAATGTCCTCCTCCATCCTTTTTACCTTCTTCTGTCACTGCCTGCGTGGCAGCAGTAGCAACGGTGATTGCAAAAAGCACAAACCAATATTTACGTACTTGGCTCCACAACCGAAACCCTAAACGCGTCTTAAACTCGTTTCGCAAATCATGTCCATACTCATGGTGATTGATAAATAAACCCATTTGTTCCATGCCGGAAATAATCTCTTCCATTTTCGCCTCATCATAGGCATTGGCATGGCTGCCTGTGTAACGCACTGCATATGATATGTATTCACCGAATGAATGTGGCCAGTGCATCACCTTATCATCCATTAATTTATTCCACCGCTCTTTCCCAGCGGCAAGCTTAAATGGTGTTAAAATCCATGCATTTTTCAACCATCGCAAATCCCACTCAGCCATTTCTTTAAAAGCTTTCGTTCCCAAATCAAATGGTATCCACTCGAGATTTATGTGCTTGTGTCTGTTCATCTCCAAAAAGACGCGGGCTAACTCTTTCACCGTCGCCTCAGCCGCGTCTGCGCCGGAATAGTCTATAATCGCCTCCCTCACTTCCCGAAACTTTTCAAGTGTCTTTGAGTAGTCAACGGGTGAAAGCACCATTTCTTGATTGGATATAATGCCCAAAATTGCGTCGCGCGCGCGCATTTGAGATCCTACATCACGAATTCTACGATGCATTGCGACTGTTCCTAATTGATAAAAGTTACTTTCCTTCCAATCAAAATCTGTCATGGACATAGTCAATGGGAGCTTTAATTCAGCGACTGCATCCATTTTTGTGTGAAACACCTTCCCGCCTCCAGTCTCAACTGTTCGTTTTTCATACAGTACCGACTGCATGTCGACCAACACTTGACGTAAATTTTCTTGGCGTCCTATATCTTCAAGTCCCAAGGTTTTTAAAAATGGAGCAATAAGAGCATCGTAATCTTTCTTGTCTGCCATATCAATTCTGACGAACTGCCATTCTTTTTCATGTGCTATCTTTAATTCAGCCAAAGATAATGCTTCTTTAAACTGTCCCCACTCTTCATGCGTCACATTATGCTTTTGTAATATTTTTTCTGAATCTTCTTGCAAAAGCTCCAAGAATTTTGATGGGTTTCTTCTAAGCATCCGATCAAGTATTGGTCTACGCTCTTCGGCGTTACTAGCCGTCAACAACTGAATGGAGAGCGCTTGGTTATCCAGAAGTGTCGCTCCTTCAGGCAGCTTTCTCATGTCCATCACTTTATTTCGCAATTCATCAAACACTCCTTTTTCTAACCGCCATCCCGTACCATCGTAAAATCCTCCCGAGTTCATAAACCCAGGGCCGAGCAATTCACTAAACGATATCCCGCTTGCGTCTTCTGCAAATTCTGCTGTTTCCATGGCGGCTCGCCTTGCGGCATCGTGCTCATGCTCTTTAGCATGTCCCCATTCTTTCGTATAACTCAATTTCCCGTGCGACTCTTCTCCACCACTAAACAATCCATTCCATGTTTTTTTAAGCCATCCCTGCTTTTTCTCATCTATACCCTTGGTGTTTAACAAATTCTTTCTGAACACTTGCCGTGCTACTTTCCCAAAATCGCCACCAATACTAAAACGAGAGGCAAACACTTCCGGATTAAAAATGCGCTGCAAATCTTCAAATGCCGGTGCGCGCATAACGTCCTTGCCTGATGAAGATGTGTATCCAGACTCACGAGGCCCTATAGACATCATGGACCCAATCATTGCCATGCGTCCTGACCCAATCATGGCGGTACGAGCGGCCCACAACGCCATACGCACTTCATACTCTGGCGGTTCTTGTCCACTATGCGTGCTTTTGTAGTACTCAGTGAGACGTTTGCGAACTTCTATATCAACGGGAGACAAGCCTCTTGTCTGTAACAACTCTTGAGTAAAATTTTCGTTGAGCATGTGTTCGCGATGTGCATATATTTGATATTTCCTATCTACTTCATGCAGTTGATCCATTTCTTTTTCCGAAAGCGGCTCACCTGAATTTTTTTTCTTCATAAGACCCTCACGTTCAGTCTGTAGCTTGGAAAGCGTTATGTGCATTTCTGTGTAACTTTGCACGTCATCGTCCCAAAGCATTACGCCCTCTGCCGCCAAATCGTTTTGATGTTGAATTTCAAACATGAGCTTTTGGTCTTCGACAGACAATGAGCTCTGCGTCCTTTTGCCCGTCTCGGGATCAAACCCCTCTTCTCGGTGTTTACTCTTTAATTCTTTAAGCAAATCCTCTCTTTTAATATGTTTTTTGTCCCACGTCACCTCTTCGCCTAAATATTTAATTGCTTCTCCATACTTTCTACGCTTTTCTGCCATCGTCTCAAACATGACGCCTTCGTACAAACTATAAGCAACGTTTGAGTTATTAAAATTTTTGTATAAATGGTCTAGGTCTGCGCCAGTCAAAAGCGACATGGCTTTCAAACGATCTTTTACGTCACCAGGGTTATACATCAAGCCTTTTACCGCGTACTCAAACTGACCACGGCTGTCCCAATGTTTTTGATACAGCTGGACTGCCAAATGATACTCGTCGCCATACTTCCACACTAGATAATCTTTAAACTCTTGAAAACGCTGCTCGTGCGTTAAGCCGGGTCGCGACTCTTCTCTCCCCAATGAATAAATTTGATCTATAAAGTTAAAGTACCAGTCTGCTTCTCCCTCGGCGCCTCGTTTGAAATACTTATCTATTTCATCTTTAGTAATGTCTCGAAACATAAATGCTTGATTATCAACATGCTCAACCCCTTTAGGTGCATCATTTTTCACTTCTGACCATCTGATAATGCCTCGCGTATCTTCCGCCTCCAACCTCTCACCCACCCATGCTTCAAGCGCCCGTGCTCTATTCACCCCTTCACGTACAATTTTCGCGTCAAGGCCATCTTTCTGCCCCGCTATCACCATCCGCGTCACCACACCGTCAATCATGTGCTGATCGCGAAACAAGGAATTAGGATCAACTTCTAACCTAAACTGCAAATTCTGCAGTTCTTTCCCAATAGAAGTGTCCTTAAGAATTGATTCGTTTGGCTCGTCGTAAAGCTGTTTAACTACTTCTTTATACTCTGGGTCAGTGACCCCTGATAATTCTTCGGGTTGATCTTGTAACCCAGATACTCCAGAAACCTCCGGCATGGCTCGTAAACGCAGATCCTCCAAACTTGGATTTTCTGCAATAATACGATTAAGATATTTACGTGCTTCAACCCCTGTGTCGCTAAAGTATCCTGTCTCGTTTACAACGGTCGCTAGTTTCTCTCCAATCGTACGCATGTATGCGCTGTCTGAAAGCATCGCCTCGTCTGCCACAAGAAGCGACTCGACGATAGAAAACACGCGCTCATCTTTGGGATACTCACCTGCTCCAATTATTTTTTGCGCAGCTTCTGGCACACCTTGTGTCACTTTATTGGTAAATTCAACCATGCGCTCGGCAGGTACTTCATGCACATCGTTTGGTGCTGCATTTTCTGTGGGAGCGTTTTCGACAGGTTGTGGCTGCTCAGCCTTTTGTTGCGTAGCTTGCTCTGCTGCTTTTTTCGCAGCCTCAGCAATTCTTCTGGATAATTCTTCTCCTGCCATGTATTTATTCTATCCTTTAAAGAAAGTGCATACAAGACGAGGTGTCAGCGAGGTAAATATAATCTATGCTTTTTCATGTACTCCTCTATTCCCAAAGGGACAAATGTATCGATGGGCAATCCTCGTTTTACACGTTCTCTAATTTTGGTTGATGAAATATCTGTTACGGTAAGAAGCGGATCAGAAACCACCGTCATTCCACTTGGCAATGGCGCATACGAATATCCTTGTCTTGGGAAAACATAGAAAGGCAATTTATTAAGAAGCGCCCTCCAGTCGCCCCACTCATCCATTCGTGAAATCCAATCGCTCCCAATTAAAAAGTGATACACATGCTCTGGTGGTAAAAACGTAAGAAGCTCAATCGTGTCTCCAGAGAGTTTGTGCACAATCTCAAGATCACATATTTTTATCCGTTTCGTCTCAAGCATTTTTGTCATAGCGAGACGATCACTGGCTGATGCCATATCCGTTTTGGGTGGTATTTGTCCGTAATTGGAAAGAAGCCACACCTGGTCAGTGGGAGTAAAATCCAACACTTGTTGTGCTATCTGAAGATGCCCTAAATGCGGCGGGTTAAACGCGCCCCCAAACAATACGATGTTCATACAAAACGTATTATACCAATTCCACTGCGTTGACATCCACTACCAAACTGTTATAATTATATTATATGAACAACACAATCCTTCAGGTTCCTATGAATAGAAAATTGCGTGACGACGCGACTATCGCAGTTCGCTCTCAAGGTTTTTCTTCTTTACAAGAAGCGGTGAGGGTGTTTCTCTCTGGCATGGCAACGGGAATACACCGCGTGACGTTTGAGCCTCCAAAAATTCAACTTTCTACACGCGCGATCCATCGCTATAACAAAATGATTGATGAAATTAAGTCCAAAAAAGTAAAAACGAAGGAATTTACCAACGTAAAAGACATGATGCGCTATCTTAATACATGATTATTCATCTGCACCCGCGGTACCGCAAGGCCTATCGCCAAAGAATCCAGCACGACTCACAACTTTCTAAGCGCGTCAACCGTCGTATCCAGCTCTTCCTCAACAACGCCAGCCACCCGTTGCTTCGTGTTCATCACCTTAAAGGAACAAAGGGGGATTTGTGATCATTCTCTGTTACAGGAGATATACGCATCATTTTTGAGCGCGACCGCTCTGATATTGTCATATTCTATGACATCGGAACGCATAATCAGGTGTACTAAAGCATTTTTGTATACCTCTCGCGAGAGCCCCTCACTACTTTCTCTCTGTTTTGGTTGACAGATCGCGGAAGCGGCAGGGTCGTCGCTGAAAACGGCGGTGATGTTTGATTGTCAATGGAGAGCTTTAATACAATCTGATAATTGCCAAGAGACACTAATTCATCCTCTTTATACCGTTCTCCAAATTCGCGAGATAATAACCTACTATCTGCCGCTCCCACAGAAAATGAAATGAGTGAGCCTGCATTGCCAAAAATTGCTTTTTGCACCTCCTCATCTATTTGTCCCACATACTGATTGGCAAGTGTTAAATCTAGGCGATACTTTCTGGCTTCTGATAAAATTTTGATAAATGATTGCGTCGCAAAATTTTGAAATTCATCGACATACAAATAAAAATCTCTCCGCCTTTCTTCTTCAATGTACACTCTATTCATCGCGGCTAACTGAATTTTAGTGATAAGCATGGCTCCCAAAAGGGCGCTGGTATCTTCTCCGAGCTTTCCTTGAGACAAATTGACGAGAATAATTTTCCCTTCATTCATCATGTTCTCAAGATCAATTGTTGAATGCGGTTTGCCGACAATATTTCGTATAGTTTGCGACGACAAAAATTGCCCCACTTTATTTAAAATTGGTGAGATGGATTCGCTGCGAAGTTGAGGTGATAATTTATTAAACTCATTTACCCAAAAACTCTTGAGCACTTTGTCATCAAGATTTTCTATGACCTTCATACGAAATTTTTCATTCGTGAGAAGTTCCGGAATATCTAAAAATGTAGAGTCGGGAACGTGTGTGAGCGTCAAGATAGTATTACGTAAAATATATTCAAGGCGGGGCCCCCAACTCATGTGATACAGCTTATAAAATATCGAGACTATGCCTGATGCCACCAAATCTCTATATGCTGGATTTTTTACCTCCAAAGGATTTAAGTGAAACGGGTGCTCAATATCAGCAGGGTCTAAATATGCGACATCATTAATGCGGTGTGATGGCACGTATGTTAACAAAATATCTGTAAGATCTCCATGCGGATCAATGACTGCCACCCCTTCACCATTTTTCATGTCGTTAATCGCCATATTTGCAATGAGGGTTGACTTCCCTGTCCCTGTTTTTCCGATTATATAGAGATGCTTTCTTCTATCCGTCCGCTCAACACCAAACGTGGTTATCGTATTTTTGAATTCTGTGCGCGCAAAAAAATTAATATGTTTTCGTTGCTCCTCATCATCAGTAGCAATCGGAAGATTTGCGGGGGGTTCACCCAAAAGGCGCACACCCCATTGTATATTTTTTATCATCGAGAGTCCTAATCCTGGCGGATGCCAAACGGAAGCTAATTCTGCGTTGCCCAATATTTGACCCTTTAGAGCACCCTGACCATTTCTCTTAATGAACCCGTTCATAAATGCCTTCTTTTGCCAAAACGCATGCTTGGTAATGACAAGCGCATTTCCTTCGCCCAGCGTATATACACCGAGCGTCCCCGCGATACTTGAAAGCAGCCCGTCTGCTTGAGTCTCTGTTTGTCCAACGCTTACAACACGAAACGCGGAAAGAAACCCGACTTGGGAAAGTTTTTGTTCGATAATGCGACTGTGCGGATGAGTTTTTGTTCGTCCCGTGGTTGATGATGCATCGGGAACACCCGCCGCAATCACGCTTGCTCCCTTCCGTTGCCAGCTGTTTCCAGCGGGCGTAATGCATAACTGCAAAGCAACTGCTTGCTGTTTTGGTAATTTTGCGATTTGCCCTAAAACACTTGCTAATATATCCACGTCTTTTAAATCTTTGTACGTTTTTAGTGGGTAGTAGAAACTGTTGGACAAAACAATAGTTCCTGTCGCGTGGGGCAACGAAAAAAATGCTTGGGCATAATCTGAAACAGGCGTCAACATTACTCTTGGATATTGAGCAGTAAGTTGACTCTCAATATACGAGCGTTTCTCTAAAGATACGCCCACAAAAAAATGAACTTGGCTGTTTACTGCAACGATTTCAAAACTAATAAATTCATGGTGTTCACGTTTCCCCATCAGCCATTCTATAAAACCAATGTGGGATTTTCCGCCTAGTGCTGCAAACACCTGTTCCATCGCAAGGGGTTTTTCTTCGCTGTCACGACTATTTGTAACTTCCAACAAAACATTACCCTTTTCCATGCATCTATCTTATCATACGTGAAAAAATTCTCCGTGTTCGTGAAACATTAAAATACGAGTTTTCACGGTCCTGATGCGCTTTGTGCCCCTTGTCACATGTCACATCCATTCCTACAATGGTTATATGGAGCAACATCCAGTTCCTCAAAACGTTACCACATTTCAATTTCGCTTAGTCGGCGACATGACCTTAAAGCAATTTGGGTACTTGTGTGCTGGGGGCGTCTTGGCAATTATTTCATACAAGTTGCCCTTGCCTTTTTTCTTCACATGGCCTCTTGCTGCCGGATTTGCCTTACTCGGTGTAGGATTTGCGTTTGTTCCTATAGAAGAACGACCTATGGATGTCTGGGTATTTTCTTTTTTCAAAAGTATTTATAGTCCGACGCAATATATTTGGCAAAAGGGTCACGCACCGATTATCGCAGCTCCAAAAATATCAAAAATGCCGCCTACAACGCCTCCACAAGGAACACAAGGGGTTACAGTTCTCGTGTCGCCCACACAACCATCAGTCTCACATATTTATGCGCCACCATCGCTCACGGCAACGCCAAAAATCATCTCCTCACATAAACCAACATCCTTTATCGATCAGGTATTGGGATTTTTTACGACCCCTTCTCATCCGTCACAAGGGGTAACGCCAACGACGAGGTCTGTCACAGGGGTAAAACCACCTGAACCTCAGCCAAAGGCTGACCAGCCCCTGGCTGGGCCCGCACAGGCTCCTGTAGACACCCATCACATACAAGAATTAGAAGCGGCAGTCGCCGCACTTCGCAACCAGCTTTCCACAAAAAACGTCACGGATGATCGTGTGCTTGAATTACAAGCGCAGTTGACCAATGTGCTCAAAGAAAAAACGCACACAGACGACGAGCTTATCCGTCTCAAAAGACAAATTGAAAACACGTCCTCCACAAAAAAAGCCACCAATGCAGAAGAAAAAGACCTTGTCGCATCAATCACAAACAGCGCGCCTACTGTGCGCCCTTTCAGTTCCATAGATGCGGGGGTGCGAGCTGGCATCCCGCGATTTACCAGTGTTCCAAACGTCATTACGGGTATCGTAAAAGACGGTGCGGGAGGATTTCTTCCTGCCATTCTTATTACGGTTACAAACGCCGACGGCATCCCTATGCGAGCGTTAAAAACCAACAAATTAGGACAACTTGCGGCATCCACACCACTACCAAATGGCGTCTATGTCATAGAAATTGAAGATCCACGAGGGCGCTTTACCTTTGATCGCGCGCAGGTAACGCTAAACGGGTCTGTAGTACCAGCATTAGAAATAATTGCCAAAAGTCAAAAACAGGTAACGCGCGATAAAATCGCGCAAGACATTTTTGGTAAACCACCAATGTAACGTATGACAAACCCAATCTCACCCATCCGTTCCTCCACACAACTTTTCACCGAGATTGCTGACGTGGATCGCGACCTCATCCTTTTTTCTGACGGATCAGTGGCGCTAGTCATAGCAACAACTGCCGTAAATTTTGGGTTATTATCAGAAAAGGAGCAAGATGCAATCATCTATTCTTACGCTGGACTCTTAAATTCGCTTTCGTTTCCCATACAGCTTATTATCCAAACCATACACAAAGACATATCTGCATACTTAGGGCTTCTTGAAGAAAAAGAAAAAACTCAAAAAAATCCAAAGCTTCAAAAAAGCATTCATAGTTATCGTTCATTCGTGGCTTCAATGGTCAAAGAAAAGGTGGTGCTAGATAAAAAATTTTATATCGTCCTCCCGTTTACTGCTGTGGAACTTGGAATTTCTGCGTCAGCGCTTTTTAATACAAAAAAATCAGGTCTTCCGTTTGAAAAAAAATACATCTTAGATCGCGCAGAAATAGTACTTATTCCCAAAAAGGATCATTTGGTGCGACTTTTAACGCGTGTGGGGCTTCGCGCCTCACAGCTTTCTACCGAACAACTTATCAAGCTCTACTTTTCTGCATACAACGCTGGGTCTCCCCCGCCTGACATATCACGTCTTATTATCAAAAAGGAGACACATGTCAAATAACACGCTTTTATCATCACTTCTTGGTACATTTACAAAAACCCAAGCTGGCAATAAAATTTCAGTCACCACTGCTACTACTGAGGAATCAATCTCCATCTTGGACGTCATATCTCCTCCGGCAATTGAGGTAGATTTCAACGATGTAACGATAGGCGATTGGCACTACAGAACACTGTTTACTGCTGGCTATCCTCGATTTGTTTCTGCTAATTGGTTAGAGCCTCTTATATCATTTAACCATACGCTAAACATTTCTATGTACATCTACCCCACTCGATCAGAAGAAGTGCTTGAAAGTTTAAAACGCAAGGTGGGAGAAATGGAAGCCACCATACAATCAGATCTTAAACGCGGTCGCGTGATAGAGCCTTCCATTCAGGTGGCGCTTGAAGATGCCTTGGGGCTTCAACAAGAATTAGCAAAGGGGTCAGAACGATTTTTCCAATTTGCACTCTACGTCACGATACCGGCAAAATCTAAAGAAGACCTTGATAAAACCACCAACCAAGTAGAGGCAACTTTGGGATCACTTCTTATCGTCACTAAAAAGGCGGTACTTCAGATGGAAGAGGGATTTAAAACAACCCTCCCTATGGGTAAAGATAGGCTCATGGTCACACGAAACATGGACACAACGTCACTCGCTACAACTTTTCCGTTTACCACTTCAGAACTTACCGCCAACGAAGGAATATTATATGGGCTAAACGAGCACAATGATTCGTTAATTATCTTTGATCGCTTCACTTTAGAGAATGCAAACGCGGTTGTTTTTGGTAAGTCTGGTAGCGGTAAAAGTTTTATGATTAAGCTTGAAATCATGCGATCAATGATGTTTGACACGGAAGTTATAATTCTTGATCCTGAAAATGAATACGAAGCGCTTACCTTTGCGATGGGCGGCGAGTATGTGCGCTTCCGTTTCGGATCGGAAACAAAAATAAATCCGTTTGATTTAGCGCTTCTTGCGGGGCAAGACGCAAACGCTGGGGAACTGAGCCAAAAAATACTATCACTTCACGGATTCTTCCGTGTCGTTATGGGAAAATTAACGCCCTCTGAAGATGCGCTTTTGGATCGCGCGCTCATTTTAACCTATAAACAAAAAGGCATTACTCCTGATCCTGAAACCCACAGTAAGGAGCCGCCGCTGATGGAAGACCTATATAAAACGCTCGTTGGCATGGAAGAAGCCCTCGCCAAGGGGTTAGCTGACCGCATAGAAAAATTTGTCCGAGGAAGTTTAGTGGGCATCTTTGATCAGCAAACAAATGTCGCTATACGCAATCAGCTTACTGTCTTCTCTATACGCGATCTTGAAGACGAATTACGGCCCATTGCCATGTTTCTCATCTTGGACTTTATCTGGAACAAAATTAGACACGATAAGAGACGTCGGCTTCTTATCGTAGACGAGGCGTGGTATCTTATGAAGTATCAAGACTCGGCTACGTTTCTCTATAGCATCGCTAAGCGCGCGCGCAAATACTTTCTTGGGATGACCACAATTACACAAGATGTCGAAGATTTCTTGGGCACAGACATGGGCACCGCGATCATCCAAAACAGCAGCATGCAGATACTCCTAAAGCAATCAACCGCGGCGATAGAAAAAATAGCAGACGTGTTTTTCTTGTCCGAAGGAGAAAAACATCTTCTCCTCTCGTCAGACGTTGGACAAGGATTGTTTTTTGCTGGTCCCGCACATGCTGCCATGAGAGTGGTGGCAAGCCCAGAAGAACACGCGCTGGCCACCACCAAACCACAAGACGCAGTGAAAAAACTAGAACCACAAGCGCCTGCTGTGCCCGCGCCCCCATCAACCAATCGCCCAGTGTTTACCGTCGAAACCGTCACATAACTAATGTATGGCAAACAAACAACAATTAGGCGAATTTATAGACAACATCCTTGACGACTTACAGTCTGGAGCAATAACGACAGAAGAAGCGATAGTCGCGTCGTCTCAATACGAATACATGCGCGCGCTTCTTTCCCAACACGCGCAAGACTTATCCAGCGCGACAGCTGAAAGCGACGAATCATTAAAAGCCACTCTTCTTTCAATTTTTAGCCAAACCAAAAGTCGCCTGCTGGAGTTACCCGCATTTTCTTCACAAGCCCCAGACGTTTTACGCGACGAGAAACAAACGCGCAATGCGGCAGAACTTGAACATTTTGCATTTGAAACCATACGCAAAGAAACAAAGACAAGGGCTATACACCAAAAACAAACACGGAGAGAGTTCATACACGCACTTGTTTCTCAATACAGCATTCGCACAAGCAGCATAATTCCTGAAACAAAAATGGACACCGCTGTTGATGCCGCGTTGTCTCTCTCATCGAGAGAACCATCTTCCCAAGAGGCACAACAAAAATTCGTCAAAGGCCTCACAGCAGGACTTGGAATTTCTGACCCAGCGTTTGAAAAAATAATCGGGTCAACCATATCTAAAGATGCCACCAGTACCGTTTTGGGGTCGTGGAGAGAAACAAACATGGAGCGCGAGGCGCTTGCCACCCTTTTCACCCACGCCGACCTTTCCCGCCCTGACGTGGTGGCAGACGTATTTTTGCATGCAGGTGAAAACGCTTTACTCTCTGACGTCTCTGTACGCGCCGTAAAACTAGCACAAACCGCAGAGGCTGTTGCCTCGCTTGGAACAAAACCGCTCACGACAAGGGGGCCGTTTTTTTCAAACTCGAACACAAGGGGCGCGATAAAGGGGGCGCAACAAGCGGCCGACAGCATCCTCTCTCTCGTTGGGGAACCACTGCGAGAAATGCTTCTTAAGGAAAAAATTAATGGCACGCTTCGTTCGGTCATAACGGGGGTTAATCAGTTATCAGATAGGTTGGGTGAAAAATTTATTCACTCTTCTGTCTTTGGATTCGTCACCCAGAATATCCTCAAGGGGGCCAACGAAAAACCCACAATGTCGCAGTCAACCGCCATTTTTGGTGACGTGTTTGGCGCAGTGTTTCGCGGCCCACTCAATATAGCGACAAACCAAGGAACAAAAGAAAAATTATTTGATTATTTTGAACTAGCGAGAGCCAGTAGCAATGCCCCAAAAGGATTTTCTTTTTTAGGACCAAATATCATGCCGTGGCACATTGAGTCGATGCGTTCCCAATACGCGATGTCTTTCAAAAAAAGCACGATCCAACGAGGGTGGCTTCCTTCTGTAGGGCTGTATAAGCTCGGATCGTTAGGAGGGGATGCTCTCGCGAGCGCTTTTGATCGGTTCGTCGGATTTGCGTTTGCCGGCCCGTCAATTTCAAGACAACTTCACGCATCCCGTCGTGCTGCCGCTGTCCCTACCCCTCTTTCAGAAGATTTACCACTCCTTCTTTCGCTTGTGGTCATTGCAACTATTGTTATTCTTTTTGTCTTTCCGACATTTTTAAATATCCCTCATCTCTCAATCATGCAAAAAATGAGCGCGTTGTTAGCGTCTCTACAATCTAAGGGCGAAGATTTTCATGAAGATAATAGAAATTTTCCTGTTCCTGATTTTGGTCCCATCAAACAAAGCCCGAATGCGTGTATACAATATGGCGCTGGAACCAGCGCCCCAGACAACAAAAAATCATATCAATTTAACTCTTCGCAACAAGACAAAATGAACACAGCACTTAAAGCGTACCCCCAAATTGGGCTTTATTCGTGCATTCTTGAGTGTCCTGCCAACGCCGTTAACTTCACGGCTTTTAATACAACGAGCTCAAGCGGGTATTGGGCGTGGGCGCCCAGTGCTAAGCCTGGGTATATTTTTTTCTATGATGGCGCCTTTTCTGCATCCTCTACCCGATCTCTGGCCCGTCTTATTGCGCATGAATTAGCACATCAAATACAATATAGTAAGATAAATATTTATAATTCTTATCTTGCTAAAGGCTATTGTGGTCCTCTTGGAACTTATGGATGGATCGAGTGGCCATCAGAAACTTTTGCTGAGGCGGCGGGCATGTATATGATTGGCGACCCACTTCTTAAACAAAAATGTGAAAAGGGATATTCTTTTATGCAAAATATGTTTTCAACATGCCAATAAAACTAAAAATAGTTATTGTTGTAATAATTGCAATTCTTTTGGGGGTTTGGTTTTTCGTTTCCCGCAGCACAACACCAAAAACCCAACAACCCCCCTTATCAATTCAACAATCTTCTTATCGCTCACTTGTTCCGGGGAAAACGCTAAAATCTATTGTTGAAGATTTTTTTGAAAAACCAATTAAGGAGACGACAATTGGTGGTTCATTAATATATGAGTATCCGTCATTAGATAAAGAAAGAAGCGTTTCCGTATATTTGAATAAAGATGGGGTTGTTTCTTTAATTATTGAGCCCGTATTGCCAAACGCGCCTTTTTCGGAAGTGTATGAAAATTTTCAAAAACCGGACTTGGTGCTTTATGGTCCTTATTCGCCCCTTGGGTTTAATCTCTTTGTAAATCTTACACGGGGAGTGGCGGTTCTTGCAAACCCCGCCTCACAAATTATTTATGAGCGTTGGTATTTTCCAATTACAACTAAGGATTACTTTCTTTCCGCCTACTCAACAGGATATTCATTGATACCACCACCCACAGAACAAGAATAGGGGTCATGCTTTTACCCGCTAATCCGTACAGGCATTATAATATGAAGTTGCCCTTCGTCTTTAGGAGACTTAAAAACTCCCGGATTTAATGCTCCCGTCATTTCAAACAGCACTTCTTCTTCCGTGGTATTTGAAAGATATTCGATAAGAAACCTTGAATTAAATGCGATTTCTCCCCCGTCGCCGTCTATTTTCGCATCCACATCTACAGTATTTCCTCCTGTTTGGGGAGCGTTTGCAGAGACGATAATTTTTTGCTTGGCAAAGCTTAATTTTATTATGTTTGCGTTGTCCCGAGCAAAAACGGCTGCAGACTTGGCCGCATGTAAAAGCAATTCTTTATCGACCAGCGTTCTCGTCGTAAAGTTTTTTGGGATAATTCTTTCAAAAGACGGATATTCTCCCGAAAGAAGACGCGTATAAAGAGAGGTTTCTCCTATTTTAAACCCTATTTGCTTGTCCTGTAAGTTGCTTACAACAAGCTCTTGATCTTCTTTCTCTTCCTGACACATTTTAACAACTTCAAACAACGCCTTTGCCGGAATGATGATTCCTTCTTCTAGTGACAGGTTTGCCCTGACGTGTCGTACAGATAATCTATACCCGTCGGTGGCGGCTAACACTATTCCTTCCTCATCTTTTTTTACCTTTATTCCCGTGAGCACTGGTCTTCCCTCGTCTGATGCTGCTGCAAACAACACAGAGGACACGGCGTCCATAAAAAGAGCCTTGTCTGTTTTTGCACTTTTTTTCTCTTCAAACACTGGGGTTTCAGGAAACTCCGCAACTGGGGCTGTTGGGATGCTTGCCTTGTACGTTCCACACGAAACGACAAGGCTTCCGTCTTCAAAAGACAGGGTAACTGTGGATTGAGGAAGTGTAGAAACGAACTCTGTCAGAAGTCTTGCTGGGACGCACGCCTCTCCTGCCTTTTGTGTTTTTCCGCCGGCCCACAATGCAATTGTAGTCTCCATGTTTGTGGTAATCATCTCTATTCCTTCTTTTGTGGCTTTCAGTTTAATATTTTGTAATATTGGGATTTGTGGTCTTGGGGGAATTATTCTTCCTACGCGGGAAAGCGCCCGCATAAAATTTTCTTGGAGTATTTGTGTGTTCATGTGTTGTTTAATAAGTAATCTAATTAGTAGTAGTAATTAGAAATGGGTGTGGAAAAGTGTATGGTTTTTGTGTTTGTCTGTCAATGGCGGGAAAAACAAGTAAAAGAAAAAAGTGGAAAAACGAAAAAACAAGAAGAAAGAAAAGTGGATAAGTTTGTGGATAAAAAGAGGGAAAATGTGGAGAAGTGGAAAACCCAATCCTTACTAAACCCATAATTTTTGTTTTATCCCCACAAGCGCGTTTCGAAGGTGCTCGTTTGTGGACAACTCGTGTGTAACAGTCTCGACCCCGTGCATTATTGTGGTGTGGTCTCGCCCGCCCAAAAGCCCACCAATGTCTTGGTACGTAAGGCCAAGCTCATTTTTTGCTATGTACATAAATACCTGTCTTGGTCTTGCGATGGGCCTGTCGCGTTTTGGACCCTTTAGTTGTGTAGATTTAATGTCATAGTAGGATGCCACCGCCTCCAACACCTCTTGTGGATTGACGCGTTTGGTTAGTTTGTTTGCTTGACCAGCAGAAAGGGGCTTGGTGTTTAGTATCCCAGAAATAAGCTCGGGCGTTATGGGTTCACTTTTTGACGCGCTCACGGTCGTAAGTCTTCTAAGGAACCCCTCAATTGCTCTTGCGTCCATGATGTTTGCCGCAATAAGCTGTGCACAGTCGTTTGGCATGGACAGACCCAACATAATAGCTTTGATGTTTATAATGGCCGCGCGAAGTTCAAAGTCTGGCTGAGAAATGTCTACTATTAATCCACCCTCGAATCGGCTTCGCAGTCTGTCTTCTAATTTTGATATTTCGTGTGGCGGCCTGTCTGATGAAAGCAAAATTTGACCCCCCTCACGAAGTACGGCGTTAAAGGTGTGGAAGAACTCCTCTTGCGCGGTTTGTTTCCCTGCGATAAATTGTACGTCGTCGACGATTAAAAGCTGTGCGCTTCGATACTTTTGTTTAAACTGACGAGCGGTTTTGGTTTGTATGGCCTCTATGATTTCATTTAAAAATTCTTCGCCCATACAGTACACTACTCGCAGGCTTCCTTTTTTGAGCATGCTGTTTGCGATAGCATGCATAAGATGTGTTTTTCCTACCCCCACCCCACCATAGAGAAAGAGAGGGTTGTATGCAGAGCTTGGGGATTTAGCTACCGCAGTCGCTGCAGCGTACGCTAACTGATTGCTTGTCGAAACAGCAAAGTTGTCAAAAGTTAGGTCTGGGCTGATGTGATATCGGCGCGCGACGGACGCGGCGGTTGGCGCTTGAGGCTCTGCTGTTTGTGAAAATAGCGGGCCCATGGAGGCTGTTGATGATTCTTTTTTGGCAATCACAGAAAATACGAGACTTGTGTTTCGACCCGTCTTGTTGTCTAAAATGCTTTTAATTAAACTATAATAGCGAGTCTCAGCAAGCGTTCGCATTATTGGGCTAGGAAACCCCAGCGACACAACGTCATTATCAATAGAAAGCAGCAGTGAGTGGGCAAAGTGTGTTTGATACGTAGCTTTTGATACAGAAAGTTCTATCTCAGACAAAACAGACTTCCAAATACGTGTAAGATCCATAAAAAGTGGGGCAAGGAGACAGTGTGGAAAAGTTATCCACATCCTACAAAACAGGAGCAGCTTTGTCAAGGGTAAAGCATGTTTGATACAATGTGAATGATGACTATCGAGAAATTACGAGACCTGCACCCAAACCTTGTGTACAAGGCTTACAGCGTAAAAAAAACAGAAGCCGGCCTTGTGGTTGTTTACTCCTACACACTAGAACCGGACATTGAGCTTAAATCAACGTTTTATTTTCCGCGTCCACAAGGAGTTGACATAACAACGATTGATAGGTTTCTTTTTCAGTTGGGAGTTGTTGAGGCAATAAGCTATTGGAAAGCGGCTTGTCCCAAAGAATTGTTTGTTGAGGCCGGCCAGCTTTCGTCCACCAGCACACGATTTTTTGAAGACCTATTTTTTCATGGGCTTGGGGAATTTTATTATATAAATAAGATAGATTTTACAGTCAACGATTTTTTTACTATTCGATCGGGGGGCGAGGGAAGAAAAGAACCAATTGCCATAGATACGAAACCTACCGACCTTGTATTGGTTGGCGGCGGAAAAGATTCATCGCTTCTTCTTTCTTTATTAGCAAAAAAAAGCAACAGAAAAATTGCGCCAATGGTTGTTAACCCCTCAGGAGCGGCATTAGACACAATACGCGCCTTGAGCCTTAAAGATCCAATCGTGGTTACTCGAGTCCTTGATCCTAAACTGCAAGAATTAAATAAAAATGGGTATTTAAATGGACACACACCCTTTTCAGCGCTGTTGTCTTTTATTGGCTCGACGGTTGCAGCGCTTTATGGGTACGAAAATGTAATTGTAGCAAACGAGCAGGGTGCCAACGAGGGAAACGTCCTGTACAAAGGGACAGAAATAAACCATCAGTATTCAAAGTCATTGCGTTACGAGAATTTGTTTCGTGCACATATTGAAAATGAATTGACCCCGTCTATAGCATATTTTAGTGCGATGCGACCATTTAACGATCTTCAGATAAGTAAAATGTTTTCGCAAGAATTGCAAATACTGCCCCTTTTTAGAAGCTGTAATAAGGCGCGCATTAGTAACGGGTGGTGTGGCAACTGCGCCAAGTGTGCGTTTACGTATTTGACACTTTTCCCTTTTGTATCGTATGAAACGATGATGAAGATATTTGGAGAAGATTACTTTTTAAAAGCCACGATACTTACGTTTCTTCGTGAGCTTGTCGGCATTGATGCGGTGAAGCCGTTTGAGTGCGTTGGAACAAGGGATGAGGCAAAACTGGCCCTTCTTTTTTCATTACGGTTGTATAAAAGCATCAAGCGAAAAATTCCAGAGGGGCTTTTGTTGATTAAAGTAGAAGCGGGAATAAAAGATCAAGATGTAAATGAGCTATCTACACGTGCGTTTAATCATATAGACGGAAATCATAATGTTCCTGATGAGCACGCGACGCTTCTATTGAGCGCGTGGGAAAAATCGCAAAAAGAACCATGAAACAAAAAAACAAACACACAAACGAAATCCGTGGTAAAAACGTGCTTATCGTGGGATACGGACGTGAAGGCGCGAGTGTGCACAGATATCTTGCCCTATCTTGTCCTAATATACGCATTTCAATAGCCGACAAAAAAATAATTGCTCCGAAATTTCCCGTCATAACCACACAAACAGGAGAGCGTTGGCTTGCTGATTTACACCACTTTGACACAATAGTGCGCTCTCCCGGCGTTTCCAAAGACACCCCAGAGCTGGTTTCATATTGTAAGGGGGGCGGTTGGCTTACGAGTGCTACAAATATATTTTTTTCACGAAACCCTGCGATGGTTATAGGAGTAACGGGCACAAAAGGAAAAAGCACAACCTCAAGTTTGATTGGCCACCTTTTGTCACAAAAGTTTTCAGACGTTCGAGTGGTCGGAAATATTGGTAAACCCGCGCTTGATTTCTGCGCAAACGAGACACATGGTACAATTTACGTTTTTGAATTATCTAGTCATCAATTGTCTGATGTGCGATACAGTCCAAACATTGCCGTCGTTTTGCCTGTTGTTTCAGAGCATTTGGATTATTATGGTTCATTCGATGCATATTTTGCGGCCAAGTCTCGCATGGTAATGTTTCAAAAAGAAAAAGACAGTGTCGTGTACAGTAGTGAAAGCGAAACCGCAACGGCAATAGCCGTGAGGTCTAAGGGAAGAAAAATAGTATATACTCCATCTGACACAAGTTTAAATTTTAGTACCGCGCTGTTGGGGAACAAAGAAAATATAGCAGCTGCTGTTTCTACCTGTTTGTTGTTTGGCCTCCCAAGAGAATACATACAAAATGGTCTTCGCACATTTATCCCGCTTCCTCATAGGCTAGAGTTTATAGGGGAACACAAAGGGATACGTTTTTATAACGACTCTCTTGCTACTATCCCAGAGGCAACCATTCACGCAATCCAAGCGTTGGGGCCGGCTACAGAAACGCTTATAGCTGGAGGGTTTGATCGGGGCATTTCGTATGAAGATCTTGGTAAGTCTCTTTCGAGATCATCAATAAAAACTCTTATCCTTATGGGTGCTACGGGAAGAAGAGTTTCTGATGCGCTTCAAACTCATAATCACGCAATTACCAGCATAGAAGTACTTACAATGAAAGACGCGGTGGAGGCTGCATATACCCATACTGCCAGCGGAAAAATTTGTGTTCTCTCCCCCGCCGCAACGAGCTTTGATCAGTTTAAAGATTATAAAGATCGTGGCGAACAATTTGCGTTTTGGGTGAAGCGACTTGCGATCAAGTGAAATATTCTGGTATACTGTGTGTATATGCCAAAGCGAGTATATCAGCCAAAAAAACTTAAACGTAAACGTGTACATGGATTTCGAAGTCGTATGAAGTCGGCCATAAGTCGAAAAGTGTTGAAGCGCAGAAGACTTACGGGTCGCAAGCGTCTTACCGTTTAGCTTTGACAACTCCTCAAATTTTGTATGCTGCCAAAACAGTATAGAGCCACTTCCAAAGAAATGCGCCTCGTGTTGCGACGCGGAAAGTTTTTTCGTTACAACGGCCTCAAGCTTGTTTGGGCTAAATTATTAGAGACTGGTACGCCCCATGTGGGATTTATAGTTTCATCGAAGGTGGAAAAAACAGCAGTTGTTCGTAAAAGAATAAAGCGGTGCCTGCGCCACGCAGCCCTGTCGACGATTGATGTGTTTACACCCTCTTTTGGATATGTAGTAGTGGTCGAGCAAAAACTACACCCAACTACATCTCAATTTGCAGAGGCTTTATTTAAAGAATTGTTTGCAGCACTAAAAAAATAGCGCCATGAAAAAAATAGTATTAGCAAGTATCCGTTTCTATCAGCGATTTTTGTCTTTCGACACGGGCCCACTAGCCGTGACACTTCATCGCTTTGCAGGGACAACGACAGGAACGTTTTGTCGGTTTGCACCACGATGTAGCGATTACACATACGAGGCGGTGAGCACCTATGGTATACTATACGGATTGTATTTAGGTGTACGACGAATTATACGATGTAATCCATTTGGCGGTTCGGGTTTTGATCCAGTACCGAAAAGAAATCTCAATGACCAAGTCACAATACACAACAAGGATTAAAGATTATATAAAATGATTTTTTTCATGTCGGATATTGAGCATTGGAGATTGTGAATTATTATATATGGTAGAAATGACATTCTGGAATCAATTTTTTGTTTGGCCAATCATCAATTTATTGATGGTATTTTATAAGGCGTTTGAAGCGCTTCACGTGCCCGGTCCTTTAGGGTTTGCAGTCATTTTATTGACTGTTGCTATTCGTTTGCTTCTCTACCCTCTTACCCGCGCACAACTTCGTTCTGCCAAACAAATGGCGGGGTTAAAACCACACCTTGATGAGCTTACGAGTAGGCATAAAGACGATAAACCAGCACTTCAAAAAGCACAAATGGATTTGTACAAACAGCACGGGGTTAATCCTGCCGCGGGGTGTTTGCCTCTGCTTGTTCAAATGCCCGTTCTTATTGCTCTCTACAATGTGTTTTATCAAGTATTACAAAACGGAAACATGGAAAAGCTCGTAGTAGATTTAAACAAGGTGGTTTATAGTACCGTGCTTCAGATTCAATCGTTTGACCTAAATTTTTTTGGGGTAAGTCTTGGGTTGAAGCCCTCAAGCTGGCAGACGCATGGTTGGTGGCTGCTTACAATCCCTGTGATCACTGCAGCATTACAGTTTTGGCAAAGTAAGTTAATGATGCCGCAACCTTCGGCGACTATGAACAATTCACAATCAACAGTTAACAAGAAAGAAATTAAGAAGAATACCGATGGCAAAAAAGAAGAGCCGAAGGTTGACACAGCAGCAGAGATGCAAAAACAGATGATGCTTATTACCCCGATTATGTTTGGTATGTTTGCTTTCCAGTTCCCGCTCGGATTATCTCTCTACTGGAACGTGTTTGGACTTTTTGGTATCATGCAGCAACTGCGCGTAAATAAGGAGTAATGGTTATGGACGACACCACTCATATTCAACAGCTTACAGAGAAGGTTCTGTCAAAACTTGAATTAACAGGTGCTGTTTCGGTGTCTACGGATGAAACAGATGCTTTTCGCGTGGCGATTGAAACAGAAGAAACAGGGCTTCTTATAGGATATCATGGAAAAACGCTTGAGAGTATGCAGGTAATTTTGGGCATTATTGTTTCTAAGGAGCTTGGTAGATGGGTAAAGATTTATGTAAACGTTGGCGACTATAGAGAGAAGCGAGAAGAAGCGCTCATGCATATGGCGCTTAGAGCTGCAGATCGCGCAGTTTCTATGGGTCGCGAAGTTGATTTGCCTCGCCTTTCACCGTCTGAAAGGCGCATCGTTCATTTAACACTCTCAGGAGATGATCGTGTCCAAACAGAATCAACTGGCGAAGGCGAAAACAGAACGCTTCTTGTGAGACCAAAGTCGTAAGATGTGAGTATGTGGGCAGAAAAATTCTCTTTGTATTTGATGCGCATTCTCGGTTTTTGTATTCCTGTTCAGTTGGGGCTTCATTTTTGGCCAATCTGGACGATTTTTTTAGGAAGACGCATTGATTATCTCTCTCCAACCGTCTATTTCACCGATTGTTTAGCTCTTGCTGCTATGATTTTTTGGGCATTATCGTTTCTTTTTCTTACGCCAAGCAGTAGTCGTGTTTGGTCTAAAAAACACCGCGTTTATATAGTGCTATCAGCGGCCGTTATCAGCATTGCCCTGCTTAATATATTCAACGCTTTTTCTTGGCAGATTGCTCTTTATCGATGGGCGAAGGCGGGATTGTTTGGTTTTATTGTTTTTTATGTCGCTTCTCATGGTAAAGAAAAAAAATGGTACCTTCGTGCGTTGATAATAAGCGCCTTGTTTTCATCGATAGTAGCGATCGTACAGTTTATACTGCAGCATTCTGTGGGCGGTGTTTTTAGGTTTTTAGGAGAACGTCTCTTTACCATTGATACTCCTCTGATAGCGCGAGGCCATGTGTGCACTCCCTTTCTTGAGTCGTGCCAGTTATTATTGCGTCCCTATGCGACATTTGCGCACCCCAACGTATTAGGCGGGTATCTCTCAATCGCGCTATTTCTACTCGTTTCACTAAAGGATTATATTATCAAAAAGACTAATAAAGTCTATACGAACGTTGTACATTATTTAGTTCCGACGATTATTGTCGCTGCGCTTTTTCTTTCCATGAGTAGAGTGGTAATTGTGACAGGAGCAATGCTTTTGGTTTGGCGATATGTTTTTCGATCGCAAAACAAGAGCAATCGTTTATTGCAATTTGGCTCGGTGATCGTCATTGGCACACTAATCACGGGCTTGCTTTTTGTGTTGCCTCTGAGTGTTTCTGATGAAAGCGTCTTGGTGAGGCAGAAATTAAACATTTTTGCACTTTCCGTTATAGGAAACCATTGGGCAACAGGTGTGGGACTTGGTAATTTTGTTTTATCTTTTACAGGAGATCGAAACGTAATATTTATTGTTGGTATTCAGCCCACGCACAACGTCTATTTATTGGCGCTATCAGAGATAGGGATTGTTGGGGTTGGCGGTTTCTTTATGATACTCGCCTATTATTACTGGCATATGAAAAAATATTTGACCCCTGTGGGCATTGACACTCCGGCATATGGAGCTGCTCTTATTGCTCTTGGTTTCCTGGGATTGTTTGATCACTATCTGTGGTCCTTGCAGCAGGGACAATTACTCACCGCGTGGCTTATCGGCCTATACCTTTCTTCGCGCTTCCATCGATCGTAATACTAAATCTTGGTGATACAATGGAAACCAAGATGTTTTTGTCACCAAAATCTTCATCTGCAGCAATACAAATTTCTACGAACATTTTTTACCAACTCGCAGGAAAAATTGTGGGTGCGGGAACGACATTTTTTGTCACGCTGTATCTTGCTCGCTTATTGGGTCCTCTCGGTTATGGTGACATCGTGAAAGTTGTGATGTATGTAAGCGCATTTTTTATCATCGCGGATTTTGGGTTTAATGCGGTGTATTTGTCAGACGCCCAAACCCAATACACATTCCCCTCATTGTTTTTTTTGCGTCTCCTATGGTCTTTTGTTTTACTCGGTATAGCGTACGTTCTTCTTGGTGTTGTCCCTGTAGGTATCAATGACGGATACACGTTGGTAGTGAGAACGGGAATTTTGTTGTATGCGCCCTCCATTCTGTTTCAATCGATTATCACAACGTCAAATGCAGTGTTTCAGAAACATTTGCGGTATGACTATTCGTTCTATAGCGTGAGTTTTGGAAGCTTTGTAGGACTTTTTGCCTTGTATTTTTTTTCTACAATCCCCTTCTCCCCACCCCTTATTGGTGCAGGCGTGTACCTTAGCGCAAGCATCGCATCCGCTGTTTTTGCATTTATCTGTATGAGTCGGCTCGAAAGGTTGACGACACACTATAACGGCGAGTATATGAAAAAATTGTTTGTGGCATCGTTTCCTGTGGGGCTAACGCTTATGGCAAACCTCATTTATGCTCACGCGGATAGCGTTATATTGACACTCACCCGTACCACCATAGAAGTTGGTACCTATGGATTTGCTTACCGATTTTTTGAAACGATTTTGGTTATCCCTACGTTTATTATGAACGCTTCATACCCCATACTGCTTACATCCAAACAACAGTCATTTATTTCCCTTGTGACGCGGTATAGAAAACTTGGTTTTGCATTAACACTTCTTTCCGTTGTGTTTGGAGTAAGTGTGTGGATTTTGGCGCCATTTCTTTCGGTTATACGGCCGGATTTTTCTACTAGCGCCGAGTATTTACGAATTTTAGCTTTATCGTTGCCATTATTTTTTTTGTCGTCACTTGTAATGTGGATGCTTTTTGTTTTCAATAAGCGATGGGAACTTTCGGTCATATATTTGATTGCAATGGTGATAAACATTGGCGCAAATGTATTGTTTGTTCCGACGTATGGGGCGCACGCTTCTGCGTGGATTACCCTCTGTTCAGAAGCACTTGTATTGGTTGCCACGCATTCAGTATTATTACGCGCATGGAGTGAATACAAAAAACAATGAAACACTACATACTTCATACAGATGGAGGGTCAAGAGGTAATCCGGGACATGCCGCGGTGGGAGTTATCATTGATCAAATAGAACCAGATGGCAAATTGAAAAGAATTAACGGTTACGGAAAGTATATAGGAATTGCCACCAATAATGTTGCGGAATATAGCGCTGTTTCTATCGCGCTCAAACAATTGATTTCTATGCAATCATCATCTGATAGCGACGCAAACACATATGAGTTTTATCTTGACTCACTTCTTGTGGTTTCTCAGTTAAACGGTAAGTTTAAAATAAAAGATTCAACGCTTATGAAGCACGCTCTTTCCATTCGCGCGCTTGAAAAAGAGCTTGGTGGGGTAGTACGCTATATTGCGGTTCGCAGGGAGTTTAATACAGTAGCGGATCGTCAAGTAAACGCCGCCTTGGATGAGAGAACATCAAGATAGTGCGCTTGTCATGCTCATGTCACATTATCGTCAATCGCAAGGATCAGCATGATGATTCATGTTGTTTTCGGGCATAAGCTCAGGCATAATAATTATAGACGTGCTTCTTTACTATGATACTTAAAGCCGCCCACCCATCTGACAACGGCAATATGCATATGCCCGTCGCACTGATACACACGCAAGACGTCGCATTCGTAGAACCGTTGCGGGAATATCTTACAAAGCACGGGTGCTTAACGATTGTGAATGGTCAAACTGAAGAACGGATTACATACCATATAGTAGCGGGTGATAACGAGTATGTGAAAGAAATCATTGCGCGTTATACACAAAACGCAGAGAAAACACTCCTGATACTCTATGAGGGCGGCGAGAACGAAGTAAGCGGGTATCTTGGTCGAAAATTTAACATAGTACTTACAAACGCAAAACCCATAGATGATGAGATGTTACATACGTTTCTTTTATTATTATTTACTGGAACATCAAGATCGTTGATAATCCGAACAAAGCAGACTTTATGTCAATCTCAAAGTGTAATGTCGTCACTAGCGAGACGTGAGCCGATTCCTTCTGTCGAAAAAAACAATAACGATGAGATGCGCGTAACTGAAATAATGCAACAAATATTTCAACCAACTTCTTTGCATCAAATAGATAAAACGAAACACGCGGCTTACAAATTTCTCATCGTAGGAGCGGTTGTCGCGTTGGGGATTGGAGTTTTTGTTTTGTCATACTTAATGTCTCTTATCATGGCGGGCGCAGGATTGTATGCAGGGGGTAAATTTATAACGTCAGCAAACTTACGATTTGCTCGTCGAGCCCTCGTTCTTGCTGATCGGGGAATTCAGACTGCAGATATGTTTGTTCGGATTGCGGCACCAATAGGAAAGATTTTTGTAGGCGAACATGTGATAAACGATCAAGAACGAGTAGTGTTGACATTGACAAATCTGTTAATCGCTGAAAAAAGTGCCTTTTCAATTATCGTTTCAGGAAAATCTGTCGTGACAGGACTGTTTAGTATAAAGGACGATAGTCAATCAGGTACAGGACTCTCAGACATCATTGCGTTGCGATCCGAGGTGGTCCAGCTTGATCAACATTTGGCGCTTGTACAAACGCAGCTTCAAACCCTCATGGAGAGTCAGCGACTGCCTTTTACGATTCCAGTGATTCAATCTTTTGCTTTAACGCAATTACACAAGGTAGAGAATATTCGCAATAAGCTTTCGTATTTTGATAGATTATTTACCCTGTATCCCCAATTAGCTGGGTATCGTAAGAAGCAAACATACATGGTGTTATTGCAAAACAGTATGGAGCTGCGACCAACAGGAGGATTCATTGGTAGTATAGCGTTGGTGACATTTCTGGATGGAAAAATTATTGATATAGACGTACAAGATGTATACACTGCTGATGGACAACTTAAAGGTCATATTGATCCACCAATACCAATAAGAGAAATATTAGGGCAAGAGCATTGGTATTTGCGAGATAGTAATTGGGATCCAAATTTTACGCATTCGGGAGCACAAGCTGCGCGTTTTTACGAAAAAGAGATGGGAGTTTTGGTAGATGGAGTCATCGGCATAAGCGTGCCATTTATTACTAAATTATTGGAAATGACCGGACCTTTGGATTTGATAGATTATAACGATCGAATATCCTCAACTAATTTTTTTGCAAAGTCTCTTTTGTACACACAGACCGATTTTTTCCCTGGATCTACGCAAAAAAAAGATTTTTTGGGAAGTCTTTCCAATGCGTTACTTTCTCATATTACGACGAATTCTTCGTTGTCAGTGGGTGCGTTATTTTCTGCCATAAGCGACGCGCTTGACGCCAAAGACATACAGTTTTACATGCAAAACACAGAGTTATCCTCAATACTGCAACAGTGGGGCTGGTCAGGAGGGATAGGGAGCGCGGCGTGCGTACAGCATGCAAAAGACGCCCCATGCACAACAGAGCATGTGGAAGTAATTGAGGCAAACCTTGGGGTGAATAAGGTAAATTATTTTATATCACGGGAGGCAGAATCCACGATAACGATTTCTGACACGGGGACTATTACCCACGCGCTTACGTACGACATCATAAATAAATCAACGGCACAAATTCTTGAGGGGGGAGGGGAATACCATTCGTATATCCGAGCATATTATCCTCAGTATACCAACGTAGAGTCAATAGAAGTTGATGGATCGCCGATTACACTAAAAAAGGATAATACGAAGGGCGTACAACAAGCCCCTTATTATGAGGTGGGGAATGAGGGTGACAACATGGTTGTTGGCGTATACCTCGTTGTCGATCCATTGCGGTCAAAACGACTTTCTGTGAAAACGACACGACTTTCGGCATTGTCGTTTACGCGAGGTGCATCGTTATCAATAGTCATAGGAAAGCAAGCGGGGATAGAGAAAATTCCTTGGAAAATATCAATCCAGTACCCAGCTATCTGGCGTGCTGTATCAGATGGCGCCCTTGCAAAACAAGGGTGGCTTGAGTACAATACAACTCTTGGGAAAAACGCAAAGATGTCTATAGAGTTTGAGAAGCCGCTATGAAAAAATATACTCTTATTGGAAAGATACGAGCGGATACCGGCCGGAAAGTCAAAAATTTACGACTGAAAGGAACGCTCCCAGCAAACGTTTATGGAAAGGGACTTGAAAGTCTTTCTTTAGAGGTCGACGCTCTAGCATTTAAAGCAATCTTTGCCCACGCAGGAGAAACAGGGGTTATAGAGTTGACGGTCGATTCGACAGTAAAACCAGTGCTTATTCACAATATTCAGAGGGACCCTGTGTCAGCAGACATACTTCATGTAGAATTTTATCAAGTAGATCTTAAACAGAAAGTAAAAACAAACGTGCCGCTCATTTTTGTTGGTGAGGCACCCACTGTCGTTTCTAAGACGGCCGTATTATTAACACTATTGTCTGAGGTGGAAGTTGAGGCGTTGCCGGCAGAGCTCCCTGAGAAAATTGAAGTAGATGTTTCAGTGCTCACTGACTTAAATCAAGAGGTGCTAGTCTCAGACCTTGTTATCCCTGTGGGAGTTAGCATACTCACAGACATATCGGTGGGTATAGTAAAGGCTACCGCAATCGTCAGCAAAGAAGCTCAAGAAGAAGCGCTTGAGGCAGAAAAAGCAGCTGCAGCAGCCGCGGCTTCTGAGGGAGTTACCCCAACTGAGGGCACAGGTGAAGCAAAGGATGGTGAAAAAGAAAAAGCACCTACGACGCCTCCCTCAGAAGAGAAAAAATGATTCGAGCGCTTCACTTATCATTGTCGAGAAGTTTTATAAGTAAATTCAGCTGACTATGAATTGGGTTTTGTATTGTGAGAGCATTAATGTAGCGACGTACGCCCTCGTTGTTTTTTAATTGATACGAAAGAATAATAAGCTGCACATACGCATCTTCATAGTCTGGATGAGTAGTTATGGTTTGTAGCCAATAGTCCCGTGATTTTTCAAGAGTAGATATGTCACCTGAAGTGTTTTGATTTTGAGCACCAAGAACATTATTTTCTATAAAATTGTTAGCATAGAGTGAGCACGTATTTTTTGACACCTCAGTAGCCCAAGAGAGCTTCATAATTGGAAAAGTACATTGTATATAGATGAAGGAAAAAAAACTTATGATCGCAATTACGGTGATTGATCCAACAATTGCGGCCACGTGAATACTGTTTGTGCGCCAAGAAGCACTGTGTGTAAAAATTTTTTTCATAGCCATATGAAGGAGCCAACGAGTAGAATAAATAATAGTATGACTATAGAAGATTGGAGAGAAAAAGTGAAGAGTAAAATACAACTTGTTCTTTATTGTTGCGATCTGATATCCTTAACTCTATATGAAAAAGAAAAAAGTCATTCCACAAACAACGAAGGTTGATTCTCTCGAGATAGTATCTAATTACATAACGCAACCAGTTTCCAATAAAAGACGTGTGCAAATAGTTTCTGTAGCTCTTGCTGTTTTACTTTTGGTATTGCTTGGTATGAATAAGGGCATGGTGGTAGCCTCTTTGGTTAATGGTAAACCAATTTTTACATGGCAGCTTCACAGTGTATTGCGTGCAAGGTTTGGTCAACAAACATTAGAGGGAATGATTGGCGAAATGCTTATCAAAGATGAGGCAAAAAAGGCAGGGATCATAATATCAAAAGAAGACCTTGAAGCAAAAGAAAAAGAAATCGTCGCAAGTTTAGGAGCAGATGTGTCTCTTGATGAGCTGTTAAAATTTCAGGGACTTTCAAAAAGCGATTTTGAAAAGCAAGTTTTGCTCCAATTGACTGTTGAAAAACTTTTGTCAAAAGACATGGTTGTTTCTGAAAAAGATATCGACGCCTATATTTCTACAAATAGCGCGACACTCGTGGCAACGGATCAGGGAGCTCTTCGCACAGAAGCAAAGCAAGCAATTATAACTAGCGGAGTTGCAGAAAAATTGCAGGGATGGTTTGCAGAGCTTCGTCAAAAAGCAAAAGTACTTCGCTTCTTATAACCCTACGAAATGAAAACGTGGCAAAAATTAAAAGAAAACCCCTTGCTGTGGCAACAGTATTTTGTGCGAGAGCGCGTGCTTCGAGCGATACGATTGTTTTTTGAGGGACAAGGGTTTCATGAAGTAGAAACACCGATCCTCATTGGCCACCCACCTGCTGAAAGTTATTTGGAAGTTTTTGAAACAAGCTTATTGGATAGAAATAGAAATAAAACACGCGCATATCTTTCAACGTCTCCTGAGGTGCCGCTCAAAAAATTATTGGTGGCCGGCATCGGCAACTGCTTTAGTGTGACGAAAAGCTTTCGAAACATGGAGACACAAAGTATCACCCATAACCCAGAGTTTACGATTTTGGAGTGGTATCGTGTGGGGGTAGGGTATACAGAGATCATGAAAGACTGTGAAGACCTACTTCTTTTTATTAATACATACCTATTGCGTTCTCTTGAGATTTCTAATGGAAGGACTACGAAAGAATTGCTGTATCAACATGCTCATGTTGATCTTTCAAAATCATGGGAGAGATTAACGGTGACAGAAGCATTCAATAAATGGGCACATATAGATTTTAATGAATTCTTAGATGAACAAAAAGCCAGAATTATTGCACGTAAGAAAGGGTATGCAGTAGAAATACATACGACATGGGAAGCGTTATTTAACCAAATTTTTTTAAATGAAATCGAACACAATCTTGGGCGAGGAAAACCGACAATCCTGTATGAATTTCCCTCTGTCATGGGAGCTCTTGCGCGTAAAAAAGATTCTGATCCACGATTTGCTGAGCGATTTGAATTTTACATTGAAGGTTTGGAGCTTGGCGATTGTTATGGAGAGCTTACTAATTGGAAAGAACAAGATTCGCGATTTAAAGAAGAGCTGCGAGCGATTAAACGCGCACACCGTACTACGTATGAATATGACCACAATTTTATAGACGCGCTTAAAGTTGGAATGCCGCAGTGCAGCGGAATTGCTGTCGGCGTTGATAGACTGATCATGCTCTTTGCTGATACAGAGAAAATTCAAGACACGTTATTTTTTCCTATTGAGGAATTACTTTCATAAATTTTATGACTATACGACTTGCTACAGAAACTGATTGTGACCAAGTGCTTCACCTTTTAAATCAACTCGGTGAGATAGTAAATGAGCTTGTGTGCTTTGATCCTGATAATGTGAGAGCTCATGAAAAAGGGCGTGTGAATTATTTGGAGGCAATCAAGCGGGAGGATAGAAAAGTATTTATCGTGGAAGATAATGACAGGATTATAGCAGCGGCAACGTTTTTCATCCTGCATGATTTTATTACGGGAAAGCCATTTGCCCATCTTGACGATTTTATTGTTGAAAAAACACTGAGGGGGAAAGGAATTGGTACGAAACTTCTGGAGTTTATTAAACAGTTTGCCAAAGATCACAATATCCATACAATCGAATTAACGTCGAGTTTGCCGCTTACCCGTGCCCACAAATTTTATGAAAAGCGTGGTGGCACACATGCTCGCAAGGTATTTAAACTTTTAGTGTAGTTGTCTCAAAGACATTACTCATGGGATAATAACACTCTGTATGGGAAAAATAACCACCACACAATTCAAAAAAGGCATATTTATTGAGTTTCGGGGGGAACCAAACCTGATGACCGATATGACTTTTGTAAATCCTGGGAAGGGCTCTGCTTTTGTACGAACAAAACTAAAGTCGCTCACAAGTGGAAAGGTAATAGAATTTACCTTTAAGTCTGGGGAGTCGGCTACAGAGCTTGATGTCGTGACAAGAGAGATGCAGTTTTTGTACAAAGAAAGCGACGCATTTGTTTTCATGGATAATTTTTCTTTTGAACAATACAACATTAAAAAATCATTGCTTTCTGACTTTGTAAAATATTTGCGATCCAACGATACGTATCAAGTGTTGGTGTTGGGTGATGAGGCGGTAGGTGTGCGTTTTCCCAAAAAGATTTGGCTAAAGGTATTAGAGAGTTCTGAGGGGGTTAAGGGAAATTCATCGTCAGGAGCCACGAAGATGGTAACGACAGAAACTGGCGCTATTGTGACCGTTCCTCTTTTTATCAAAGAAGGCGATACGATTGGGATAGATCCTGAAACTGGAACGTATCTTGAACGCGGATAGTGTACAATAAAATTGTCATGGTTGACACCATAAACGAAGAAAAAACACCAGCACAAAAAGCGCAAGAAGCAGGTCTTACCTTTGAAGAAGCACCTGAGCTTACACCGTCACAAGTTCCTGACACAAAGACTGCCGCTGTTTCTCAATCAACTCCTCAAGAAGTGGCGCAACATTTGCTTGATGTTCCCCATGTGCCAGTGAAAAAACCCCGTCGAAAAAGGCTTGGCACTTGTATTTTTATTACACTGCTTTTTGGACTTGGTATTTGGTTAAGTTCACAACTTCGATTTTTTGTTTCTCCGGAAACAAGCTCGGAAAATAGTACAGATGTATCATCGCCAAATCTTTTTGCGACACCGACACCTGATGAACGCGCATTGAATGCAACAGGATCAGGTTCTTTATCCCAGTGGCAAACAGTTTCTGTATCAGCGCTCGGTTCGATACTTAAATCCGTGACATATCAATTACCGCAAGTGGTTTTATTACCAACTTGTGATGGAAGCGGATGTCCCTCGTCTGGCACCAATTTTTCAGGCGGCACACGATTTACCGTAGCAGCCAGAGGCAGGGGTGAACGCTTACCTGATTTTCGTGGAGCAATTCTTACTGACGTAAATGGCAAGGAATTTACCATGCGTCAAGTGCGCGTTGGTGGAAAAGATGTCTATGAATATGTCGGAGATTTTATTGGAAGAACCGGTGGCGGATATCAATTCACAAAAATGCGAGGAGTTTTGGTTTCAGTATCTGATACAGAGTCTGTAGAATTTAATCATTTTTCACCAGTGGGGATACTTACTGATTTTGCGGCAGATGATGTGATTTTTGATCAAATTATCGAATCAGTAAAAATTCCAGCTACATCTTCGGCCACGGAGAAATAATCAGCGGCACATTTGTTTTCTTTGGCAATTCATTCCAAAGATGTTCTGTGACAAACGGCATAAATGGATGAAGGAGTTTTAAGATAGTTGAAAATACGTGCCGTAAGACTGCGAGTGCTTGCACGTCTCCATTTTTAAATCTCTCTTTATTTTTTTCTAGATGAATATCCGCCAATCTGTGCCATGCAAATTCGTAGATTGATTTGGAAGCATCAGAGAAACGATAGGTCTCCATTTGTTTGGCCACTTTCGCGGTGAGCATATTGAGTTCTGTAATGATGCGTTTATCATTTTTGTCGTCAAGATTTTTATGCACGGCTTCATCATAAAAAGGGATTGGAACGTTTACCGCATTAATATTCATTATCATAAATCTTGCAATGTTCCATAATTTGTTGGCAAAGTTTCTCATGCTTCTGATTTTATCTTCAGAAAGTGCTTGATCATTACCAGCTCCTGTGCCAAATACTAATGCCATTCGCAATGCATCTGCTCCGTAGAGGTCTACCATTTGCAGAGGGTTGATAACATTTCCTTTGGACTTGCTCATTTTTTGACCTTTGGCGTCGCGAACTAACCCGTGAAGATATACCGTTTTAAACGGTACATCATCAGTTAAATATGTGCCAAGCATAAGCATGCGGCATACCCACCAAGGCAAAATATCATAGCCTGTCTCCATGACAGATGTGGGATAGAACCTTTTATAGTCTTCTGGATTATTCGTAGCTTTAAGTGTCGCAAATGGCCACTGTCCAGACGAAAACCACGTATCAAATGTGTCTGTGTCTTGTTCTAATTTCGCCCCCCCACACGTTGTACAAGTTTTTGGAGTCTCTCCTTTTGTTACAGTCCACTCAGTATGATTGGACTTATTGGCTCGCCTCGCTGGAGTTACGGCGAAGCGGGTCGGATTGGTTTGATTGGTTAAATTTGTTGTTGCACAATCAAGGCACCGCCACGCTGGTATTCGTATCCCCCAGACATTTTGACGACTAATATTCCAGTCATGAAAATTAGTAAGCCACAGGACGGCAGTTTTTTCAAATCGTTTAGGAACGAATGCCACCTTTTTTTCTTTAATTGTTTTTATAGCCTTCTCAGCTAATGGTTTTACTTTTATATACCACTGCTCAAGCGGCAATGGTTCAATGACTGTTCCACACTTCCAGCACGTACCGACGCGGTGTGTGTATTGTTCATCAATTTTTACCATGAGCCCATCAGTCTTTAAATCCTCAATCATAAGTTGTCGTGCAATGGCAACTTTTTTTCCATGATACGTTTCGGCTCGTGATTTATATTTCGAATCAATATTTTTTTGCGATAAAAACCACGAAAAATCCATCTTTCCGCGAAAATCAATAATTGGTGTTATCGGAAGATTAAATTTTTGTCCTAACGCAAAGTCATGTGGATCGTGAGCTGGAGTGACTTTCATAATGCCCGTGCCAAATGTAGGATTTACATCCGGATCGGGGATGACCGTCATTTTTATCGGGCCCAATAACCCCATGATTTCTAGAGTTTGACCAATATATTTTTTATAGCGTTTATCTTTGGGGTTTACGGCCAATGCCGTGTCTCGAAATTTCGTTTCCGGTCGCGCAGTAGCTATTGTAAACGGACCGTATGTTAAATAATACATCGGATCGTTTCGTTCGACGTACAATACTTCTAAGTCTGAAAATCCCGTGCCGTCTTTGGTGCAGTAATTGACGAGTCTGTTGGTTCTGTATACTAGCCCTTCATCAAAGAGACGCTTAAAGGAGTTGTAGACTGTCTTTACAATCTTTGGGTCTAGGGTAAAAATGTTTCTTGACCAATCAAGAGAAAAGCCAAGTCTTCGTAATTGGTTTTCCATCTTGCCGCGATTTTCATGGACAAAACTCCATATATCTTTATAAAGCGTTTCGCGATCAAAATCAAAACGACTCATACCTTTTTTAGCTAAATGCTTTTCATACACAAATTGCGTCTCAAATCCTGCATGATCAGCTCCAGCTAACCACAACGACGCATCACCTAGCATGCGGTGATAGCGAATCATGATGTCTTCAATCACATACATCGCGTGTCCTACGTGTAAATCTGCATTTGCGTTTGGGGGAGGGAGAAGGATGCTAAATGGTTTGGCCTTCGGATCACCCGTGGGCTTGAAGTATCCCCCCGATTCCCACATGTTGTATATGGGTTCTTCTACGTCTTTGGGCTGATAATTTTTGTCCATGAAGCTATTGTAAGAGAAGATTGTAAATTGAGCAAATTATTGAATTCCGTTTTTTTCCGTCACTTCGTGAGCAATGGGTTCACCATCATTAAACAAAGACATACTTAAAGTTCTTCTAATTTTACGTGTTCGATGTGCTTGTCTTTAATAAATTCAAGGTACTTTTCTGTGGTTGAGAGACGTTTGTGTCCGACCAACTTACTAATGGTAGTGATTGGTGTTCCTGACATAAGGTGGTGAGCAATAAACGTATGGCGAAGGTCATTTACTTTGGCATCTTCAATGCCTGCAATTTTAAAGAATCGGTCAATGGCCGTGCGAATATTTCGGATAAGAAGTGGACGACCTGTTTTGGTGATAAAAAGAGCGGTTGATTTACTCGCGCCAGCTGGCGGATTGCCTCTGGCAAGAAGCCAACTGTTGACCGCTTCTTTGGCTGCTTTGTTTAGTGGCACCGTGCGCTCTTCATGGCCCTCTTCTGGGGCAATATGAAGGTCAACATCTTTTACGTCTTGTAACATGAGGTTTGCTAGCTCTCCGATGCGGATACCCGTTTGCAAAAATAACTCAACAATTGCATAGGTGCGCACATCTCCGCGACAAGAATCACGAAGTGCGCGATACTCAAGCTTAGAAAGAATTCGTGGAGGCTTCACTTCGTATTTGGGATGTTCTATGTCTCCTGCGGGATCGACAGCGACGACCCCTGTCGTTTTTAAGAATCGGTAGAAGGTCTTCATGGAGTTAATTTTTCGTGAGATGGACTTTGGGGTATAATTATCGGCTGCTAGTTTTTTTAAAAACGCCTCGAGTTCTTCACGTGATATTGCGGCTACATCTTTTTTGCCAGTGTCAGAAAGAAAGCTCACCAACTGCTCGATGTCTTTACTATATGCTACGATAGTAGCATGAGCGCGTCTGCGACTCTGAAGATGTTCGATAAATTGTGTATGTGCTCCTTTGAAATCATTAGTCATACTATTTGAGGTTACAAGCAAGCGACAAGAGCTTAGGGCTCGAACCAGAAGCCTATAATATCATTATTGAGACTCTTGTGCAAGAGAGGGGTGTACGATGAAAAATCCTTGGATTGGAGGCATAGTCATACTTCTTAGTATTATATTGAGCGTGCGGGCGGTGGCCACAATCATCGATCTTCGTGCGCGTAAATACACCGTGACTGAACGAAAGGAAGCGGTTGAAAAAGTGAAAAAGGAAAATGAGACCCTACAAAAACAGCTTGAGTCGATACAGAGCAATGCATACGTGGAAAAAATAGCTAGAGATAAACTAGGGATGGTGAAGGACGGTGAATCAATAGTCTTACTTCCAGATGAAGCAAAGGGAGGAAGTAAAAAAGAAGAACGTGAAGAGCGCACACATTGGCAACAGTGGTGGGGGTTGTTTTTTTAGTGTGTGTCAGGAGAGAGGATCGAACTCTCGACGACCAGTTTATGATACTGGTGCTCTACCACTGAGCTACCCTGACAAATTTGCTCCCGCCTCTTCGGCGGGTCGCCGACGAGGCGACTACCACTGACCCGCCTGCAAAAGCTGTCGCTTTAGCGACTGCGGGCAGGGCTACACTGGCTTTGGCTTCATTTTACGAAAAATGGGCCTTAATGGCAATGGCGTTTACTGTGTGGTTATGTGAATGCGAGATTGATTGAGGTTGGTGAGGACTTTAAGTTGTGACTTCATTTGTACTTGGTAGAGCTTGTTTCCTTTGTCAAGAGTAATATTCGGTGAGGTAAGCAGTTGTGGACCGGATGCGTCGGTGGTGACGTCTGAATACCATACGGGATGCTTGTCTGTGGCATTATACAGACGCACCCATATGCGTTGACTCCCTGCAGGTGTAACGACTGTTGCTTCAAATCGTACTTCTTTAATTTTGTTGTACGCACTCGTATCAATGTACGCGCTAGCCCCTGAAACATCAGTCCAGTCATCAGTTACGTTTGTGCCAGTACCCAGTGGTACATAATACTCTTTGGCGCTATTGGTCACTGTTTTTCCCGTCGCTTGATTTATCCGATTGATACAGGCGATGGGACATGTATCATTTGTGGTCGTCCCAAGCACTGTACCATTCTGGAGGAGTTTTCCCAGAATAACTACGTCTAAAGCGAGGATGTTTACTACAAGAAATGAAAGAAGCCAAATAGCATATTTGGAAGACTTAATTTTCGATCGAGGAGCTGCCATACAAAATTAGTGTAGCATTATTTGTTTCGATACCAAAAAAGATCCTCATGTGAGGATCTTTTTTAATTTTGTTGCGGGGCTAGGAATCGCACCTAGCCTAGGAGATTATGCAATCTGTTATCTCCAATTACTTGAGAGTGTCGGACTATATCATCATCCTGCCACATTGGTAGGAGTTCGGCGTGTAGTCTCTACGGGGGCACGCCTTCATTAAAAACACAATAATGATTGGCGGCCTTCCCTCGGTATTGTCCCGCGAAGCGGGATTCCACCGATATAGCCAAATTCTCACAAAGAATTGCTTCTTGGTGGGCCCAATTTGAGCCTCCTGTGCAACTTTACACTACCCCGCGATACGTAAAAGTACTTGTGTAGTATATCAGTTTTGATGAAGCTAAGCAAAGTTAATTTGGAAGGCTTGTTGGATTTTGAGGTTTATGAAATGTCTTTAGCATCCATGGAGTAAGGTACATGATGATGCCAGTAAGCATTTGGATGCCAAAGGCAATGGAAAAATAGGTAGCAGTTTGAAAATGGAGGAGGCGAACACTTCCCCGATCTAAGAACGAAAAGAATATTGGGTATCTCATGGGCAACCCAGTAGTCATTTGGATAAGCCCCAATACCACGACAAAGAGAAGACTCCAGCGGTGAAGCTTACGAGAGTAGATGAAAAGTTTGTTGAGGCTCATGTGTATAGTATAACGAAATTGTGATTATATTTTTGTGCAATGGTTTTTGAACCATATAGCGATAGTTTCGGCCGATAAACGATCGTTGTCAATTTTGAGTCCAAATAAAACAAGTTCTTTTTGCTCGCTTTTAAATATATAACCATTGAGTTCGAGCATCGTCATCGCAGAAAGGAGTGATGTGCGCTTGTTTCCATCGACAAACGCATGATTTTTGATAAGCGAATGACATAGTGCACCAACTTTATCAAAAAGCGTAGGGTATAAATCTTGACTAGCAAAGGTAGCTTGTGGTCGGTGAATCGCAGCATCCAGAAGTCCTGCATCACGAAGGCCGTGTGATCCACCACTTTTTTCTATCAAGAGATGGTGAAGAAGAAGAACATCTTCAGTTGAGAGATATTTGATCATGTGGTTTAGCGAGCTTCTTGAATGCAGGAAGATACCGGTTGAGAAGGTCGGTTGCTACTGCATAGACTTCTTTATCAACGATTGTTTTTGCCGTTTTTTTTGGTGATTCAACGGTGAAGTTAACTGTGGAACCAATTTTAAGGCCTTCTGTTAATAAAACGGATTTTGGTATTAACACTGCTGCGGAATTTCCAACTTTAATAATTGTTTGTAACATATTTACTCCTTTTTGTTATAACAATATTATAACGAGAATATGAGTTTGTCAATCCGGTCCTTGATTTCCAGAGAGAGAGAGGTATGATCTACTCGCAAAGAAAGCTGGAGTACATAAATAACGAGCCATAGATAATTTGCATTTTTCTATTTATCCCACTACAATACCCTCACTATGCCACGAAGTACGAAATCAGTGAGTGAAAAGAATACAAAAAATGAAATTTTTGCAGCGTATCAGGATCTTTTGGCGGAGGCATCTTCTGGTGTGACGCCTTCTTTGGAATATCAAGAAGAAAAAGCTGTGGTAACCGCTGCGTCTTCACAAACCGTAGAGAAAATTTCTTCTGAACTTTCTAAACTTAAATCCTCATTTACACAATCAGCTAACGAACTCACTGATCGACTCACACAGGAAGCAGAAACACTTGCAACTATTCAGAAAGCAATCGTTATTGCGAAAAGGGAACTTGAAGAAACTCAGAAGATTAAAGTGACCGCCGGATTGCTGTATCGTTTACTTGAAACGCAGAAAGTAAAAGAAAAAACGTGGGCAGAAGAAGAAAAAGAGCATGCGGAGGAAATTACGCGCATAAGGAGTCGGGAAGAGGAAGAATATCGATATGAGAAACAATTGCAAAAAAAACGAGATACTGACATTAAAGAAGATGAGCGGGGAATGCAAGAGAAGCTGCATACGGAACTATCTGATCTTCGCAAAAAGGTAGCGGCGTCACCGACAGACATAGAGAAGGCGGTGAAAGAGGCTGTGAGTAAGGCGCTTGCAGAAGCAAAAAAAGATTTTGATGTAGTTCTTTCTCAAGTTAAACAGCAAGCAGAAAATGATATACGTTTAGCGGAGTTAAAGATAGAATCGTTTGAAGTGATGAATAAGTCGCAGGCGAGTGAAATCATACAGCTTAAAAAGCAGCTTGATGAAGCGACGCGGCAAGTAAAGGATATCGCAGTATCCGTGATTGAAAGCAAAAGACAAGAATCTCCGCCTCCGTCTTTAAATAAGTGAATGTTTCCGTGGTACAATATATTTATGACACAGGTAGCCTTGAAACGTCCGTATTTTCTCTGGGATTATGACCTGACGGAAGATGATGTTCGGCGTATTTTGGCGGGGGATAATCCAGTCGAACGGCAATGGATGATGGCTCGTATATTATCACATGTCAGATATGATGATGTATGGAAATATCTTACGGTTGCGGACATCGTATCGGAATTTTCAAAACTTCGAATGCGAAAAGAAATGATTGGGGCATGGAAATTTGCTCTTACTACGTGGGGGTACTATGTATAATCTTTCCACAGCTCGACTACTTACTGATGTTCAAAAAAAGATACTTGCAGAGTTTTTTTCTTCACCTCTTACCCAATCATTTTTTTTAACGGGAGGGACTGCCCTTTCAGCGTTTTACTTTGGGCACAGGCAGAGTAAGGATTTTGATTTTTTTTCTTCAGAATTTTTTGATATGGATCGTATACGAGAATTCATACAATCAATTGCATTAAATAATGACGCATCGTACGCTGAAAAAATTTCTACACAAACATACAAGGAAATATACTTGGATTTTCCTGATGGAGTGAGTCAACGAATTGATATTGTTCGAGAACAGCCGGTTCATTTTGGCGAGATTGCCATTGTTGATGGTATACGCGTAGATAACTTAGAGAATATTGGTGCTAATAAAATTAATGCAATTTTTGGAAGACTCGAACCTAAGGATTTTATAGATCTTTACTTCATACTTCACAATAGTTCATGGACATTTGATGCACTTTTTGAACGCGCAAAAAAGAAGGATATGGGACTTGAACCTTTTATGTTTTCCTATAGTTTATCGAACGCGAGTACTATTATCACGTGGCCGAAAATTATCGGATCAATTAAATCAGATGATATCGTTCGATACTTTCATGTGCAAGCGGAACAAATGCTCAAAAGCATACAGCCTTAACAATATGCTACACTTAGCGCATGCAGTACCAATGTCTGTCCGATTGGAAAACTGTGCCAGAGTTTTCTGGTCTTTTAGATCTTCCTAACCCTCCAAAACACATCTTTTATCAAGGCGAGCTCCATTCAAGACTTTTTACTAACTGTGTAGCGGTTATTGGTAGCCGACGAATTACCGAATACGGAAAGCGCGTGATCGAAAAAATAATTCCAAAGCTTGTTTTTGAGAATAAAACAATCATTTCTGGATTTATGTATGGCGCTGATCAATACGCACATAAGATTTGTATTGAAAACGGAGGGAAAACAATTGCAATCTTAGGGTGGGGGATTTCAAAAGAATTAGAAGATGAAGATAGAAAGCTTGCTGAATCTATCATCTCCTCAGGAGGATTAATTATAAGCGAGTGGGAACATCAACAACCAACCCTCTGGACGTTTCCTGTGAGAAATCGTATTGTAGCAGCGCTCTCTACTGATATTATTGTGGTAGAGGCGGCTGAAAAAAGCGGATCGCTCATTACTGCAAATCTTGGCCGTAAATTAAAGCGAACTGTATGGGCGGTGCCTGGGGAAATTACAAATCGTTTATCAAGTGGCACAAATCAGTTGATAAAAGATGGGCATGCAACAATGTGGTTGGGGGATCATCCAAAGCCGATGCAAAAATCAGATGATCCACTTATTTCTTTACTTCAAACTGAAGCCTTTACCGCAAGTGAATTGTCAAGAAAATTAGGAAAACCAGTGTCTGACATCGGTGCTCAGTTGTCCTTGTTGTCAATTACTGGTCAAATTACAGAACGGGGAGGAAAATATTATGTTGGTTAAAATTAGTTCTATTGCAACGATTGGCCTTGAGACGGTTCCGATTGATGTAGAGGTCGATGTAGCAAGCCAAGGATTTCCTGGGTTTACGATTGTAGGCTTGGCAAGCAAGGCTGTAGAAGAAGCGCGTGAGCGGGTAAAAACTGCAATAATTAATTCTGGTTTTGATTTTCCACCAAAAAAAATTACGGTAAATTTGGCTCCTGCTGATCTTCCAAAAGATGGGGCAGCGTACGATTTGCCGATTGCAATCGGCGTATTGGCAGCTAGCGGGCAGCTTGAATTGAAAAAAGAGTTTTTTGGTGCACACGTATTTTTTTATGGTGAACTTTCTCTTGATGGTACTCTTCGGCCAACCAGAGGCATTCTTCTTTTGGCACTGTATGCAAAAAATTTGAAAAATTCCGCGATGTTTGTACCTAAATTGTCGGCAGGTGAAGCGACGATGGTAGAGGGTGTCGATGTTTATCCTGTTGGGACACTCACTGATCTTGCAGAACACATTTTTGGAACACGGGTTATAACACCCCTTGTTCACGAAATAATTCATACAGTTGATGAATATGAAAATACTGAAAGTGATTTGAAAGATATTGCAGGTCAAGAGCAGGCTAAGCGGGCGCTTATAATTGCAGCGGCCGGTGGGCATAATTTATTGATGTGGGGGCCACCTGGTACCGGCAAAACAATGTTGGCTCGAGCTTTACCAGGAATTCTTCCTCCTCTTGAGCCACAAGAAGCCTTGGAAGTGACGCGTATTTATTCGGTTTCTGGGCTTCTATCTCCAGGCACCCCAATTATTTCGAAACGGCCATTTCGCAGTCCTCATCATGGTGTATCGGCTGCCGGTCTTATTGGAGGAGGGTCTAGTCCACAGCCTGGGGAAGTGAGTTTAGCGCATCTTGGCGTATTATTTTTGGATGAGATGCCGGAATTTTCGCGAAGTGTTTTAGAGGGAATACGGCAACCCATGGAAGATGGGGTAGTAGAAATTGTTCGGGTGATGGGGCATGTAAAATATCCCGCAAGTTTTACACTGATTGCAGCTATTAACCCATGCCCATGCGGCTACTTGGGGCATCCACGAAGAGCGTGTACCTGCACGCAAAAACAGATCGCAAAATATAGACATCGATTATCAGGTCCGATTATTGATCGCATTGATTTAACAGTCATGGTGGCGCCTGTAGAAGTAGAGAAGCTTTCTGTAACACAAGAGCATGACGCAAACAGCTTGACCTCTCGGCAGGCAAAACACATGGTTGTGAAAGCTCGATCTGTTCAAACAAAACGTTTTGAGGGAACGACATTATATACCAACTCTCAAATGCGTAATCGCGACATTAAGAAATATTGTCACCTCACGCCGGAAGCTGAGAATTTTTTGAAAGTAGCAGCAGAGAAGTATGACTTCTCGGCAAGAAGTTATATGAGGCTTATCAAAGTTTCTCGAACAATAGCAGATCTTGAAGGAGAAGAAACGATCCTTCCAGTGCATATGGCCGAAGCGTTGCAGTATAAACAGTTTACATGATGACTCGCATAAATTTTATGTACTCGCGTCCCTGGAATAAGAATTCCGGATTGCTGCGTGCAAAAATTTACGTTCGTCATTCGAAAACATGAAACAGCACAACCGTAAAACAGGTGATTTAGGTGAAGATGCCGCTGTTACTTTTCTTTTCAAAAAGAATTATGAAATTCTTGAAAGAAATTTTTCTAATAAGTTCGGAGAAATTGATATTATTGCAAAAGACAAAAATACACTCGTATTTGTAGAAGTGAAAACAAAAACAGGGGAGGAGTTTGGATTGCCTGAGGAGATGGTTGGGAAAGGCAAGCTTTTTCGTATTCGAAACATGGCAATAATGTATATGAAAGGTAAAGAGTTGCCATGCCGTATTGACATCGTTGCCATTGTGTTGGATGAAAATAATGAAGTACTAAGATTAACTCATTATGAGAATGTCTATTGACAAGGTGTACATTACACGCTATAATACCATTATATGAATACTATCAGAGTCTCGGCAACTGCCGCACGGAATAATTTTTTTGAACTGCTTAATCAAGTGGCCTTGGGTGCCAAGGTGACAGTAGTAAGAGACACAAAAGAAGTTGCTGAGATAATCCCAAAAACGACCAAGACTGATTGGAAAGGGCTTTATAAAGCAATGAAGGCGGCTCATGGAATTGCGAAAGACTTTGATCTTCAACAAAGCCCGCTTAGAAATCCAAAAATGATAAAATCATGGGGCACATGGGATATAAAATGAAAAAAACATGAAATTAGTAGTAGACACGAGTATTATTATCGACGCTCTCCGTGGCGGGAAACGATGGAATATGCTTTTTTCCAAAGTTGAGAAGGAGATGGAATTGTTTTTGCCAACTGCGGTTGTTTTTGAGCTGTATTCAGGATTAAGTACTAGAAATAAAAATGTTGAGAAAAAAATTCGAGTGATGCTCAAGTATTTTCAGAGAGTAGATTTAACCGAAAGAATAGCACAACACGCAGGGATATTGTTTCAGGATGCAAGAGAGGGTGTATCGCTAGCTGACTATGTTATTGCTGCAACCGCATACGAAATTGGAGCAGAGGTAGTGACGCTCAATAAAAAGCATTTTGAAAAAATCCTCGGAGTACGAATATACGATTTTGAGAATGAAATTTGACAGGTGTGGTATACTACGTATTCAAGAAGTAAATAAAAGCGTTGATCCGGAGGGTTGGAACCGGGTCTACTCAGAAAATTAATTCCTATTAATTGTTCTGAGGTAGCTGACTCTTAAATCAAGTCCAGAAGCTGAACTGTAAAAATATCAGCACCATGTGTCGCCATAAGCGGAGCATGTAAAGATATTTCTTACATCTCCCGGCATTTGCCGGGATTATTGTAGGCGATAAGCAAGGTGGTACCGTTCTCTTTTGAGAGCCCTTGTAGATTCATGAGTTTCATCTCGTGGATTTGCAAGGGCTTTTTTTGATGGCAATTTTGCGAATAAATGCTTATTTATGAGCTTAATTGCCGATCAATCCCCCAACATCGCTCCTCGAGCCGCGCTACGAATAGTAGGTAAGGCGAGAGGGAAGATGGGGAGGATGGTGGTTTTGGAGTAAAAAATATGAAAGAAAGAATAGTAGCAATTATTATGCAATTTCTACAACCTAAAGAAGTTACGGCAGGAGATGCCATGGTTTCTTTTGATCATGCAAAATCATGCCCTGCTAATGGTAAGGCTCTTGCTGAGGCAGCGGATTATTTACAGATTGGAGCTGAAAGAGTGTATGTGTATGGTGGCGGAGGATCTTGGGGAGTACATGATGGTGGTTTTGCTAACACTACCTACATTAGATGTACAGGTTGTTTGCGAAAGAAGGTGTTTCAAGAGCGGTAGATATTGTTGATTGAATAAAAAGATATTTTTTGAAAGGAGGTGAAACCTATGAAGTTAAATAAAGTAGAGTCTCAAATTCGATCTTATTTTGCGGAACGGACTAAGGCGAACGAAGAGCGATCACGCAGACGAAGAGTTGCTAATCATTCACATAATCCTGAATGTACATTAACTGGAGACATAGTATTCTCGACAAGAAAAGACGATATGAATCATACTATTGAAGTTTTTGAATGTTTTGAGTGTCATTCTGTTGAAGAATCTGATCGAACGCAAAGATTTGCTGATGCTGTAGGAACATTTGGCCTCTGGCATTAAGCACTCGGCGATAGCCGAGAAAGTTAGCTTGGGTTCATGGTGTAACGGTAGCACAAGTGTCTCCAGAACACTTTGTTCAGGTTCGAATCCTGATGATCCCACCTATGAAGATATTTAAAAAATATAACAACATGATTCATGGCTACTTCCCTTCAAAACGGGAGGTGTTTGACGTGTTCAACAAAGACAACGTAAAAATTCTGTATGGGGAAACGTATGACCTGTTGGGAATCACGATAGATTCTTTGAAATATTATTTGTTTGTGGGGTTATTTCCTGATTCAACTATTCTCATTGCGGATACCGCGTCTGCAATTAATCAGTCTTCGGGGGATACACAAACGATTTTTGATGAAGGCAAGAAGCGCCTGAGTCATATACAGGAAATTATTCAAACATATCATCTTCCGATACACGTGACGTTGATGAGTGAGTTGTTTAAGGAGCCTCATGTGCAAGAGCTGATTAAACAAATGCAGGATGTTGTGATACAGTCGCCAAAAATTCAAACAATGCTTCAAAAAACAGTGTTGCAAAATCGGATTCATCAGGAAGATAAAACTGCATATAAATATGGGGCTGAGGCGATAGCCACGTCGTTATTGTTTGATATTAAAGTTGGGCCACCACGAGAACGATTTTATGATGAAGCCGCTGTGTTGGTCGCTAAAGAATTAAAAAGAGAGTGTTACAAGAGTATTTATTTAACTCCAACGTATCCATTGGGAATGGATTTTATGTATTTTCTTTTACACCCAGAAATCGAAGAATTTGGTCTTACGCCGTATAAAGCGGGGAGCAATAAATTACAGGAGCACAGAATTTTTTTAGAAAAAACATCTTCTGAGCGTATCAACGATTTTATTAATACGTCTTTTGTCCCGAAACAGGCGGGGCTTCCCGATCCTGTTGGGGATCTTGAGAATATTATTAATCTCGCAAAACATTTTAGAAAGGAAACAACGTATGAAAATTTATTCTGAAGAATATCAAAAAAAACTGCAGACAGCGAAGAAAATTGATCGTTATTATAAGAAGGAAGCGCAGAAAAACGGACTATCCAGCCTTGATCGGGTGAAAGCCTATTTGCCGGACAAATATATTTTTCGGTCCATGCGCCGGGGGTTTGTCTTTGCGCATCTGGACATCGAGCCGATTATAGAATGTATCGTGCGGAACAAGCCGTTTACGGTAGTGTCCGGGCTTAACCCATCGTCACCGTTGCACTTGGGGCACAAGGCGCTCTTTGACGTGCTCGTTGATCTCCAAAAGCTTGGTGCAGATGTGCAGATACCACTGACAAATGACGAGTCATATGTAGATGGAAAAGCAGAAACGATTGAAGTAAGTAAGAAAATCGCACTCGAACAAATACTGCCTGATATTCGCGCATTTGGTTTTGTGCCGGAAAAGACAAACATATACGTCATTACAGAAACGCCGATCATTTATCGGTTCGCGATGAGCATTAGCCGATTGGTTACCTACGATATGGTAATGGCTGTGTTTGGTAAAGAATCGCTTGTAAACGTCGGACAGATATTTTATCGCGGTGTGGTGCAATTGGCACAAATTCTTCTACCACAACTGCCAGAATACGGAGGCTCCAAGCCAACACTTATACCTGTCGGCATAGATAAACATCCGTATATATTATTGGCGCGGGATGTAGCAAAAAAATTGGGCATGATTCCACCGAGTGAATTGGTCGTAAAGTTTCAGCCAAGCCTTCTCGATCCCGAGCAAAAAATGTCCGGATCTAAACCCAATACCGCGATTTATTTGAGTGATGCGGAAGAAGTAATACGAAAAAAAATTAGTAGAGCATATACGGGAGGAGTGAGTTCGCTTGAAGACCACCGATTATATGGGGCGATACCCGAAATATGTTCAGTGTTTGCGCTTCTTTTGAACCATCATCCGGATGATGCATTTGTCGAAAAAGTAAGAGCTGAATATGAAAGTGGTCGCCTGACCACAAGTGAACTCAAAAAAATTACTGCGGATTTTATTGTTTCATTGATAGGCGACCAACAAAAAAAGAGGAGTAACGCATGATGAAACTCGGAGAATATTTGTTGCATAAAGTCGAATTTAACAAAAAGCAAATTGCGGAAATAGGAGACCGGTCGTACCGCTTAGGGACTGGTCATAGGCAACTATTTAGGCCGGAGCGGTATCCCAAGGCGGTAGTCATGACTGATAATGCATCAAATTGTTTGGCTGGGGTAGGAAGAACTCAAAAAGGGTTGTTTGTGTTGCACGACCCGCCTTTACAGGCCCTGTTTAATGAGTTACCTGTGGCAAAAAGAGCGAGAGGCGTGGGATTAATCGGGGGGTCCTTGGATCATTGGGAAGCAACGCAAGACATTTATCGTAAAAGCGGTATTGACTTTAAGTATGTTGCAAAACCCAAAGGTGAAGAAAGAAATATAGATTTCAGCTTTGCATTTATTATCAATATGGCAAAAAAGTTAATTGAATATGGGTATTATCATAATCCGAAAGGTCCATCGGGTGATGGATGGTTATGGTGAGTGTCTTTCCATACTCGCCGAAAGCATATTAAAACGGTATTATAGAAAGTAACATCTATGAATAATGAAATTGTAAAGAACTATGTTGATCAGTTAAAAAAGTTTGGGATTGAGCATCAATTGCTTGAGCACCCACAGCTTATCTCTGTGGAAGATGTGCAGAAATATTTAGGGTACGGGATGGATGATGCTGGGGCAACACTCCTCATGAAAGCAGATGAGCGTTTTGTTGCGATTATTCGTCGAGGGGACACCAAGCTTGATAGTGCAAAAGTAAAAAAGTATCTTCGTGTATCTGCTCTCCGAATGGCAACAGAGGATGAGTTTGAGGAAATTACTAAGGCGCCAAGTGGCGCTGCGAGCGTTTATATTCCAAATATTCCCACATATATCGATGCAATGGTGTTTGAAAAGGAATATATCAATGCAGGGTCGGGAAGTTTGCTCTATACCGTTCGGTATAAATCAGAAGATCTAAAAAAGATTCCAGGAATAAAAGTGGTTGATTTTATTCAACCTGTTCATAAAGTGAATTTAAATAAATACACACAAACACTTGATGCCTTAAAAAAGAGTAAAACCCCTCACGAAATAATTAAACACCCGCCAATTAAAACTGTTGAAGAGGGATTGGCATATTTGGGAATTAATGCAGATCAAGGAGTGTCGACACTTATTTTCCAAACAGAAAGAGGGAGTGTTGCCGTTCTTCGGCGGGACGATCATCAGTTGTCAGAAGAAAAAATAAAACAACTACTTGGTGTTAACACAATACGAATGTGTAAGCCCACCGAGGTGTTGCAACTGACCGGGTGCGAGGTAGGGTATGTATCACTGTATAATCCTGACTTTTTGATGTTGATGGATAAAACTATTTTAGAAAAAGAGTTTGTATATTTGGGTACAGGAAGTCCGGAATATGATTTAAAAATTTCTCCGAAAGATTTAGTAAGTTTTACGAAAGCAAAAGCTGCGGATGTGATTGAAATTGGAGTCGTGCGGGAGAAGAGAAGAGTTGTGTCTGGGATAACGCCCAGCGGTGATGGGACGCTTCACATTGGGAATTATTTAGGAGCAGTGGCGCAATTTATAAAAATTGTTAAGTCATTTGAGTGCTTCTTGTTCGTGGCTGATATGCATGGACTGACAACGATACAAGATAAAAAACATTTATCCGGAAACATTGAAGCATTGGTTTTAAATGAGCTCGCGCTTCTTAAAGGATTTCTTACTAAAGAAGAGTTTGATCGACTGGTATTTTATCGTCAATCAGACATAGAAATGCATGGTGAGCTGCAATCTATCTTAAATAACGTTACCCCATTGGGATTACTAAAACGCGCACATGCGTACAAGGATAAGCTTACCAAGGAAGTTGCAGAAGATGATATTAACCTTGGATTGTTTAATTATCCCATTCTTATGGCGGCAGACATTCTTATGTATCACCCTGACATTGTGCCGGTTGGTAAAGACCAAAAGCAGCATGTCGAGATCACTCGTGATATTGCGGATAAGTTTAATAAAATCTACAAGAAAAAAGTATTTACCTTGCCCGATCCTATGATTTCAGAAGAGGTCGGTGCGATCCTTGGCACTGATGGAAAACGCAAAATGAGCAAAAGTCTTGGGAATATTATTTCTATTTTTGAATCGGAAGATGTGATACGTAAACAAGTCAATGGAACGTATACCGATCCCACCAGAAAACACGCGACGGATAAAGGTCACATTGAGGGCAATATGGTGTTTACCTATTTGGATTTCTTTGGTCATAAAGAAAAAGTTGATGAACTAAAAAAATCATATATTGAAGGAAAAGTAGGAGATGTAGAAGTAAAACAATATTTATTTGATTCTTTAATGGCATTTTTTGCTCCGGCACGAAAAGCATATGAAGAACTGAAAGCAAATCCAAACCTGGTAAAAGAAATATTAGAGCGGGGGAGAGAGAGGGCACTAGCAATTGCCAGCAAGATGATGAATGAGGTGAAAGAAACGATAGGATTAACGACGACGTATAATCTCGATAAACAACAACTATCAAAAACAATCACAATAGATGATTTTGCAAAGGTTGAGATTCGGGTGGGGAAAGTGTTGGAAGCAAAAAATAAAGAAGGGAGTGAGAAGCTTATTCGACTCGTTGTAGATATTTCCGAAGATAAACCTCGAATTATTTTTACTGGCGTGCGTGGATTTGGATATGCACCAGAAGATTTTTTGAATAAACAGTTTTTCTTTATTACAAATCTCGCCTTTAGGCGGATGATGGATGAAGAATCTCAAGGCATGATTCTTGCTGTGGATGGGGAAGAATTACCATTTGGAAAACACGGTGAAAAAAAACCGTCGTTTATTTCTGCAGAAGGTATGCCTGTGGGAGCAAAAATACGATAGGTCACTCCTATAGATCAAGCTTTTCCTTTTTGAGTAGTTTTGGTTGGAATAAACAGAATGCCATCTTTCAATGCAACTCTACTATTCTGTGGAGTAAATAATAAAGGAAATTTTTCTACTGCCGTCACGATAGTAAATCCTTCTGGTACGACTGTAAGTCTGGCTTCGGGTGGAATAAAGTACAGCTCTCCTTTATTTATTTCTAAATTTTCTAGAGTTGCGCGTTTTGCTCTTACTGCACACATATTAAAGGAATGAATTTATAATTGTGTCGATTTTGACGCAAAGAGAGAGGAAAGTCAAATAGGTCTTGAAAGAAGACCTGTTAACTGGTATTATTTATTCATATGAATACTACGTCAATATCTCAACTCAAAATTAATCCATCTGCTGTCATTTCTATGGCCGCTGATTATCCAGTGGCGGTTGAAAATAGAAATAAAATACAAGGATATGTTCTGGGTAAGAATTTATATGAAGCGATGGTAACCTTTATCGAAAATTATATTGATAAGAAAGCATTCAAAAATGCTGACTTTTCAAAAGGTCGTAAGGCAGAAGATGTGTTTAGGGATCTTGGGTTATGAACGTTATTTTTTTATCTCACGCAGAGAAGGATCTCCGCAGGGTTCCAAAATTTACACAAATTGCAATAGCGCAAAAAATTAAATTATTTTCATTGCCATCTATTTCTCATGAAGAAAAACTCACTGGATTGACTAATGCATACCGTGTGCGGGTGGGAAACTATCGCATTGTGTATCGGAAACCCAAAACATCGATAGACATTGTCTTTATTGCACATCGGAAAGAAGTCTACAGACTTCTCAAAGACGTTTTACGTTAAATCGTGGTATACTAAAGCCTCGTATGGCAGATAAACATTCCCACCCGATAAAAAGAAACGGAAATGGAAAAGGGACGAAAAAACTTTTCCAGATGCAGCTTCAGCTTAACCTCAAAAATATTTTCATTGGGTTGTTTGCGGTGTTTATGATTTTTTCCCTCATTGGAAGTTTTTCAAATCCCTCCTCGTTGTTTGATAAAAAACCGCTTACCTCATTGATCATCGATATTAAAGAGCAAAAGGTCTCAAGCATTGAGATAGAAGAATCAAAACTCATCGCGACCTATAAAGACAATAAAAAATATACTTCTCAAAAAGAGCCACAGGAATCATTCATTAAACTTCTGGAATCATCCGGTGTGGACCCAAAATCTATCGAGATTACGGTAAAAGATTTAAGCGCTACGCAACTTTGGGCGGGTATCATATCCAATCTGTTGCCATTTATACTCACAGTCGTATTTTTTCTTTTCATTTTTCGGCAGGCAAGAGGCGCCCAAGATAGCGTATTTTCTTTCGGTCAGTCCAAAGCCCGAATTTTCAATAAAGATTTGCCAAAAGTAACGTTTGCGGATGTGGCAGGGGTAGATGAGGCGAAAAAAGAATTGGAAGAAGTTGTCGACTTTTTAAAAAATCCCGCAAAGTACAAAGCACTCGGCGCGCGGACACCAAAAGGAGTAATTCTCGTGGGACCATCAGGAACAGGGAAAACACTTCTTGCTAAAGCTATGGCAGGGGAGGCAAAGACTGCGTTTTATTCCATAGCAGGCAGTGAGTTTATGGAAATGCTTGTTGGTGTGGGAGCGGCTCGTGCCCGCGATCTTTTCGCGCAAGCTAAAAAGAATGCGCCTGCCATAATATTTATTGATGAAATAGATGCAATTGGCCGCATGCGAAGCGCCGGTGTGATGGGCGGGCATGATGAACGTGAACAAACCCTCAATCAAATATTAGTAGAAATGGATGGATTTGAACCAAACACGGCAGTCCTTGTGGTCGCTGCGACCAATCGTGGAGATCTTCTCGACCCAGCACTTACAAGACCCGGCCGTTTTGATCGCCGCGTCACACTTGATCTGCCGGATATTGAAGGAAGAAAAGATATTTTAAAAATTCATGCCAAAGGCAAGCCCTATGCGACATTGGTTAATTGGGACAAGGTTGCCAAACGTACTGTCGGTTTTTCGGGCGCTGATATTGAGAATATGCTCAATGAGTCAGCAATTATGGCGGCTAGAGGCGAGAAAAAAGAAATTGATATGGCAGATATAGAAGAAGCGGCAACGAAAGTGAAGTTGGGGCCGGAGAAAAAAAGATTGCAAAGTGATTTGGACAGAAAAATGACCGCGTATCACGAGGCGGGCCATGCGATAGTTAATTATTACAGTCCGCATTTGGATATGGTACATCGAATTTCCATCGTCTCTCGCGGTATGGCGCTGGGGTACACGATGTCACCGCCTGAGAAAGACAGGTTGCATGAGACGAAGTCTCAGCTTCTTGAAGAAATTGCTATGACGATGGGTGGGAGAGCGGCCGAACAAGTGATTTTCAAAGAAATGACCAGTGGTGCATCAAATGATATAGATCAAGCCACGCGTATAGCCCGATACATGGTGATGGAATTTGGCATGAGTGATTTGGGCCCGATAAACTTTGGTCCGCAGCAAGATGTCACCGCATGGGGAAAAGGCTTTTATGAACAAGCACAAATTTCTCAAGAGATGCAAGGATCGATTGATCGGGAAGTGAAAAAATTGATAGATACAGCTTACGCTCAAGCATTGGCATTGGTGAAAAAACATGTGAAAGATATGAACGCAGTAGCTGCGGCACTGATTAAAAAAGAAACGGTTGAATCTGAAGAGTTTGAACAGCTCATGGGTGGCCCAAAGAAAAGAATTGTATAATACCCTCATGAATCGAATGACCCTTATTGATGGAAACGCCATCATACATCGTGCTTATCACGCTATGCCGCCGATGCGATCCCCAGAGGGCAAGTTAGTGAGTGTTGTGTATGGATTTATTTCGATGCTTTTAAAAATTAATCGTGATCTTTCTTCTTCTCATATGGTAGTGGCGTTTGATAGGCCGGGGCCTACATTTCGCGAAGAAATGTATCCTCAATATCAGAAGCAACGGCCTACGCTAGACGATGATTTTATCAGTCAAATCCCTTTGGTGCACGATGTTGTGAAGGCGTTTGGAATACCAATATATGAATGTGACGGATTTGAGGCGGATGATGTGATTGGAACGATAACTAAACAAGTTAACAGTAAACAGTTAACAGTTAACAGTTCGCAACGTGTTGATCAGGTCATTATTATTACAGGGGATCGGGATATTTTGCAACTAGTGGAAGACGAGAAGGTTCTCGTGTTTATGCCGACCAAGGGCTTGTCTGAGGGAAAGATTTATAGTGAAAAAGACGTGGTATTGCGATTAGGCGTTTCTCCAAAGTTGATTCCTTCGTTTAAAGCACTTGCTGGTGATCCATCAGACAATTATCCTGGGGTGCCTGGGATAGGGCCTAAAACTGCAGTATCGATACTCTCGACCTTTGGATCAATCGACGCCCTTTACATGGCAGTTGAAGCAGGCAAAACGGCATTGTCAAAAGGGGTTATCGAAAAATTGAAAAACGGAAAACAGAGTGCATATTTAGGACTCAATCTTGCAACTATTCGCAAAGATGCACCGATTACATTTTTTTCTAAAACTGCATATATCAGTTCGTTAGATAGTCTTTCCGCAAGAAATGAGCTGGAGAAATATGGGTTCCATTCGTTACTTCGTCGATTAACTGGTGCTAAACAGAATAAAGATGTAAAAGTTGTGATGAAAGATAAAATAGAAAATCAAATACAGACAAGCCAGCAGCAATTATTTTAACATGAAAATTGCATTAGTACATGATTATCTACGGGAATATGGGGGAGCGGAACGGGTTTTGGAGGTTTTGCATGAAATGTGGCCGGATGCACCCGTCTACACATCCTTTTATGATTGGCAAGCGATGGGAAAACACGCGGAGCGGTTTAGAGGTTGGGATATACGACCCAGTTGGGTGCAGAAATATTGGCTTATTAAAAAATGGATTTCTCCACTACGGTTTTTAGCGCCTAAGATATGGGAGAGCTTCGATCTTTCAGAATATGATGTGGTGATAACCTCGAGTGGTTGGTTTATGTGTCGGGGAGTGAAGGTGATTAAGCCAGCCGTCCACATTTGTTATATCCATCATCCGCCGAGGAATTTATATGGATATCCGACAGGGAGTACGTACCAAAAATATGCAATAGTGCGACTTTATGCTTCAATAATTAATTTTTTTCTGCGTCACTATGATTATGAAACCGCGCAACGCGTCGATTATTTCGTCGCAAATTCGAAAGAAACAGCGAGACGGGTAGAGAAATTTTATAGAAGAGAGTCGACAGTGATTTATCCGCCGGTGGAAATAGAACGCAGAATTCAAAACTCAATGACCAAAAAGAAGAAATTGTATTACCTTTCTGTTGGGCGGTTGGCATGGTCGAAACAAATAGATATTATTATAAAGGCTGCAAATCAACTAAAAATTCCATTAAAAATAGTTGGTACTGGGCCTGAAGAAAAAATGCTTAAAGAATTAACCGGTCCAACCGTAGAATTTCTTGGGGGAGTGAGTGATGAGCAATTAACAGCGTTGTACCGTGGCGCAAAAGCAACGATTTTTGCAGCACTTGATGAAGATTTTGGCATCGTGCCAGTTGAGTCTATGGCGGCAGGGACTCCGGTGATTGGCTTAAATCAGGGTGGAGTGAAAGAAACGGTGGTTGATGGAAAGACAGGAGTTCTTTTTAATGATCCGACTGTAGACTGCTTGATCTCGGCTATCAAGAAATTTGATAGGACTTATAGGTCCGATAAGACGAATAAGACCTATATGGCTTGCGTTAATCAAGCAGAAAAATTTAGTAAAGAGAGATTTGTGAAAGAGATAAGAAGTTTTGTGGAAGAGAAGATGAAAAGCGTATAATCCCCTTATGAGCGCAGTTCTTGAAGTTTCCAGTCTTACTAAAATATTTAAACTAGTATTCCTCGCGGCTCTGCCGCGACTCCTTGTAGGAAAGTGTGAAA
>ERZ1292640.78-Hain-H43-02um-R1-78-length-75379-cov-24_pt1 | contig 75379 bp, 61 predicted proteins | sample MGYA00564404_ERZ1292640 | MGnify/ENA primary metagenome ERZ1292640 (study PRJEB36523, sample SAMEA6512636) | groundwater metagenome | collected 2019-01-08 | study: AquaDiva: Metagenomics assemblies of 32 groundwater samples
CTAGCCTGAGTTCCGCAGTTGCGGGAGGGGCGTGGTGGTTTTGCAGGGCTTTTGACCGCCTTGACCCCCGAAGTCGTGACTACATTTTCAGCCTGAACGGTGCCGGTGGCACCGCATCGACCCAGCGCGGTTGACCGAGTCGTTGCGGAAGTTGGACGCCCAGCCGGGTCAGTAGCTGTTGCTGGGCCGGATCCGGTTGGGTAACGCACTGGAGCGAGATCTCGCGGCCCGTCGAAGTCGGCAACCTCACCTCCGCCACCTTCAGGCGCGCCATCTCCTCCCGCAGAGGCCGCGGCGCGCTGCCCAGCCCGCTCCGGGACATCCACTGCTCCAGCGTCTTCCATAACGCGAAGGCCAGGAACGAGAACAGGATGTGCGCCTGCACCCGCTCCTCTCGCTGGTGCCAGATCGGCCGGATCGCCAAATCGCTCTTGACCGCGCGGAACGCCGCTTCCGCCTGCGTGAGCTGGATGTACGTCTGCCACAGCGCCGCCGGCGTCCATCCCTCGAGGTTCGTCCGGAGCAGGTAGTGGCCCTCGGTAAGCTGCGCCCAGGCTGACCACGCCGGGTCCATCGTCCACGTCAACTTGAGCCCGCTCGCCGCCTCCGCCGTGTCCTCCACCCGGATCTCGAACGCCCGTCCCGCGTGCGCGTTCCGCTCCAGCAGCCGCCCCACCTGCCGTTCCACCTTCCCGCGGTCCATCCGTCGCCGCGCCGTCGTCAGTCGTCCGGCGAGCTTCGTCAGCCCCGCCTCGATCCGCACGCGGAACCGCTCGTGCATCGCGTGCTCTTTCAACGCTCGCTGTTTCGATCGGCACACCACGAACGTCTCCGTCCCCTCCGGCCCCGCCACCGCCTTCACTTCCACCCCCGGCGCCGCCTCTGCCCAGCCTCCCTCCACCAATGCCCCCTCCAGCCCCTTCAGCCGGCTCTTCGGCGTCCCCACCACGTACGAGGCTCCCCGAGACCGCAGAAACGCCAAGTTCTTCTCCGACGCGATCCCCCGGTCCACCACCCACACGTGAGCCATCGCCCCGTGCTTGCTCTCCATCGCCGCCACCACGTCCTCGAGCGTCGTCACGTCCGGACGGTTCCCCGCGAAGACGTCGTACGACAGCGGCAACCCCTCCCGCGTCACCACCAGCGCGATCACCACCTGCACGCAGTCCGGCCGTCCATCCCGCGAGTACCCCCGCTTGGCTTGCGGATTGCCCGCTTCCTCCCCCTCGAAATACGTGGACGTAAGATCGTAGAGAACGAGATCGAGTGAGGCATCGAACAACGTCCGAAACCGCTCTCCCAAGTGCCGCTCGATCGCCGCCTTGTGCGGCAACACCGCGTCCAGCGTCCGGTAGAGCCGGTCGGGGTTCACCTGCTCGACCGGAATCCCCAAAAGCTCAGCGAGCGCCGTGCGCGGGTACCACCGCTCCGCCGTCGCCAGCTCGCTTCCCGGCTCGCAGAACCGCGCCAGCGTCAGCACCGCCGCCATCAGTGACCACGGCACATCCTCCCGCCCACTCGGCAGACACGCGCTCAAGCATTCGTCCAGCTTCAGCATCTGCCAGATCCGCCACCCCAGGTATACGTCCCCGAACTCCCGCACCCCCTGCACCCGCACCCCGCGCAGATGCACGTGCACCGCCTCCGGGACCGGCTCCGTCTCGGGAAACAACGGCAACGTGTCCGGCCCCACCCGGTCCAGCAGATTCCGCACGTCCGCCCACCCCGCCTGCTGCCCTGCCCGCAGTTCGCCCAGGTACGTCACCACCCGGTGCCGCGGCCCCCGCGCCGTTCGCACCGATTCCACCAGCGCCCAGTACTGGTGCCGCTTCCCGTCCTTCGCCCGCGTGAGCCGCTTGAGAAACATCCCTCATTCCATTCCGCGCCATCGGACCGCGAACTTCAAGAGGGAAGGTCGTGACTACACGCCTTTTCGACCCCTCACCATCTCGCCGGCCTCACGTTCTGGATCGAAACTCCCCTCAGATGGGCGCCAACTGCGGAACTTGGGCTAGGCCGGGCGGGTGTACATCCTGTCCTGCTCGCGGATCTTGGCGGCGATGACGGGCTTCGCCTCTTCGAACGCCTCGGTCACGAAGTCCTCGCTGCTCCGAACGCGCAGCAGAAGCCCGACTGGTCGCGGACTACTGGATTCTGGGAAGCCGGAAGCGTTCAAGGCTGGCGTTCAGGAGGTCGGCAGCGATCCAGCCGGTTGAGCTTCGAATGCGCAGGTACGTCTCCCGAAGATCGGGCAGGAAGCCACGCTCGTGGGCGAGTTCGAGCACCGCGACGGTGCCAGCCACCGGGATCCCGAGTGCCGCGGCGGCGGCCCTCCCGCGCCGGTCATCGATAATAGCCATGGAAGCCTGCACCGCCTGGGCCAGTGCCAGCGTCGCCGCTTCTCCCGCACCGATCCCGCAGGACTTCGACAGCCTCTGTACCGTCGTGGGCTCGGGGATGATGCCGATGCGAATGAACGCGGAAGTTGCGACCTCGATCGCACCCGGTCGGCCTGCGCCCCGTATGGCCACCTCGGTCCGGACTTCTTCCGCGATGAGGACCGATCCGAAGAGCGATTCCGGGAGGCCGAATCGGCCAATGCCCGAGAGCAGGATGAGCGGGGAAGCGTTGCTGACGATCGGCCCCGTGGCCGGTTTCACGACTCCCTACCGCAAGGCCTTCCGGTCGGCGGCGAGATCGTCCGTCGAGTAGTTGAGGTAGGTCCCGTGCTTCGCCATGCGGGCGAGCACGTCGGCCGGGGAGAGGCCGGCCAGCTCGCCGAGGCGCCCCAGCGAGACCTTCCCTTCGCGGTAGAGCTCGAGTAGCAGGAGGAACCGGGCCTCCTGATCGGCGTCCTGACCGGTCAGTCCGGCGTCGCGCAATGCGTCTTCGGGGAGTTCAACCTTGAGTACCATGATGGTTTCCTGCTGTCATTCTTTCACGGGCTTCCGGGCGAGTCAACGAACTCTCATGCCGGCTTGTACTTCTTGTCCTGCTCGCGGATCTTGGCGGCGATGACGGGCTTCGCTTCCTCGAAGGCCTCGACGACGAAGTCCTCGTCGCTCCGCCACGTCCTCTGCTCAAACGTGCGGGACAGGAGCTGGGTGACGAAGGACTTCTCGAACTCGGCGAAGTAACTGCCGTAGACGTGGTAGGAGTCCGACTGGTCGATGAACCGGCCGAGCCGGACGGGCTCGCCGCGAAGCTCGGCCACGCGCGCGGCGAGCTTCTTGCCCAGGAGGATAAAGGCAAAGTCGTTCATGAATGCGGCCTTGAACGCGTCGCGGCTCCGGAATCTCATATTGAGATTCAGGACGGCCGCCCCGTCGGTGTCCCTGGAGAGCCGGCCCCAGTACGACTGCCAGCACGGTGGATCGTAGGCGGCGGGGTCCTCCCACGCCTTCCACGAGATCATCTGGGCGCGGCGCGTGATCGGGGACTTGGCCAGGTTCTGGGCCATGACCTCGAACTGGTCGACCTCGTTCTGCACGCCCGGCGTCCGGTAGTGCGCCATCCGCTCGTGGTACGTGTACTCCCACCGCTGGTCCTTGGGGTTGTTGGGATCCCGGACCCAGTGGTCCTTGACCCCGTCGATGACCTCCTGCCGGTACTCTTCGAGGTCCTCGAGCCCGCCGGGGAAGCACTTGTGAATGTAGGGCTCGGAGAGGGGCTCCTCGACGATCATGATCATCGACGAGTCCCGGCTCGGGGCGTGGAGGAAGTTGCCTGACGCGTCCTTCTCGTCGTACTGGGTCCGGATCTCGCAGCCGTTGACCCAGAGGTTCACGAGCGAGTTCTCCCACGCCTCGGGGAGGCACCGGCCCTTGGAGAACAGGACCGGGATCTGGCCCTTGGTGGCGTCGACTAGGGACCCGATCTTGCCCGCGGCCCGCAGGGCGTCGTGGTGGGCCCGCAGCCGGGTTTCCTGTTCCAGCGTCATGGGCTTGACGTTACCGCAGCCCGCGGCCGGCATGCAACCCGGAGGGCGTGCGGTATGATCGGGACGATCATGCTGAGACTCATGGTGGCCGTGGGAGGGATGTTGATGGCAACGACAGGGGAGGCGCGGACGGGGGTTCCCGCCCTGGACGCCGAGCGTCATCTGCTGGTCCTGCGCAACGACCGGGTCGTGGTCGGGATCTCGCCCCGGCTGGCGGGCCGCATCGTCGTCTTCCGGGCGCCCGACGGCGTCAACGTCCTCGACGCGGACCCCGTCTGGTGGGCGCCCGAGGCGAAGCTCCCGGCCCTCGCGGCCGCGTGGGATTACCCGGCCATCAACGGCCACGTGATCTGGACCGGTCCCCAGAAGGAATGGTGGATTCACCAGACCATCTCGGAGGAATGGCGCACGCACGCGTACAACTGGCCGCCGGACCCGTGGGGCGAGTGGGCGCCGTACGAGGTCGCCGCGCGGACGCCGGCGTCGGTCACGCTGACAGGGCCCGCGAGTCCGGTGACGGGGCTCCGGCTCACGAAGGAGGTCGGCCTCCTGCCGGACGGGCGCGTGCGGATCGCGGTTCGCGCCGTGAACACCCGCGATCGCGAGGTGAGCTGGGACCTCTGGTCGAACGTGCGCGTCAGGGGGACGGCGCGGTCGTGGGTGCCCGTGACCGGGAGCCTCAAGATCGAGCACGGGGCGGCGGCGGACGGCAGCCTGGCCGCGCTCGACTACGAGGTCCGCGACGGCTGGTTCCGGTTCCTGGACGAGGCGCCGATCCCGGCGGGGGCCGTCGCGCGGACCGCGAAGGCGTTCCTGACGCCGTCCGCGGGACTGATCGCGGCCTTCGACGCCGGCCGCGTGTTCCTGCGGCGGTTCACCCCGGCCGCGCGGGCGGCGGTCCATCCGGACCAGGGCGTGGTCGAGGTCTTCCGCCGCGCGGATCGCGATCCCGCGAAGTCGCTTTGCGAGCTCGAGGTCCACGGTGCGTTCACGTCCCTGCCGCCGGGCGGGACGATGGCGCTCGAGGAGACGTGGGAACTCCGGCGGTACCCGGGCTCGGCGGAGCCGGCCGCGCAGGCGGCGTGGCTCAAGGCCCTGCCGCCGTCTCCGTGAGGGACCTGGAACCGTATCGCGAGCCGGACCGGAAGGACGATCCCCGGGATCGGGCCGGGGCCGGGGAAAGGCAGGACACCGTGTTCAACTTCAGGGCTTACGGTCCCGGGCGGCTGCTCGGGCTGCTGGTGCCGGCCGGTTGCGCCGGAGTGCTGCTGCTCGTGGGGCTCGTGTTCGTCTTCGTGCTCTTCGTGTTCAAGTTCCTGTGGGCCTGGACCGTGCCCGATCTCTTTCCCGGGGCGGTGGCGCAGGGCCTCGTGGCGCGCGAGTTGTCGTGGGGCGCGGCGTTCAAGCTCGCATGCGTCTCCGCCGTCGTCAGCGGCTTCTTCCGCCGCAGATAGTACCTTTCAGCGCTGGGCGGCGGTGCGAAGGCCCCGCATGAACTCGAGGGCCATTTTCGTCTGCGCGTGCACGTGCTCGATCCCGGCGACGCGGTCGGTGGCCTTCGCCGCGTCGGGGCTCTCCCAGTCCACCATGGCGGGGTGGCAGTATTCCCAGTTCATGAACCCGTCGTAACCGGCGGCGACGAGCGCGTTCACGTAATCCGCGTAGGCGATCTGGCGGTCCCAGGCGAGCACGACCTTGCCGTCGGTTCCGCGCCGGAACTCCCCGCCGAAGTGCGAGTGCACCTGGAGCTTTCCCGTTTCGGCGACCATCTGCCGGGCCCAGTCGCCCGAGGCCGAGTTCGCGCCCTCGATGGGGATGTCCATGCACGCCTTGAGCGCGGGGGAGTCGACCTCCTTGATGAGGGCCAGGACGTCCTTGTAGTTGCGGATCACGGGGGCGTGGTTCTGGAGCGCGAGCGTGACGCCGGAGTCCCGGGCGACCTGCGCCAGCTCCTTGAGTCCCGCCACGATCCAGCCCCAGCGCTGGGCGGCGAAGTCGGGGTAGGGGTCGGGCTTCGCGACCTCGTAGTTGCCGATCCCGTCCTTGAGCACGACGCCCCGCCACGCCGCGAAGATCTTGCAGACCGGGGCGCCGAGGTCCTTCGTGAGCTGGATGCAGTCGCGGACGTAGCAGAGCATGGCCTCGCGCTGCTCGGGGATCGGGCTGGAGAGGTCGCAGTTGGGGGAAACGGCCGCGATCGGGAGGTCCAGCTTCATCGCGAGGTCGCGCAGGGCCTTCCGGCGGTCGGGGGTGAGGTCCATGGGCGCGGCGTGCGGGCGTTTGGTGTCCAGCTCGACGCCGTCCCAGCCGCCGGCCTTCGCGAAGCGCAGGAAGTCCTCGAGGGACATGGCTGGGCCCCGGTACCAGACGCCCATGTACGTGATGCTGTAGAGTCCGATCTTGAGCAATGGAAAGCCCTCCTGCCGGCGCGGTGCCGGGGTTAGCCGATGTCGAGCATGAGTTTGGCGAGAAAGGCGAGCATGATGAACTTGAGTCCGATAGCGTTATGCAGGCTTCCGCCGAGCTTGCCGTAGACCGAACCGCAGATCGCAATGTCGACCACCGCCATCACGATGCCGGCCACCACGAACTGCCGCCGCGCCTGGAATGCCCCGATGGCACTGAAGAAGAAGGCGATGGCGCCGAAGAAGGCGCTCACGAACGCGAGGGAGTCGCCTGGGAACCGCTGGGTCGCGAGGATGAGGCCGAAGACGATGTTCACGACCGCCATGGCGATGAGGAGGAGTCCGGCCCGTCCCGGGGCCTTTTCGGCGTCGCCGCGGTTCGTGCGGAAGGTGGCTTCGGTCTTGTAGAGCTCGATCAGGGCCTTGGCCTTGGGATCGAGCTCGGGTTTCATCCCGGGCGGCGGCCGCCGTTGGGCCGCCACCGACCCCGGGAGAGGTGAGGCAGTTGCGACGGCGGGTTCCGACCGGCTTTGGGCTTGTGGCGGCACCTGATCCGCCGCCGCGACGGCAGGTTCCGTCGCGGTCGGAACGGCGGGTTCTGACGCAGCCGGTCCAGTCGAGGCGGCAGGCTCAACCGCGGCGGGAGGAGGTGCCGGGACGTCGGCGGGCGGGTTGAATCCCTCGATGCTCTTCCCGGGATTGGCCTCGATCCAGCGCTGGAACGTCAGCCCGCAGGACGGACAGAGAACGGCCGTCGGCTTGCACTTATACTGACAGAACGGGCACGTGATCGTGTCCATGAGCTCCTGCCGCCAGTATACGGGATGGATGGCCGGTCTGCGCGGCTCCCGGAGTCCGTCAGGCCCGACGGCGGGCGAGGCGCCGGTAGGCCCGGGCCACCACCCGCCACGCGGGCTTGGGGGCGCCGTGGATCGTCTTGAGCCCGAATACCTCGAGCTGGGGGGTTCCGAGGTACCCGACCGGGTAGCGGCCGTAGGAGCCCACGCGCTGGTCGGCGTAGCACCACGCGACGCAGCCCGATAGCCAGCGCGTCCGGGCGAAGACCTCGAGGTGGATCCGGAGGTACTCGGCCTGCCAGCGCAGTCCCCCGAAAACGCCGCCCGGGAGCGGGAACGCGGGGGCACCGAACTCGCTGATGACGAGCGGCTTGTCCGGGAACCGCCGGCGTACGGCAACCAGTGCCGCTGCGAGCTCGTGCGCCGCGTGCCGCCGGAGGCCCTGCGCGGCCAGGGGCGTCGTGCCGCCCCAGACGCCGACGTACATGTTGAGGGCGAGGAGGTCGTGGGCGGGCAGGGACCGGTCGCCGAGTCCGCGGTTCGAGACGCAGGTCACGGGCCGGCTGTCGTCGAGCGTCTTCGCGTGCCGGATCAGGGCCACGACGCCGGCGGCGACCTTGGGGTCCTCGACCGGACGCTCGTTGCCCGTTGACCACCAGATCACGCTCGGGTGGTGGGCGTCCCGCCAGACCAGCTCGTCGAGGGCCACCCGCCCGGCCGCGGTCGTCCCGGGAGCCTCGGGCTGGTAGCAGAACGGGATCTCGCCGCACGTGAGGAGCCCCTCCTCGTCGCAGAGGTCGAGGAAGTCCGGTTGGTGCGGGTAGTGGGCGGTGCGGAAGAAGTTCGCGTGCAGGTTCCGCGTGAGGTCCCGGATCCGGGCCCGCATCGCGGAGCGGCCCGGGGAGCAGGTCCACGCCGGGTACTCCTCGACCTGGTTGACGCCGCGCAGGACCAGCCGCCGGCCGTTGAGCCGCAGGACGCCGCCCGCCCACGACAGCACCCGGATCCCGAACCGCCGGCCGACGCGGTCCACGACTCGCCCCCGCCGGTCCCGGAGCGTGAGGGTCATATGGACCAGCCGGGGGCTTTCCGGGGACCAGAGGGGGAAGCCGCGGCCCGGCAGGGCGATCCGGAAAGCGCCGGACGGGTCGACCGGTTCGGGTGCCGACTCTACGGTGCGTCCGTTCGCCGCGCGAACCGTGGCGACCATGGTGAGACCGGGCGCGGGGGAGGCGATCCGGCCCCGCGCCACGATCAGCGGGGTCGAAGCGACCCCCTGTGTCGTGACGGTAGAGCGCGCGATCAGGGGACCGTCGTTCGCAACGAGGGTCACGGGCCGCGTGATGCCGCCGTACTTCCACCAGTCCGTGTTCCGGATCGGGGTCGTCTCCCCGCCGAAGACGTGCCGGATCCGGATGGCGAGGACGTTGCGGCCGCGCCGCAGGGCCGGCGCCACGTCGAGGGCGAACGGGACGTAGCCGCCGTCGTGGGAGCCGATCCGCCGGCCGTTCAACCAGACGTCGGCGTGATGACCGGCGCCCGCGAACTCGAGCCGGGCTATCGCCGGGCGCGCGCGGTTCCAGGCGAACGCGCGCCGGAACCACGCGACATCCTCGTAGCCGCGGAAGGCCTCGCCGTAGGTGTCCCACGGCCGGCCGACGGGCACGGCGAGCCAGTCCCCGTCCGCGGTCCGCGGCCGGTGCCAGCCCGCGGCGATCCCCAAGTCCCGGAGATCCGGCATGAACCGCCAGCGTCCGCCGAGTGCCATAGAGACGCGCATCAGTCGGCTGCTTCCCGGATCCGGGCCCGCGTACCGGTGGCGAAGAAGCCCCGGCACTGGCCGCGGAAGTTCAGTTCGAATCTACCGATATCGAACCCGAGCGCGCGGGCGCGCTCTATCAGGGACTCGAACCAGTCCACGTTCGGACGGATCTCGATCGGCTCGTCGATGACGCAGCAGGGCAGGAGGATGAACCCGGCCCCATACCGGGCCGCCGCCTCGAGGATTTTCATGTTCGATCCATGGGCATGCAGTCCGACCAGGAGGTCGTAATCCGCGGCCATCGCGGGATCGAAGGCCTTCGAGATCCGCCGGACGGCGGCTCCGGCCGGCAGGGCGTGCCGTACGCCCGCGAGGTCCTTGTACTTCGGCGGCAGCGGCTGGTCGAGCGGGTCGACCACGGTTGCGGCGAACCCGCGGGCGTCGAGCAGGTAGGCGAGCAGGCCCTTGCCCCCCCCGATGTCGGCGACCCGGCATGGAGCCAGGTGTCCCGCGATCCACTCGGAGAGGAGCTGGAACCGGAACTTCTTCATCAGCCGGAGCGGGGCGGTCCGGCGGGGCGGCCGCAGGCGGAGTGGCACGTATACGGCCCTACGGCACCGGGTGGACGGGAGTGCCCTTTGCTCCCGTGTGCAGGATCAGGTGCTCGCCGGGATTCACGACTTCGCCGACGACACCCGTGGCCGGGCCCGTGAGCGTCCGGCTGAATCCGTCGACGACGGCGACATACGGCTCGCCGGGGGTCACGGGCTCGATCCGGACATGTCCCGCAGCGCTGATGAGTTCGGGACCAGACGTCGTGAACCGGTCGGCCGACAGCACGAACCGAGTGCCCGTATACGTCTGCCGTGGCGCAACAGCCGCGACGGCGGGCTCCGACCGGCGTTGGGCCTGCGGGTGCACTGGCTCCGCCGCCGCGACGGCAGGCTTCCTTCGGATGACCGGCTTCGATGATTCGGTACCGCCAGTTTCGGGAATACCGACGACAGAAAACTCGACCCGGCGGTTGGCGGCCTGGCCGGCCTCGGTGGCATTGTCCGCGACCGGCCGGGTCCCGCCCCGGCCTTTCGCGGTCAGCCGGCGGGAGGCGATTCCGCCGCGATCCACGAGCCACCGGACGACGGCTTCGGCCCGCGCCTGCGACATCTTCATGTTCCAGGCCGCGCTCCCGGTGTCGTCCGTGTGCCCCTCGACTACCACGCGCGCGTCCGGGGCGCGGCCGAGGATCGCGGCGACCTCGCGGAGCGCGGGCTCCGACGCGCCGTCGAGCGTGACTTTGCCAAGCTCGAACGTGATGCGGCCGAGGCGGGCCTGGGCGGTGCGGAGGCTCGCGGCGACTTCCCGGGGCGAAGCGGAGCCGGTGGGGCCCGGCGCGGTCACCGGCGACTGCCGGGTTACAGGGGCCGGAGGCCGGGGCGCGGGGGCCGGGGCCGCCGGGGGGGCGTGACGCGGCGTACGCGGGACCACGAGGAGGATCGCGGCTACCGCGCCGACCGCCGCGAGAAACGGGGTCGCGCGCGCGACCCACACGCGGACACGCCGGCCCGTCGCGCGCCGCCCTCCCGCGGCCGGCTCCGCGCCGCGGCGGACGACGAGGGCCCGGGAGGCGGGGACGCCGCGGTCGACGACCGGGGACGGGGCGGGCGTGAGCCGGGCCGAGACGGCCTTCCAGATCGCCTCAGCGTGGACGGGCGGGATCGCCTGGCGCGCGAGCCGGCGCAGCCGCGCGTGTCCGTCGAGGACCGAGCCGCACTCCGGGCACTCCCGCAGGTGCTTGTGCTCGGGGTCGCCGAGCTCGATCTCGCCGTCGAACCAGGCCGAGATCTCCTCGAGGGTCAGGTGCCGCTTCATCTCAGAGCCGCCTCAGGATGGCTTCGCGGGCGAGCGAGAGCCGGGACCGGACCGCAGCCTCGCTGGCGCCGAGGCGGACGGCGATCTCCTCGTACGGGAGACCGCCCCACTCGCGCAGGACGAGTGCGGCGCGCTGGCCCTCGGGCAGGACCGCGAGGGCGACATTGAACGGCTCCTCGCGCCACTGGCTCGCCGAATGCCGCGCGGCGCCGCGGCGCCGCGCCCGGGTCCGTTCGGCGGCCAGGGTCCGGGCCGTCCGGAACACCCAGGCCACGAAGGCGTCCTCGCGCGGGAAGGACCGCAGGCGTTCCCAGCCCCGGACGAAGAGGTCCTCGACGATTGCCCGGGCCGCCTCGGGATCGAGCAGCTCGGCGGCCACCCAGCGGTACAGGGGCGCGTGGTGGGCGAGCACGACCTCGCGGTAGGCCTCGGCATCGCCCTCGCGGGCGAGCGCGAATGTTTCCTCGTTACCCGTCACGCCCCCGAGTATAGCCCCGCCGGGCGGCGTGATACAGTCGGAACGTATGTCCGGACCCTCCGCCGGCTTCTCGGGCCTCAAGGTCGTGGCGTTCGAGTCGCGCCACCCGGGGGCCGCGCATGCCCTGATCCGCGCTCGGGGCGGGCAGGCGCTCGTCGTGCCGGCCGACCCCGGCGGGCGCTTCCCGGAGGACCCCCTGCCGCTCCGGGCCGCGGTGCGCGAGCTGGCCGCGGGGCGCGCGGACGCGGCGCTGTTCACCTCGCCCCTCCAGGTGACCCACGCGGTCCGGATGGCCGTCCGCGAGGAGCTCTGGAGCGGATTCCGGCGCTCCTTCGGCCGGACCCTCCTGGGGGCGGCCGGCCGGGCGACGGCGCGCGAGCTGGGCGAGTTCGGCCTCGAGCCGGACGTGACGGCTTCCGGGCTGGCGCCGCTCATCCGGCGCGCCGCCGCGTCGGCCGGCCCCCGGCTGGCGGCGAAGCGCGCGGGGGCGCCGGCGCGCGCGCGGGCGCTGAACGAGAGTCCGTTCCTGCGCGCCTGCCGCCGCCAGCGGGTTCCGTTCACGCCTGTCTGGCTCATGCGGCAGGCCGGCCGCTACATGAAGGAGTACCGGCTCCTGCGCGAGCAGGTCGGGTTCCTCGAGCTCTGCCGCGACCCCGGGCTCGCGGCCGACGTCACCGTGAGCGCGGCTGAGCGGCTGGGCGTGGACGCGGCGATCATCTTCTCGGATCTCCTCGTCGTGACGGGGCCGCTCGGGTTCCCCGTGAAGTTCGAGAAGGGCGAGGGGCCGTCGATCCGGCGGCCCGTCCGCCGGGCGGCCGACGTGGACCGCGTCCGGCCATTCGCCCCCGCGCGCGAGCTCCCGTGGGTGTACGAGGCGATCCGCCGGACGCGGGCGGCCTTGCGCCCCGGCCTGCCGCTCATCGGGTTCGCGGGCGCCCCGTTCACGATCGCCGCGTACCTGATCGAGGGCGGCTCTTCGCGGACCTTCGAGCGGACCCGGGCGTTCATGCGCGACGACGAGGGGGCGTGGCACGCCCTGCTCGGGAAGCTGGCGCCCGTCCTCGCGGGGCACCTGAACGGCCAGCTCGCCGCAGGCGCGCAGGCGGTCCAGGTCTTCGACTCGTGGGTCGGCTGCCTGTCGCCGGACGAGTACCGGCGGTACGTCTTCCCGCACACGCGCGCGCTCCTCCGGGGCATCCGCCGGGGGTCGCCCGTAATCCACTTCGGCACGCGGACCGGGCCCCTGCTCGAGCTGATCCGGGACGCGGGCGGGACCGTCATCGGGGTGGACCACCGGACGCCGCTCGACGAGGCGCGCCGGCGGCTCGGGACCCGGGTGGCGGTTCAAGGCAACCTCGATCCGGACATCCTGCTGGGGTCCCTGGCCGGGATCAGGGCGGGGGCGAAGCGCGTCCTCGCCGCGGCGGGCCGCCGCCCGGGCCACATATTCAACCTCGGGCACGGCGTCCTCCCACCCACGCCGGCCGGGAACGCCAAAGCGCTCGTGAACATCGTTCACGAGCTATCGGTGCGATGACGCCCGGCGTCCTGCTCCTCGCGTACGGCGGACCGGCGGCGCCGGGGGACGTCCGTCCGTTCGTGGAAGCCGTCCTCCGGGGCCGCCCCGGGATCGCCGCGCGCATCGATGAGATCGCGCGCCGGTACGAGGCCATCGGCGGCATCTCGCCCCTGCCGGCCGCGACCGCGGCGCAGGCTCAGGGACTCGCGCTCGAGCTCGCGTCCCGCGGCCGGGCCGTCCCCGTCTTCGTCGGGATGCGGTTCGGGCGGCCGTCGATCGCCGAGGCCCTGGCTGCCGCGCACGCGCAGGGGATCGACCGGCTGTCGGCGCTCGTCCTCGCCCCGCACCGCTCCCATGCCTCCCGCGAGGCCTACCAGGAGGCCGTCGAGCAGGCGCGGCGGGATGCTCCCGCCAGCGGCCCCGCGGTTCGCTGGGCGGCGTCGTGGTTCGACCACGAGGGATTCATCAGCGCGCTCGCGGACCGGGTGCGCGAGGCGGTCCAGCGGGAGCCGGCTGCCGGCGATGCGGGCGCGGCCTGGCTCCTGACCGCGCACAGCCTGCCGGCCGCCGCGCCGGGCGTCGCGACCTACGCGGGGGATCTGCGGGCGACTGCATGCTCGCTGGCCGCGCGGTTCGGCGACCATGCGTGGCGCGCCGCGTACCAGAGCCGGTCTGCCAAGGGGGACGAGCCCTGGCTCGGCCCGGACATCTCGACCGCGATCCGGGACGCCGCTGCGGCGCGCGCGCCCGCGGTGCTGGCTGTGCCCGCGGGCTTCGTGGCGGACAATCTCGAGGTGCGCTGGGATCTCGATATGGAAGCGGCCCGGGTCGTGGCGGAAGCCGGCTTGGCGTTCGCCCGCGCGGGCACGGTGGGCACGCACCCGGGATTTCTGCGCGCCCTCGCCGACGCGGCCCTGCCGGGGCTGGAGGAGTCCGCATGAAGCGCGTCGTCGTCGTGGGCGGCGGCATCACGGGGCTCGCGGCCGCGCTCCGGCTCGTCGAGCGCGAGGCTGCGGTCACCGTCCTCGAGGCGGCGTCGGAGCCCGGCGGCGCGATCAAGACGATCCGGCGGGACCAGTGGCTGCTCGAGGGCGGGCCGGACGCGTTCATCACCTACAAGCCCGGCGCGATCGACCTCGTGAAGCGGCTCGGGCTCGAGGGCGAGGTCATCGGCACGAATCCCGAGCACCGGCGCGCGTTCATCGTCCGCCGCGGCCGGCTCTACCCGATCCCCGAGGGGTTCTACCTCCTCGCGCCGACCCGGCTGCGGCCGTTCATGACGACGCGCCTGCTCTCGTGGCCGGGCAAGATCCGGGCGGCGCTGGACCTCATCCTGCCGGCGGGGGGGGGCCAAACGGACGAGAGCCTCGCGTCGTTCGTGCGCCGCCGGTTCGGCCGCGAGGTCCTCGACTGGCTCGCCCAGCCGCTCGTGGCCGGGATCTACACGGCGGACCCCGCCCAGCTCTCGCTCCGCGCCACCTTCCCCATGTTCCTCGAGCTGGAGAAGAAGCACCGGAGCCTCATCCTGGCCATGCGGGCCCGGCGGAAGGCGGGGCAATCCGAGGGACAGGCTTCGGGGGCCCGGTACGGGGTCTTCGCGTCGATGACGGGCGGGCTGGGGGCGATCGTCGACGCGGTGGTGGCGCGGTTGCCGGCGGGGACGGTCCGGTGCTCGGCTCGCGTGGATGCGGTCGAGCGCGCGGGGGCGGGGTGGCGGGTGCGCACGGGGGGCGAGACGATCGAGGCGGACGCCGTGATCCTGGCGCTGCCCGCCCCGGGCGTGGCCGCGCTCGTGCGGCCGTTCGACGCCTCCCTCGCGGAGCTGCTCGGCGGCATTCCGTACGCGTCAACGGCGACCGTGAACCTCGGGTACACGCGCGACCAGATCCGGCACCGGCTGGACGGGTTCGGCCTCGTGGTGCCCGCGGCCGAGCGGAGCCGCCTCCTCGCGTGCACGTTCTCGAGCGTCAAGTACGCGGGCCGCGCGCCCAGGGGCCAGGTCCTGCTGCGCGCGTTCTTCGGCGGCACCCTGACGTCGAAGGAGGCCGACCTGCCTTCCCCGGAGCTGGCCGCGCTCGCGCACGTGGAGACCGCCGCCCTGCTGGGCATCCGCGGCGAGCCCGAGTTCTCGTGGGTGTGGCGCACCCGGGTGGCCATGGCCCAGTACGGCGTGGGTCATCTCGACCGGGTCCGCGCGATCCGCGAGCGCGAGAAGGCCCTGGCGGGCCTCAAGCTGGCGGGAAACGCGTACGAGGGGATCGGGCTCCCGGAGTGCATCCGGAGCGGGGAGGCGGCCGCCGACACGCTGGCCTGACCGGGTGCTACAGTAGCGCCAATGCATTATCCGTTCTGGGACGTGCCCGGACTGACGGCGCCGATGCTGATCGCCGTGGTGGCCACCCTCCACATCTTCGTATCGCTATATGCCGTCGGCGGCGGCCTCTTTCTCGCCGTTGAGGTTGGGCATGCATACCGGACGAACGACCGGGCCTATCTCGAATACCTCCGGGGTCACGCGAAGTTCTTCATCCTCGTCACCATGGTCTGGGGTTCGATCACGGGGGTCGGGATCTGGTGGACGATCGGGCTGGCCTCGCCGCTGGCCACCGAGTTCCTGATCCGGACGTTCGTCTTCGCCTGGGGCGCGGAGTACGTCTTCTTCCTGATCGAGATCGTTTCGGCCTTCGTCTTCTGGTACGGATGGGGAACGCTCGCGCCCCGCGTCCACCTGGCGATCCTCCGGATCTACGCCGCCGCGGCCTGGATCAGCCTGGTGATCATCACGCCGATCACGTCGTTCATGCTCAACCCGGGAGACTGGGGCGGGGACGTGTGGCGGGGACTCGCCAACCCGCAGGCCCTCCCCCAGATCATCGGCCGGACCGGCGCCGCGCTCCTGCTCGCGACGCTCTACGTCCACCTGCACGCGGCCTTCCGGGCGGGCGCGCCGGTCCGGGACCTCGTCGTGAGCCGGGCCGCGCGGCCGGTCTACGCCGGAACGGCGCTGTTCGTGGCCGGCGCGGGCTGGTGGTTCGCGGCGCTGCCCGCCAGCGCGCGGGCGGCCGCGATCGGCGCGCCGGTGCTCAACATCTTCGCCGCCGCGCTGGCCGGATCGGTCGCCGGCGTCCTGGCCATGATGCTGGCCGGGCTCCGGAGATTCCCGGCGTGGCTCTCGCCCGGGTTCGCCATCCTGCTCTGGGGGATGGGGCTGGTGGCCGTGGGCGCGGGCGAGTTCATCCGCGAGGCGGTGCGGAAGCCCTTCGTGATCTACGGCGAGGTCTACAGCCACGGCGTCCTGCCCGGCGAGCTGCCGGGGCTGCGGCGGAACGGCTGGGTGAACGGCGGCCTCTGGGTCCGCCGGTGGGCCCTGCGGCGCTTCCCGCAGCTCGCCAACCGGACCGGCGCGATCCGGCGTGACGCGATCGCGCGCCTGCCCGCCGGTTCGCGCCGGGACCTCGGCGAGGCGATCGCCATGCACCACTGCGGGTCGTGTCATGCGACGGACGGCTACATGGGGTTCCGGCAGTTCCTGCACGGCTGGACGCCGGAGCTGATCGGGACCCTCGTCCGTCATCCGGAACGGGTCAGGTTCGTGATGCCGCCGTGGTCGGGTACGGAGGCCGAGGCGGCCGCCCTCGCCGCGTACCTCGAGGGGCTGGCGGGCTCCATGCCGGGGAAGACGCACGATGGGACCTGAGTTCCCGCTCGCTCCGCCCGTGGCGGGTCTTCCGGCGCCCCTCGGGCTCCTGCTCGTGCTCAAGGGCGTCGGGTTCTTCCTCCACGTCGCGGCCATGCACCTCGTGTATGCCGGGATTCCGGTCGCGATCGCGGCGGCCCTCCTGGGGGGGGAGCACGGCCGGCGGCTGGCGGCCCGGCTGGGCGGCGCCCTGCCGGTCGCGGTCGCGGTGGCCGTCAACCTCGGCATCGTGCCCCTCCTCTTCCTCCAGGTCGTCTTCGCGCCGGTCGCGTACCCGGCCACGATCCTGGTCGCGTGGCCGTGGTTCTCCATCGTCCCGCTCCTCCTCGTGGCCTACGCGGGCGTGTACGCCTTTGCCATGCTCCCGTCCGCGGGGTGGCCGGGGCGGCTGCGGCTCGTGGCGGGCGCGGCCGCCGCCGGGCTCGTGCTGGCCGTCGGGTTCATCTTCGCCAACGGCTTCTCGCTCATGGCGAACGGGGGGCGCATGCTCGCGATCTTCGACGGCACGGCCCGCTTTGGGGCTGTGGGCGGCCTGGCGCTCAACCTCGGGGATCCCACGCTGGTCCCGCGCTGGCTCATGATGCTCGGGCTCGGGGTCACCACTACGGCCGCGTACCTGCTCTTCGACGCCCAGGTCCTCGCGGCGCGCGAGAGTGAAGGCTATCGGGTCTGGGCGCGGCGCTGGGCATTCCGGATCCACACGCTCGGGCTCGCGCTTTTCGGGGCCATGGGCCTCTGGTACATCTTCGGCGCGCTCTCCGCCGATGTCCGCGGTGCGGTCTTCGCCATGCCCCTGCCGCACGGGCTGGCCATGCTCTCGGCGCTCCTGCCCGTCGTCGCGTGGGGGCTGGCGTGGAAAGCCTCGCGCCGGGCCGGGGGAGCCGACCTGGTCGTGGCGGTGCAGCTCGCGGCGCTCGCCGCCAACGTAGCCTCCCGGCAGTGGGTCCAGTCGCGCGAGATCGCGTCCGTGTTCGACCCCGCCTCGCTCCCGCTGAAGGTACAGTCCGGCCCCCTCGCGGTCTTTCTCGTTCTCGTCATCCTGGGGCTCGCCCTCGTCGGCTGGATGGTGCGCGCCGGGATGCTCGCCGTTCGAGGGGAGGCCCGGCCGTGACTAGGCTGGTGGTTGACAGGATGCTATCCTATTAGATATACTTTCACTGGCGAGTGAACATGCCTAATATAGTGATATCTCCTCGAATCAGCCCGCAGGCTCTTGAGGCAGCAATCGCGAACAAATTGCCGAATCTGGCCCCTGGACTCAAGATTTCAAAGGTCCAGCGGGAAGTCCGGATTGGGGATGTTGGGGTCGACATCATCGCCGACGTCATCACCTCTCTGCGGCAGCCACGGCGTCTTGTCATTGAGGTGAAGGCGAGCCTGCCGCCGGGACGAGTGCGGGAGAGTCTCCGTCAATTGAGGGCATGTGCGCAGTCAATCCCTGGCGCGTACCCGATGCTCGCTTCGGCCTACATAAGCCCTCAGGTCCAGGAGATCTGTCGGCAAGAGAACACCGGCTACCTTGACCTTGCTGGGAACTGCTTCATCCAGTTCGACGGGATCTACATCGAGCGTCTGGTCGAGAGCAATCCATTTCCTGTGCGCGGAAGGCCGCGATCCCTCTTCACCCCAGTCTCAAGCCGACTCATCAGGGCTCTGTTGGAGGCACCGAAGCGAGCATGGAAACTCACAGAGCTCGCCGGAGAGGTTGGAGTCAGCGTTGGATTGGCCTCCAAGGTGTGCTCGCGGCTCATCGAAGATGGTTTCCTCGGCCGGGACGGCCGCCTTCTTCGCCTTGCTCAGCCCGCTTTACTTCTCGACGCCTGGAGGGATGCGTACGATCCGTCTCGCACGGGCAGATTCACCTACTTCTCTTTTGAGCGTGATCCCGATCGCAGCATGACTGCCCTCGCAGCTATTGGTGCCGATCGCAAGTGGCAGTATGCGATCACCTCGTTCGCCGCTGCCAGCTTGGTTGCGCCTTTCGTCCGCGGCGTGGGCTCGGTTGAGGTGTATGTTCCTGACGCTGGAGCGGTAGACGAGTGGGTCAAAGCGATGGACTTGAGGCCGGTGGAGTCCGGAGGGAACATCGTTCTCCTCCTGCCGTACGACATGGGCGTCTTCTATGGCGCACAGAATGTTGAGGGCAAGTCACTTGTCGGAAACATACAGCTCTACCTGGACCTTTCGGCGAATCCTGGTCGCGGCCGGGAACAGGCGGACTTCCTGCGCAAAGAGAAGCTCAGGTTCTGAGCGTGAGCGAGATGCGCACACGTTCAGCATTCGAGAAGCCCCTGATCGAAGCCTCGAAGAGCGTCCTTCTCGAGTTGATGACGATGCTGGCTTCGTATCGTGAAGCCTTGGTTCTTGTCGGAGGTTGGGTTCCGTACCTGCTCCTTGAACGCAATCCTCGGCCGGGTGCCCCATTCGCGCACGTCGGCTCAATCGACATAGACGTCGCTGTAGATCCTGCCAAGATCAGCGCGGAGCACTACGCGACCATCCTAACGCTGCTTGAAGGGCGAGGGTATCAACCTGTTCTGGACAGGAATGGAACGCCGATCCCGAATTCCTTCGCGCGCTCCATCGTTTCCGGGCTTGATGAAAAGGAGTACAAGATCCACATCGATTTCCTGACACACGAGGAAGATGCGCGTGCCGGACAGCACCGGCATCTTGAGTTACAGGACGGTCTTCACGTGAGGAAGTGCGAAGGTTGCCAGGCAGCGTTCGAGCACAAGGAACAGATCGAGTTCGAGGGCTTGCTGCCGAATGGATCGAAGGGGAAGGTGCAGATGCAGATCGCGGATGTGACGGGATGCCTCACGATGAAGGGGATCGTTCTCGGGGAGCGGTTCAAGGAGAAGGATGCCTACGACATCTACGCGATCGCCAGTCAATACGGAGACGGTGCCAGTACGGTGGCGGATGCGATCCGCCCGTGGCTGGGTGAACCGTTGGTGCAGAAAGCGATCGAAAGAATACGAGAGGCCTTCAGCTCGCGCGATGCCAGGGGGCCGGGCAATGTGGCGGACTTCCTCCAGTCTGCGTCGCCTCAGGAGCGCGAGGCTGTCCTGACAGCGTCCTACATGGCGGTAAACGAGATTCTCGGCTTGGCAGCCCAAGCTAGGAGGTCGAACACCCGGAGTGTCGGAAATGCACCTGTGCGGTGGAATGAGGCATGGTTCACTGCCCATCGCCATGATGCGGAGATCGGTATCCAGAAGGCGAAGCTCAGGGGCTATATGGAAGTGCGCTTCACGCTAGTCGGAACGGAGATTCGTAGGACTCAGAAGGAGCTGCTTGGGGCGGCGCGAGCCGCACAGATCATGAACTTCGGGTGGCCCGTCGGCATCGTGCTCGATGAACCAGATTTCAGGCCCAAACCTCGGCGAGACGGGATCTTGGCGGAGATCAGTGGCGGGGGGAAGGCCTCCTACGACTACTGGGCTTTGCGCCAGACCGGGGAGTTCTATCTTCTTCAGAGCTTCTTCGAAAACGAGAGGGATGCCAGCAAGCTCTCCTGTCGTCTGCGAGTGTACCGCTTGGCTGAGACGCTGCTCTACTGCGTACGTCTGTACTCCCGGCTGCAACTTCCAGGGACCAGTGTTGTCGGGATCTCAATCACACATGCTGGGGTTCAGGGTCGGGCTCTTGAGGGCCCTGGAGCCCGTCCGCGAATTCAGTCTCGGATCGCCTCTGACGAAATGGATGCTGTCGCGATTTCATGTCGACTGGAAGAGATAGAGCCAAGTCTTCCGGATATGGTCAGACGTTTCGGAGAGCCACTGTTCATGCTGTTCGACTTCTACGAGTTGCCCAATGAAGCGTACGCATCGATCATCCAGGACTTCCGTGAAGGGAAACTCGGGTAGGATGGCATGATGGACAGCATCCCTTCCGTCCTGAAGCGGGCTGCGTGGATCTGGGCCGAGCACTACGCCTGGGACCTGCTCAACTGCTACATCGACGTCCGCAAGACCGTGACCCTCGAGCGCGTGCCCAGGAGCGCGCCGCTCTTCATCACCGCCGACCAGTCGTACCGGCTCTGGATCAACGGGACGTTCGTCTGCCGCGGCCCCGCCCGCGGGTACCAGTCGCACTGGCCGTACGACGAGGTCGACGTGGCGAAGTACCTGCGACGCGGGGCGAACGTGATCGCGATCCGCGCCCACAACCCCGGGTTCAGCACCTACCAGTACCGCTCCCAGGGCGTGGCGGGGCTCCTCGTCGCGGGCAAGTGGGGGACGGTCGAGGTCCTGAGCGATGCGACGTGGAAGACGCGGCGCGAGCGCGGGATCAACCGGGGCGCGCCGCCCGTGAGCTTCCAGCTCTTCGGCCAGGAGCACTTCGACGCCCGGCTCGAGCCTGTGGACTGGCGCAGCCTCAAGTTCGACGACTCGGCGTGGGGGCCGGGGTCCGATGCCCGGGCGTGGAACGCGATGCCGTGGTCGGGGCTCGAACCGCGCGGGACTCCGATGCTCGCCGAGCGCATCGTCGCTCCGCGGGCCCTGATCGGCGTTGCCGCCGGCCGGAGCGCGACGGGGTACGCGACGGCCCGGGACGTGATCGAGGTCCGGGTGCGCGAACCGCTCACGCACACGCCCACGACGGGCCGGCCGGACGACCTTCGGGTGCCCGCAGGCGGCCGGGGGAAGTTCCGCAGCTATCTCGTCGACTTCGGAAAGCTCCACGTCGGGAACCTGACCGTCCGCGTCGATGGTGCCGCCGGGGGGGAGATCGTGGACTTCGCGCACGTCGAGTCGATCGACCGTGCATCGCTATCGCCCCACCTCCCGTACCCGGCCGGGTGCCGGATGGCGTTCGGGAACCGGCTCGTGTGCCGCAAGGGGACGACCGGCCACGAGTTCTACCACCCGTTCGGATTCCGGTACCTGGTGATCACCGTCCGCGACACGGTCCGTCCCGTCCGGGTCCGGTTCCACCTCAACTGGGTCGGGTACCCGCTGGAACGGAAGGGCTCGTTTGCCTCCTCGGACCCCGTCCTCGAGGCGATCTGGGAAACCTCGGCCTGGACCCAGCAGTGCTGCATGCTCGACGCCTACGTCGACACGCCGTGGCGGGAGCAGGCGCAGTGGTGGGGCGACGCGCGGGTGCAGGCGTGGAACACGTTCCACCTGTCCGCGGACACCCGCCTCCTGCGGCGCGGCATCGCCCAGATCGCGGGCCAGACGACGCCGGACGGGCTGACCTACGGACACGCGCCGACGATGGCCCACCACTGCGTCCTGCCGGACTTCACGCTCATCTGGATGCTCACGCTCTGGGACCACTACTGGCAGACCGGGAGTCCCGAGGCATTCCGGACGCACGGTGAGACCGTGCTGGGCGCGCTCGAGTACTTCCTTGACCGGATCGACCGCAAGACCCGGCTGGTGCCCTACGACCCGCGGACGTGGCTCTTCCTCGACTGGACGGGCCTGTTCAAGGACGGCTACTCGGCGGTCTACAACCTCTGGCTCCTGATCACGCTCGACCGCATGGCGGCGCTGGCCGGGATCGCCGGCCACCGGGAGTGGGCCGGGGCGCTGGAGGCCTGGGCGCGCGACCTGCGCGTCTCGCTCGCCGGCCTGCTGGACGCGCAGGGGCTCGTCCGCGACGGAATCCGGTGGGATGGCACGATCGTGGACACGACCTCGATCCACGCGCAGACGCTCGCGATCATCGCGGGGCTGAACCCAAAGTCCGAGAAGGCCATGATCGACAAGGTCCTCCTGCCCTTCGTGCGCGGCCGGGAGACGCCGGCGGTCCGTCCCTCGGCCTACTGGATCACGTACGTCTTCGAGGTCCTCGCCGACCGCGGGTACGGCGCCGAGGTCGCGGCCTGCATCCGCGAGCGCTGGGCCCCCATGGTCGCGCACGGCACGACCTTCGAGGGCTTCGAGCGCGAGCACACGCCCGGCCAGACCAGCCTCTCCCACGCCTGGTCCGCGCACCCGATCTTCCATCTCGCGCGGATCATCGGCGGGATCTGGCAGACCGCGCCCGCCTGGAAGGAGATCGCCTTCGTCCCCCGGTTCATCGGCACTCGCGGCGGCGCGACGATCCCGACGCCGCAGGGACTCGTGACGAGCGCGTGGGCGCGCCGGGGGAGCCGGGTCCACGTCTCGCTCTCGCTCCCCAGGGGCGTGAAGGCGCGCGTCCTCCTGCCGGGAGTCAGCCCGGCGACCGTGACCGGCACTCGCCGGTGGGTGGTGGAGTGGCAGGCCTGACTAGTGCGCGCTTGACCAGCGGCGTTCGGTGGTGGCGGGCTGTCGTCCTGATGGCCGCCACGCTGGCGGGGTGCGGTCGGGCGCCCGGCGCCATGACGTTCGGGGGCTGGGTCACGGAGGACCCGGACAGCACCGTCCAGCTCAAGTCGAACGCCGGGCTCCTCGACTCGGTCTCGCTCTTCTACTACGGTATCGACACGGGCGGCGGCGTCCGGCGGGTCGTCAAGGCGGAGGATGCCGGGACGATCGCGTGGGCGCGGAAGCGCGGCATCCTGGTCTATGCCACCATCGGCGGCACGCCGCCGCTCCTGCCCGCGGCCATCGCCGGGAAGGCGGGCGAGCGATGCGTGAAGGAGCTCGTGGCGCTCTGCGAGCGGTTCGGGTACGACGGCGTGGACGTCGACTTCGAGGCGATGGGCCCGGGCGGGCGCGATCCGTACACGCTCTTCGTCGCCAAGCTCGCCTCGGCCCTCTCGGTCATGAAGCGCCCGCGCCGGCTCTCGGTCACGGTCATGGACGTGCCGAGCGCCAGGGACGAGGCGTCGACGGCGTTCGACTATGCGGCGCTGGGCCGGCTCGCGGACCACGTCCGGGTCATGTACTACGACTACTCCTACGACAAGCCCGGACCGCTGATGCCGCGCGGCTACTTCGCCGAGGAGCTGGCCTACGCGCGGTCGAGGATCCCGGCGGAGAAGTTCGTCGCCGCCCTCCCCTGGTACGGCCGGGACTGGGTGCCGGCGACGGGAGCCCACGAGGACCTGGTCTGGACGCAGCGGGAGAAGGAGACTGGGCTGGCGGGGCCGGCGGAGCTCATGGAGCAGTACGGGGTCGCCCCCGAATGGCGCGAACCGGAGGGGGAGCTGACGTTCTCCTATACGCGGGACGGCCGGCGGCACGAGGTCTGGATGCCGGACTCGCGCAAGTTCGCATGGATGGTGGCCGAGGTCCGGAAGGCCGGCGCGTCCGGCATCTACGTCTGGCACCTGGCGCACGCCTCTACCGCGCATTGGCAATCGGTTAGGGACCTCGTCCGCCGGTAGGGGGCCTGGCTACTTCGACACCTCGTCCAGGGCCTTCATCTCGTCGGGGGTGAGTTTCAGCCCGGCGGCGCCCAGCGTCTCCTTCAACTGCTCCGGCGAGTTTGCGCCCACGATCGGGGCCGTCATCCAGTCGTGCGAGAGGTGCCAGCCGAGCGCCATCTGCGCCACGGTCTTGCCGCGCTTCCTGCCCAACCGCTCGAGCGTGGCCACGACGTTCCAGAGCTTGTCGCCGAGCATGTGCTTCTGCCACTCGATCCGCTTGGAGTCGGGCAGGGGCTTGCCCTTCCGGTACTTGCCGGTCAGGAATCCGCCCGCGAGCGGGGAGTACGGGATCACGGCCACGCCGTACTTCTTCGCGAGCCAGGCGTGGTCCTTCTCGAAGTCGCGCTCGAGGAGGTGGTACCGGGGCTGGACCGAGACCAGCTTCGGGTAGCGCCCCCACCGGGCGAGGGCGAGCGCCTCGCCGAAGAGCCCGCTCGAGAAGTTCGAGCAGCCCACGTACCGCACTTTCCCGGCGGCGATGAGGTCGTCGAACGCGCGCAGGGTCTCCTCGACGGGCGTGATCCCGTCGGGCCAGTGGCACTGGAGGAGGTCGACGTAATCCGTCCGGAGCCGCTGGAGTGAGGCGTCGATGGCGGAGAAGACGTGCACGCGCGAGAGGCCCTCGCCGGTCGTGCCCGGCCAGACGCGCATCTGGCACTTGGTCGCGAGCACGACCTGGCGGCGGTTCTTCCGCTCCTTCATCCAGTTCCCGATGATCGTCTCGGCCTCGCCCCCGGAGTTGCCCTCCTGCCAGGTCGTGTACGAGTCCGCGGTGTCGATGAAATACCCGCCGGCGGCCCAGTAGGCGTCGAGGACCCGGCGGCCCATGGCGGCCGAGCACGTCCACGTGAACTGCATGGTGCCCAGGGCCAGCTCCGACACCTGGATTCCGGTCGTGCCGAGCGGTCGCGTCGGGATCGGCTTCTTCGTCATGACGTCAGCCCTTCCAGTTCCTTCATCTCGTCGTCGGAGAGCCGGAGCCCCGCACCGCCGAGCGCCTCGTGCAACTGCTCGGGCGTGTTGGCGCCGATGATCGGGGCCGTCATCCAGTCGTGCGTCAGGTGCCAGCCGAGCGCCATCTGGAGGACGGTCTTGCCGCGCGGCCGGCCCATGCGCTCGAGCGCCTCGATGACCTTGTACCCGCGATCGTTCATGAGCCACTTGAGCCCCACCGCCCGCAGGCTCTTCGGCGCGGGCTTGTCCCGCCGGTACTTGCCGGTCAGGAAGCCGCCCATGAGCGGAGAGTAGGGGATGACGCCGACGCCGTATTTCTTCACGAGCCAGACGTGGTCCTTCTCGAAGTCGCGGGCAAAGAGATTATAGAAAGGCTGGATCGAGATGTACTGGGGGAGTCCGAGCTGGCGCGCGCAGACGAGCGCCTCCGCGAGCTGGCCCGGGGTGTAGTTCGAGCACCCGACGTACCGGACCTTGCCGGAGCGGACGAGGTCGCCGAGCGCGGCCATGGTCTCATCGACCGGGACGGAGTCATCGGCGAAGTGCGTCTGGTAGAGGTCGATCCAGTCGGTCCGCAGCCGCCGGAGCGAATCCTCGCAGGCCTTGATGATGTGCGCGCGCGAGAGCCCCTCGCCAGTGGCGCCGGGCCACATCCTGCCGCGGACCTTGGTCGCGAGGACGATGTCCCGCCGGTTGCGCCGGCGGTGCATCCACTGGCCGATGATGGCCTCGGACGAGCCGCCCTCGCACCCCTTGGCCCAGAACGAGTAGATGTCCGCGGAGTCGAGGAAGTTGCCGCCGCCCGCGATGAAGGCGTCCATGACCCGGTACGACATCGCCTCCGAGGTCGTCCACCGCCAGTTCATGGTCCCGAGGCACAAACCCGAGACCCGCAGCCCCGTCCCGCCCAGCGGCCGGTATTCCATATGCGGCCAGTCTAGCCGTCCGGCCGCCCGCCTGCAACTCCATGGATGGACAGGGGGACCCCAAGGCCTCTAAGCTGATGCCGTGATCACCGCCTGCCTCCTCCTCGCCACCCTCGCCCGTGCGGCTGACCTCCTCACCCCCGCGGACTTCCGCGATGCCAAGCGCTGGGAGGCGCTCGAGGGCTCCCCGGCCGTGGAACCGGCGACCGATTCGGGCAAGCCGGCGGTCCTGCTCCGGTGCCCGTTCTCGACGCTCGAGGGCTGGCGCGCGGGCTGGGACGTCGAGATGACGCCCGACCTCACCGGGGACAAGTGGATCACGGTGCGGGTGAAGGCCGACGACCCCGAGGCGGTGGCCGAGATCGTCCTGTACTTCGAGTCGGGGGCCGGCTGGTACCGGAGCGGCGCCGGCGGCGTGGGCAAGACGTGGCGGACGCTCAAGCTTCCGCGCGCCGCCTTCGGGACGGAGGGCACCCCGGCCGGGTGGAACTCCATCCGCCGCGTCCGGATCGCGGTGACGCCGGCCGCCAAGCGGGACGTGACGGTCACCCTCGCCGCGCTCGCGGGCACTTCCGCGCTCGCCGTGGACGATGTCGTCACGATCGGTCCGTGGCAGGGCGTGGCGGAGGTCGGGGCGGCGTTCAAGGCCGATCGAGCGCTCGCGCCGGCGTGGGGCGCGGCGGAGGTCCTCCTGCGCAGCGCGGCCCGGGCCCGCAACCTCGAGGCGAAGGAGCCGCAGGATCTCCTGGCCCGGGCCCGCGGCATACTCGTGGACGCCTATGCGCGCGCCCAGGCGCCGAAGCCGGGCGAGTTCCGCGCGGGCTGGTGCCACAGCGGGGACGCGTACGGGATGGGCTGGCCGAAGGTCGTCGACGCGCTCGCACAGAACGGCTTCAACGCCGTGTTCCCGAACATGCTCTGGAGCGGGTGCGCCTACTACCCGTCGAACGTGGTCCCGGTCGCGAAGGTCGTCGGCCAGCAGGGCGACCAGTTGAAGATCCTGCTCGACGCCGCGCACGCGAAGGGGATCCAGGTCCACGTCTGGAAGGTCTGCTTCCAGATGGGGTGGATGGCGGACCCCGCCGTCGCGGTCCCGTACCGGTTCGCGGGGCGGATGATGGTGGACAAGGACGGGAAGCAGGGCGAGTGGCTCTGCCCGTCGAACGCGGCGAACCGGAAGTACGAGCTCGACGCGATCCGCGAGCTCGTGGCGAAGTACCCGATCGACGGGTTCCAGCTCGACTACATCCGGTACCCGGGCGACGAGTGGTGCTTCTGCCCGGCCTGTCGCGCGAACTTCGAGGAGGGGCTGGGGGTGCGGCTCGACGGCTGGCCGAAGCCCGTACTCGAGGGCGGGAAGTACGCGGCTCAGTACGCGGATTGGCGCCGCAATGTCATCACGAGTTTCGTCCTGACGGTGCGGCAGATGATGAAGGACGTCCGCCCGGAAGCGAAGCTTTCGGCCGCCGTGTTCTCCGATCCCGCTTCGTGCCGGAAGTCCGTGTTCCAGGACTGGGGACGCTGGATCAAGGACGGGCTCGTGGATTTCGTGTGCCCCATGAACTACACCGACAGCCTCCCCGAGATGCGCGCCCGACTCAAGTCCGAGCTGGAAGCGGCCGCGGGGAAGGTTCCCGTCTACGTCGGGCTCTACGCGACTTACGGCGCCGACCGCAACCAGGCGCCGGACATGGCCGTCGCCCAGATCGTCTCCGCGCGGGAGCTGGGGGCGGCGGGGTTCGTCCTGTTCGAACTGGAGGAACAGGTCGTGCGGGATCTCCTGCCCGTGCTACGCCTGGGCGTGACGTCGAAGTGACCGCGACCAGGCTCCTGACGCTGAGCTGGGACGACGGGTTCGAGAAATCGTTCCGGACGATCGCCGCGATCCACGACGAGTTCGGCGTGAAGGCCGCCCTGAACATCATCAGCCGGGCTTCCGAGCCCGGCCACGTGCCCGCGGACGAGTGGCACAACGCCCCGACGGCGGGCTGGGACCTCTGGAACGAGCTCGCCGCGCGGGGCCACGAGATCAACCCGCACAGCCACACGCACCTCAACCACGCGCGGGCGCCGTGGGACGAAGTGAAGCGCGAGATCGATCTATGCCTTGACGCATTCGGGCGGTCCATGAAGGGATTCCGCCCCGAACGGTCGGTCTACGCGATGCCGTACAACGCCTCGACGCCCGAGGTCGAGAAGTACCTGCTCTCGCGCGTCCGCGCGCTCCGGACCGGCGGGAGCGGGTTCAACCCGCTGCCGGCCCGCGACCTGCGGCGTCTGACGTGCACGGCGCACGGCCCCGGGAACTGCGAGGCGCATCTCGACGGGTGCATCGCGCAGTGGCTGTCCGCGCCGCCGGGCTGGCTCATCTACAACACCCACGGGCTCGACGAGGAGGGCTGGGGGCCCGTCTCGGCGGACTACGTCCGCCGCCTCTACGACCGGCTGCTCAAGGTCCCGGGTGTCGCCATCGTGACCGCCTCGGCCGCGCTCGCCGCTGCCGAGGCGGCCTCGAACCCCTTCTGACGGGCCGGGGAGTATCATCGGAAGCATGACGTCGCGCGTCCCGGTGTCGATCGCCCTGCTGGTTCTGGGCGTGATTACGTCGCAACGTCCCGCCGGAGCCGAGGTCATCACCGCGGCGGGCGGCGTCCAGGTCTTCAAGAACGAGTGGTGCTTCTGCATCATGCCCTCGATCCGGCCCGATCATCCGGCCAGCCTCTCGAACGTCGCTTACGGCGTCGCCGCGCTCCCGGACGGCCGCCTCGCGGTCGCCGGGTGCGAGCCCCGGGATCGGCCGAACCTCGGGTCGGGCTGGGTCGTCCGCGTGCAGGACACCGCGGGCGCGGTGGCCTGGTCCCGGACCTTCATCTGGGTCAACGCGTTCTACCAGGTCGCCAAGGGCGTGGCCGTCGATCCGAAGGGCCGGGTGGTGGCCGCGGGATTCTCCGAGTTCGCGCGCGGGAGTCCCGTGCCCGCGCACTGGCTCGTGGCCTGCTACGGCCCCGACGGCACCCGGCTGTGGCACGACGCACTCGCGAGCACGGCCCCGATCCGGGCCGAGGCCGTGGCTACCGACGCCGACGGCTCCGTGGTCGTGGCCGGCTGGGAGTCCCAGCCCTCTGCCGTGGACACCCGGTGGCTGGTGCGCCGGTACGCGGCAGGAGGGAAGCTGGAGTGGACGCGGACCTTCGCGCCGGGACCGGGGCAGAACATGGCGCGCGCGGTCGCGATCGGGCGCGACGGCGCGGCCTATGTCGCCGGGGGCGTCAGTGAGGGGGCGGGCCGGGGCTCCTGGGCCGTCCGGGTCTGGGAGCGTGACGGGAACCTGCGTTGGGCCCGCACGTACGCGAGCGCGGGAGGGTGGATGGACGAGGCCTACGCGGTCGCGCTGGACGGGGCCGGCCGGATCGCGGTCGCGGGCAAGGTCTTCGGGGGCGCCGACCGGAGGGTGGATTGGGGCGTGCGCGTGCTCGACTCCGGCGGGGACGTACGGTGGGAGAAGTTCCACAACGGGCCGCTCGCATTCGACGACAAGGCCTACGCGGCCGGTTTCGACCGGTGCGGCCGCGTGGTCGTGGCCGGGTACGAGGACGGCGACACGGCGCAGAAGAGCCCGTGGGACGCGGGGCGCTGGATGATCCGGACGTACGACGCCGCGGGCACCGTGCTCCGGGAACTGCACGACCAGGCGCTGGGAACCAGGCCGGGCGGGCCGTACGGGCTCGCGTTCCTCAAGGACGGCCGGGTCGCGGTCGCCGGGTTCGAACAGACTCCCGAGGTGGGGAAGACGGCGTGGAGCGTGAGGCTGCTCGACGCCCCGCCGTGTCCCGGCAAACCGAAGGCCCCGTGACCCGGGAGGCGTTCGAGGCCCTGGTCCGGAAGACGGTCGAGGGCCTGCCGGAGGATTTCCGCTCCAGGCTCGGCGACCTGGCCGTCATCGTCCGGGACGAGCCGTCGAAGGCCGAACTGCGCGAGGCGGGGGTGGGCCGGGACGACGACCTGTTCGGGCTCTTCCAGGGGGAGGCGGTGACGGAGCAGTCGCTGGCCGACCTGCCCCGGGTGCCGGACCGGATCGTCATCTACCAGCGTCCGCTCGAACGGGCCTTCCCGGACCCCGCGGAACTCGCCGCCGAGATCCGGACCACGATCCTGCACGAGCTCGGCCACTACTTCGGACTCGACGAGCGCCAGATGGACGAGCTGGGCTACGCGTGATCGCGCTCGCGGGTTTCCTGGCCGTGCTGGCGGCGGCGCCGGTCCCGGCGGCGGTTCCGGTGGCGAAGATCGGACGGCCCGCGCCCGCGTTCACGCTCAAGGATCAGGACGGGAAGACGGTCACCCTCGCGTCGCTCCGGGGCCGAATCGTCGTGCTCGAGTGGATGAACCCGGACTGCCCGTTCTGGACGCGGCATGCGATAGCGGGCACGATGCGCACGCTCGCGGCGGCGTACGCTCCCCAGGGCGTCGCGTGGCTCGGGGTCGACTCGACCGCGCACCTGCCGCTGGAGCGGGATGCCTGGGCGCGGGAGGCGTTCTCCCTACCGTACCCGGTGCTGAACGACCGGCTGGGCCGGGTCGGGCGCGTCTACGGCGCGAAGACGACCCCGCACCTGTTCGTCATCGACCCCAAGGGGCGGCTCGCGTACGCGGGGGCGATCGACGACGATCCCGCCGGCGGGCAAGACGTCCGTCTTCGGACGTCAAAGGGCGGCTCGGGGGGCGTGAACTACGTGCGTCAGGCGCTGGACGAAATGCTGGCCGGGAAGACCGTGAGCGTGCCGGAGACGCAGCCCTACGGCTGTTCGGTCAAGTACACGAAGCGGAAGTAGCCAAGGTCTCGCCGGCCTCTACTTGTTCAGGGCCGGGTCCAGCGCCGCGTGACGGTGGCGTCCGCCACCGACGCGAGGGTCCTGGACGCCAACTACCGTTTCAGTGCAGGGTCCAGGATCCCCTGTTCCTCTGGAAAACTCGTGTTCAGCGTGAAGGTCTTGACCTTGCCGTCGGGGCCGAACCGGATCACGAGGTCCTTGGCCGCGCTGGTGCCGAGCAGCCGGTACTTGTAGTAGCCGTAGGTCCACGTCGGATCGCCGCTGTCCACGCCGACGCGGAACGGGTTGCCCAGCTTCTCGAGGATCTCGGGCTTGGCGGTCTCGCCCGGCTTCACCCACGCGAGCGACGTGGAGTCGAAGTCCCTGCCGATCGTGGCGCACCCACCCAGGAGGGTGCCGGCGAGGACGGAGCCCGTCAGCAGGGCGGCCGCAAAGAGTCTCACTTGCCGGGGTCCTCGGCGAACCGGAAGAGCGCGGTGAGCTGGTCCGCGACCAGCTCGAGCCCGCTCTTGGGGCCGGTCGAAGTCTCGACGTCGAGCTCGGGCGTCTGGGCTCCGACGATCACGACCGCGCCCTGGTAGACCGACGGCCTGATCTTGCCAGTGAGGACGTCCACGAACGAATCGACCGGATAGCCGCGACCCGGGGCCGTCAGGTTGACGAGCGCGCAGCCGTAGGCGTCGAGGGACGCGTGCGTCCGGCCCAGCAGCAGGGCCCGGGCTTCGGTGCCCGGGAGGAAGCCGTAGCGCGTGATCCGCCCCTGCTCGAACGCGAGCGCCTGGCCCTCGAGGTCGGAGAGGTACAGGAAGAGCCGGAGCGCGAGGCTCGGGAACAGCCGGCCGCGGCACGTGATCACGAGCGGGAGGCCCTGGAGCTTCTTCTGACGGTTGACCATGACGTCTATGGAGCCGACCCCGCGGATCGCCCGGGCGAGGTCCTCGAAGGGCACCTGGAGGCCATCCGAGGCGAAAAGCTTGGCGGGCGCCTTGCCCGTCGTCTTGAGCGCGGCCGCGTCGAGCCACGTGTCGGTCGGGTTCCACCCCTCCACGCCCGGGGCCTTCCCGATCTCTGTGAAGACCCGCCCGCACTTCTTCGCGGCCGCCACGAGCGCGTTGTCCCCGGCGTCCCCGCGGGCGTCCCGGTAGTAGAACCGCAGCGCGATGGCCCGGACTCCCGCCCGGTCGAGCAGGGACACGAGCTGCGCGTGCCGGTCCCTGGGCCAGGGCAGCGGCCCCCAGGTCCGCGTCGTCTTCTCGTCGATGACGATGAGCCGGATCGGGGCCGTCACCGTCGGGGCGGCGGCCGCGGCCGGCGCATCGGCCGCCATCGCCTGCAGGCTCGACAGGAGCAGGATCGCGGTGATCATTCCTTCCCAGTATATCCTCATATCCTCAAGCGAGTCCGGAGCGCGGCATGCTAGCATCGGGACGTGGCAACGCCGGTGCCATCACGCCGCCTCCTTTCGCTGGACGCCCTCCGGGGCTCTGTCATCCTGACGATGATCTTCGTGAACTATATCGGCGGCATGCCGGGGATTCCCTGGTGGGCCGAGCATGCGAAGCCCGCGCAGGACCTCTACACCTTCGTGGACATCGTCTTTCCGGCCTTCCTCTTCATGGTCGGCACCGCGATCCCGTTCTCGCTCGGCCCCCGCGTCGAGGCGGGCGCCGGGTGGGGCGGCGCGCTGGCCCGGATCCTGCCCCGCACGTTCGGGCTCGTGCTCCTCGGCATCATCTTCGTGAACGAGGAGAGGTACTCGGCGGAGCTGACGGGGATGCCCTACCACGTCTGGTCCCTGATCGCGCTCGGCGCCGCGATCCTGCTCTGGTCGTCCAGGCCGGAGGCGCCGGCGTGGCGCCGCGCGCACGCGATCTTGCAGGGCGTATCCGCCGTCGCGCTGGCGTGGATGCTCGTGATATGGCGGGCGAAGCCGGGCGCGGACTCCCTGTTCCTCGAGCCGCAGTGGTGGGGGATACTGGGCCTCATCGGGTGGTCGTACCTCGCGTGCGCCATCGTGTACCTTCTCGTGCGCGGGGATGAGACCGCGCTCATGGGCCTCCTCGGCCTCTTCATGTGCGTCTACATCGGATCCCGCCACGACCGGCTGGGGCTCCTCGGGTACGTCGACCGCTGGTGGTCGGTGGGCAACTTCCTCGGATCCAACTCCGGCATCGTGATCGCGGGCATGGTGGCCGGAAGCCGGCTCCGGTCGAGCCGTCGCGGCGCGGGGTGGTTCCTGCTCTGGTTCGGGCTCGGCCTCTGGGCGGCGGGGTGGTTCCTGCGTCCGCTCCACGGCTACCACAAGGATGACGGAACCGAGTCGTGGTCGCTGGTTACGGCCGGGATCACGGCACTGCTCCTGTTGTTCTTTCACCTCGTCCTGGATCGCGGGAAGCCGGAGGCGAAGGCCGGGTTCCTGCCGAAGTGGCTGATCCTGGCCGGTCGCAACGCCCTGCTCGCCTACATCCTCCCGGACCTCGTGGGCTCGCTCTGCGATCTCGTGCACGTGGGCGACAACCCGTTCTGGGGGCGGGGCGGAGCGGTGGGTGCCGCCTGGGCGGCCGGGCTGTCCATCGCGGTCGTCAGCCTGGCCGCGCTGGCCACCCGACTGCGGTTCACGGTCCGGCTCTGACGTGATCCCCCTGCTGGCCGCGCTCCTTCTGGCCTGCCCCGGCGCGCCGGCGGCCGAGGTGGTGTGGTGGGAGGGCGAGGCGCCCTCCGAGACCAACTTCCCGGCGCAGACCTCTTTCTCGTCGTCCACGTTCCCGGACCACCGGTCCCTGCTGTCGGGCGGCGACTGGCTGACGAACGAGGGGCCCAGGACGGGAGGCGAGGCGTTCGCCCGGTACCCGGTCCGGATCGCGGAAGGCGGCCGCCTGGAGTTATGGTGCCGCAAGTTCTGGAAGCACGGGCCCTTCCGGTGGCGGATCGACACCGGGCCGTGGCGGACGTGCTCCCAGGACGTCGCCCTCGCGGACACGACGCCGATCCGGCGGTTCCTGTGCGCCAACTGGGTGTCCCTGGGGCCGGTCGAGCTCGGGGCCGGTGACCACGTCTTCGAGCTCCGGCTGCTCGCCGGGCCGGGGGAGCCGCTCACGGCGGCGTTCGACTGCTTCGCGCTCGTGTCCGGGCCGTTCTTTCCCCGGGGCAGGCTCCGGCTGGGGGAGAAGTCCGGCGAGGCGGACGCGGGGTTCTTTCCGTGGGAACCGGACGCGGACCGGTTCGGAAAGGACGCGGTCCTTGACCTGCGGGGACTGAACGAGGCGACGGCCGGCGCGAAGGGCTTCGTGCGCCGGGAGGGTGAGCGGTTCCGGCTCGGCGACGGAAAGCCCGTGCGGTTCTGGGGCGTGAACGTCGGGGGCGAGCTCGCGGGCCTCCCGCACCCCCTCGTGGACTACCTCGCCCGGCGGCTGGCGAAGACGGGCGTCAACATGGTCCGGTTCCAGGGGGCGCTGTGGCGCGACGACGATCCTGCGGCCGTCGATCCGCGGAAACTGGACGACCTCCACTACCTCGTGGCCGCATGCAAACGGGAGGGCATCTACCTCTCGCTCTCGACCTGGTTCCCGCTCTGGCTCACGGCGACGCCCGCGCTGGGACTGCCTGGGTACGAAACGACGGAGAACAAGAGGCCGTTCGCGCTGATCTATTTCGATCCCGCGATGCAGGCCCTGCACCGGGGCTGGATCGACGGGATGCTCAAGCCGAGGAACCCGTACACGGGGTTGCCGCTGGCGAAGGAGCCCGCCGTCGCGATTCTCGAGCTCGTTAACGAGGACAGCTTCTTCTTCTGGACCTTCGGCCGCGCGAACATCCCCCCGGTCCAGTGGACGAAACTGCAGAAGGCGTTCGCGGTCTGGGTCGAGGCCCGCTACCGGACGCTGGCCCTGGGAACGGCGAACTGGCTCGAGGCGCGGGAGCCGGACGACAGCCTGGCCGAGGGACGGCTCGACCTCTACGACGCCTGGCACATGACCGCCGACGGGATCAAGGCCGCCGGGCCGGGCAAGCGCAAGCGGGTGAGCGACCAGGTGCGGTTCCTGGCCGAGACCCAGCGGGCGTTCTACGCGTCCACGATCGCGCGCCTGCGCGGCAAGCTGGGCGTCAGGTGCCTGATCGAGGCCTCGAACTGGACGGTTTCGGACCCCGCCCAGCTCGACGCGCTCGAGCGCTGGACGTACGCGCCCGGCGACCTCATCGACCGCCACGGCTACTTCGAAGCGTCCCACGAGGGCGAGGGGGCGAGCTATTCCGTCGAGGCCGGGCATACGTTCGCGAACAAGGCGGCGGTGAGATCGCCGGACGACCTGCCGCTGGCGTTCGTTCAGACCGCCGGGTTCCCGAACACGATATCCGAGATCGGGTGGACGAACCCGAACCGGTGGCGCGCGGACTTCGCCTTCCTGGCTTCCGCGTACGGGTCCCTCCAGGGCCTCGCGGGGCTCGACGCGTTCGCGGCGGGGAGTCCCGGGTGGGACGGCGCCATGGGCAAGTTCGGGCTCACGGTCCCCGTGATCATGGCCAACTTCCCCGCCTACGCGCTCGCGTACCGGCGGGGGGATATCCGGACCGGGCCGTCCGTCCTGGCGCAGACCGTCGTGGTGGACGACCTCTTCGCGCTCGCGGGCAACGGCGGTTTCGCGCCCGTCCTTCAGGATCCGACCCGCGTGAAGGATGTTCCTTCGAAAACATCCGGGACTCCCTCCACGATCGATCCGCTGGCCTGCTACGTGGGCCGGGTGACGCGCGGGTTCGGGCTCACGCGGACGGAGACGGCGATGGACCTGGGGCCCTTCCTGGACCGGCCGAACCGGATGGTCCGGAGCGCGACCGGCGAGCTGGCCTGGGACTGGGGGAAGGGGATCGTGCGGCTCGACACGCCCCGGATCCAGGGCGCCGCGGGGTTCCTGTCGCAGTCCGCGCGCATCGATCTCTCGACGCTCTCGATCGAGTGCGAGCACGAGTACGCGACGGTGTGCGCGATCTCGCTGGACGGCCGGCCGCTGGCGGAGTCCCGGCGGATCCTCGTGCAGGCGATGACGGTCGAGCGGCCGCTCGGGTTCAAGGCCTCGGGCGGGCTCGACGGCCGGATCGACGACGTGGGGAGGTATCCGATGGGCGTCGAGCTGATCCGGGCGACGGTCACGCTCCGGCTGACGGGGGGCGGGGTGCCCGTCGTCACCGCGCTCGACGAGCACGGCTACCGGCGCGAGGGGGTGCCCGTGCAGGGCGGGCTGGACGGCGCTCCCGCGACGTTCCGGCTCGACGCGAAGGCGGTCTATCATGTGCTGGAACGTTAGCCTTGCGGTCTTCCTGCTCGTGTCCGTGACGGCTCCCGCCGAGACGGTCCGGGTCCCGATTGTCGCGGACACTTCCATCTGCGCGTACCCCGACGAGCGCGAGTTCGCCCCGGGCGGCTGTCCCCGGCTCAAGCTCAAGGGGAACGAGAACCTGATCCTGATCGACTTCGATGTCGAGGCGCTGCGCGGCCGGCGGATCGGTAGCGCGGTCCTGCGGCTCAAGGAGGCGGAGCCGAATCTCATGGTCCGCCGCGTCGGGCTCTCGACGCTGGCCACGGGGTGGGTCGAGGGCACCTCCGGGACGTATGCGCCCGGCGACGGGGCCTGCTTCATGCGCCGGGGCCCCGGCAAGGGCGCGGCGTGGGCGGGGGCGGAGTCGGTCCTGCTCGACACGATCTTCGGCCGGGCCGGCACGCTTTGGGTACAGGCGGTCGCGACGCGGGGGCCGGACGGGTGGTGGTCGATCCCCGTGGACCCCCGGCTCCTCGAGGCGCACGCGGCCAATATCTCCGCAGGCCTCGCGCTCAGCGACGACTGCGGGCAGACGATGAACGTCCGGCGGGAGGTCGTGCCGGAGTCGAACATGTCCAACAACTGGTTCTTCTCGCGGGAGCAATCTGGCGCAGCACCCGTGCTCGAAGCCGAGCTCGAACCGGCGGAGGCGCCTCCGGGCGCCGGGCGACTCGAGATCAACGTGGCGGAGTGGCCGGCGGGCGCGACGCCCGGGACGGGCGGCATCGAGGTCGCGTGGCCGGGGCCCGCGTCGGACGCGGAGGCGGCCAGCATCCTCGGGTACCGGGTCTGGATCACGGTCGGCGACGCCAAGGCCGCGCTCCTGCCCCGCTGGATGTACCCGCCGATCCCGCCGCCGGGCGAGGCCGCCCGGATCCTGATTCCGAACCTGCCCGCCGGGGGCCCGATCATCGCCGAGGTCGAGGTCGTGGGCCGCGCCGGCCGGTCGGTGGCGCGGGGACAGGGCGGCGGGTTCGCGTCCCGGGCGATGACGTGGCCGGCCCCCCTCGTCCTGCCGAGACGTGCGCCGCCGCCTGCGGTCCTCCCCCCGCGGGGCTCCGTCTGGGTGATCCCCGAAGGGACCAAGGTGAACCCGGTCACGGGCAACGCGCTCGAGGAGCCGGACGTCGAGTACGCGGGCGCGGCGGGGGGAACCTGGCGGGACGCGAACCCGGCGTGGGACGGCGCGCGCCGGTCGGTGGCGCTCGCCGGGATCCGGGGCGAGTGGGTCGCATTCCAGGTCGTCGTCGAGCACCGGGGCGAGGGCGCCGCGTCGTGGCGGATCGTCCCCGGCGACCTCGTGGGCCCAAGGGGCCCCTCGGGACCGGGTGGCGCGGCCATCCCGGCGTCGGCGGTCCGGCTCAGCCGGCTCGCGTACCTGCGCATCGGCTCCGCCTGGTACGGCGATCCCCTGGTGCCGTTGAAGGCGGGGGACTCGTTCCGCATTCCGGCCGAACCACACGCGTTCCCGGAGCAGGCGAACCAGACCGTGTACGTCGAGCTGCGCGTTCCCGAGGCCGCGAAGCCGGGGCGGTACACGGGCCGCCTCGAGGTGAAGCCCGACCACGGGAAGTCCGTCCCGATCTCGCTGACCCTCGAGGTCGCGTCCGCGGTCATGCCGCGCGAGGCGCACTTCGTCTGGTCGATGAACGCGTACTCGAGCCCGGGGCCGCGGGCCGAGCGCGCGTACTATGCCCTCGCGCACGACCACCGGACGAACCTCGCGATCCTGCACTACAGCCACTCGGCGAACTACGAGCCCGGGTGCGTGCCGCCGGTCAAGGGCCGTGGCGCCTCGGCCAGGGTCGCGGACTGGTCGGAGTGGGACGAGCGGTTCGGGCCGCTCTTCGACGGGTCGGCCTTCGCCGGCACCTCGCGCGCCGGGATCGGGCTCGACCACTTCTACCTCGCCCTCAGCGAGCACTATCCCGTACCCATGCGCGAGGGGTACAAGTGGAACGACGTGCGGTGGGAGGACCACTGGAGGATCGCGGGACCCGTCGAGGAAGGATTCTCCCGCGAGATGCAGGAGACCTGGGTCGCCGTCGCGAAGGACTACCTCGCGCACATCAAGGCGAAGGGCTGGAAGACCCAGTTCCAGGTCTATCTCAACGACAAGTACTATTACAAACAGTACGATCAGAGGCGGAAGGCTTGGGGGAACGGAGTCAGCTTCTGGCTCCTGGACGAGCCGAACCACGCCGACGATTTCCTGGCGCTCGGGTTCTTCGGCCGGCTCCTGCGGCGTGCGCAGCGGGAGCAGGGCTCCCCCGGCGACCGGACCCGCGTGGTCTTCCGCACCGACGTCTCCCAGCCGCATTGGGGTCGCGACATCCTGGATCGCGTCACGGACGTCAACGTGACCGGCGGCTGGCCTGGGCACCGGGCTCTCCTCGAGGGCTGGCGGGCGCTGCACGGCCAGCGGATCTGGACCTACGGCGACACGCCGCCCGCGGCCATGTCCGCCCTCGCCCTCAGCGCACAGGCCATGAGCCTCTGGGCCGACGGCATCGACGGCTACGTGCCCTGGCTCGTGCTCGGGGAGGACCGGAACTGGACGGAATTCGCCTCGACCAGCGTGATCTATCCCGGCGCGCCCGCCGGGGTGGACGGCCCCTGCGCGTCGCTGCGGCTCAAGGCCTACCGCCGCGCCGAGCAGGACGTCGAGTATGTCTGGCTTTACGCCGGCAAGCGCGGCTGGCTGAAGGACGATCCCTTCCGCCGCCGCATCCGCGCCCTGCTCTCCGAGGCGCTCAAGTTCAACCGCACGTTCGGCTTCCTCGACTCCGAGGGCGCCCAGACCGAGTCCATCACGGGCGTCTCGCCCGCCGCGCTCGACTCCCTCCGCTCCGCGCTCCGCGCGGGACTCTAGCACCCCCCCCGGATGGCCCCGTCCCTGCTTCTGGCTGGACGGATCGCCGGGTTCGGCGCGACGGCGGTCGTGCTCCTCGAGGCGCTGGCGCGCACGGGGGCGGGCGTGCTCCCGTTCTGGGGTCCCCGCCGGCTCATTGCGCTCGAGCGGTTCGGGCTGGGAGCGATGCTGGGCCTGCTCGGGTTCGGGTTCGCGTGCCTGGGGCTGGCGCTGACCGGCCTCTTCTTCCCCGCGGCGATCGCGGGGGCCGGGCTGGCCATGCTCGCGGGATCGCGGGCGTGGTGGAGCCGGCGGAGCCTCGTCGCGGCCGCGGCGGGGCACGCGGGCGTCATGGGCGCCGGCGGGATCGCGGCGGTCGCGGCTGGGGGCCTCCTGCTGGTCCCATCCCTCCTGGTCCCCGAGTTCGAGGTGGACTGCGAGCTGTACCACCTCGCCCTGCCGTGGCAGTGGTTGCAGGCCCACCGGTGCCTGCCGGACCACGTCGCCTACGCGTTCCATCTCCCGCTCCCCGTGGACCTGGGCTTCACGATCGCGCTCCTCCTGGGCGACGACCGGATCGCCAAGTGGCTCGTGGCCGGGACCTTCGTAGCGGCGTCCGCGGTCTGGGCGGGACGGTGCCTGACCGCCGGCACGCCCCGGGCCGCGTGGACCGGGATCCTGCTGGCGCTCTCCGCGGCTCCCATGGTCTGGCTCGCGGGCACGTGCAAGAACGACGTCCCGGCGGCGGCGCTCATCGTCTGCGGCGCCCTGTGCCAGCTCGGTGGCGCGTGGGGACTGGGCGCCGCGCTATTCGGACTGGGCGCGGCGGCGAAATACTCGGCCGTCCCGCTCATCGTCCTCTGGTGCGTGGTTCATCGTCCGCCCCGCGCGGTGTGGGTCCGGTGCGCCGTCGCCATGAGCCTGCCGCTCGCGGTCTGGCTGGGCAAGGCGTGGCTCCTGACCGGGAACCCGTTCTACCCGCTGGCGTGGACGGTCTTCCCGGCGTTCGACTGGAATGCCCCGAACCAGGAGGCGTTCCTCGACTACGCGGCGACGCTCTACGACCAGCGCGCCGGCCGGCTCGCGACTTTCCCCGGGGCGTGGCTGGACGCCATGCGCCGGGATCATCTCCTGCTGCTCCTCCTGCTGCCCGGCGTGCTCCTGTTCGGCCGGCGGCGCCGGACTGCCTGGGTCTGCGTCGCCGGGGCCATGGCCGCGCTGGCCGCGGGGCGCTTCCCCCGGTACATGCTCCCGGGGCTGTGGTTGCTGGCCCTGCTGGCGGCCGAGGCGCTGGAGTCCACGGGGAACGTGGTCCGGCGCCGCGCGCTGGCGTGGGTGCTCGCCGCCGCCGCGATGGTCCGGATCGTGCCGGCGGCGCGCGCCGCGATCGCGGACTGGCGCGACCTTGCCGGCCCCCTGTCCGACATCCGGGCGCGGCATCTCACCACGCGGGGGACCGCCCTCGGCCAGCTCGCGGCGATCCGGCCTCCGGGCGGCGTCCCGTTCAAGGTCCTGAACGTGGGGGAGTTCCGGTCCTACCGGTTCCCGGCCCGCGTCGTCGCGGGCGGCGCGCTGGGGGAGACGCCGCTGGTCTGGGACCTCGTCCGCGCGTCACGAAGCCAGCGCGACCTGCGCGCGAGGTTCCGGCAGCTCGGGGTCCGGGTCGTCGTCTTCAACTGCGTGAGCGTGGATTGGCTCGCCACCCGGTACCGCGGGTTCGCGTGGGATCGGCGGATGGCGACGCTCTACGCCGGGTTCTGCCGGCCGTACCTCGAGCTCGCGGCCACTCCGCCGTCGGTCGACTACGAGAACGGCGGATTCTATCTTTACCGCCTGCGTGACCGGCCGGGCGCTGTGCCTGCGGCGACCGTGTTCTTCGCCCCCGGCACCGAATCCCTGCTCGGCGACAACATCCGGTTCACGGATGTGGCTCCCGACGCGCCGCGGGCGCTATCAGAGGCACAGGCTGCCGCCGCGCTCCTGCCGGGCGTCGGCTGGCCGGCGAATCGCGTCGGCCACGCGTACCTGATGCTCGGCAACCTCGCCGAAGCCGCCCGGCAGCTCCGTCCGTTCGTGGAGGCCGGCATGCTCGACGAGCTCAACCTCGTGGACTACGCGTCGGCCATCACCGTGCCGGGGGGCCGGCTCGACGAGGCGGACCGGGTGCTCGAGGAGGCGTTCCGCCGCTGTCCGAGCCATCGAACCTTCCTGAGCATCATCCGGGCGAACTGGTGCGCGCTGAAGGCTAGGACCTTCCTCCCCCGGAAGGACTGGGCGGCTGCCTCGCGGTTCCTGGAGCAGGGGCTCGCGTTCCTCGGCGGGATTCCGCCGGGTTCCGGTCCGCAGTACGCGATGATGCGCCGGGACGTCCAGGTGGATCTCACGGGCATGTTGGGGGAACTCAGGATCGCGCTGGGCCGCCCCGCGGAGGGCGCGCGGCTCCTCCGCGAAGCAATCGGGCTCGACCCGGCCGGTCCCTGGGTGTCGCGCTGGCGGAAGCTGGCGGACGCCTCGTCCGGCGCGCTCCTCTAGCTGACCGTCCCTTCCCCTCAGAACCTCGTGACGCCGGCGGCGACGATGCGGCCGTCGATGGTGAGGGCGAGGGCGGCGGTGCCGGGCGCGGTGCGGGTCCAGAGGATGTCGCCCGCGGCCGAGTACTTGCGGAGCAGGGGTAGCGGGTCGCCGTCGTTGATCCGGGTGTCCCCGAGGGCGTAGATGTTCCCGGCCGTGTCGGCGGCGACGGCGCGGATGGCGTCGGCGGATAGGTCCAGCCGGTTGTCGAGGCCGTTCCACGAGCGTTCCCACAGGAGGTCGCCGCCGGGCGAGTACTTGCGCAGGAGCCAGTCCTCGCCGGGGGGCAGCGAGGGGCCGGTCTCGGAGCCGCCGACGATGACGCAGCCCGCCGCGTCCACGGCGATCGAGTTGGCGCGGGCGGGGTGGATCAGGTGGGCGCGGCCCGAGTACGTGCGCGTCCAGACGACCTCCCCGGCGGCTCCGAGCTTGACGATCTCCCACGCCTCGCCGCCGTTCATCGGACGGACGCCGCACGCGTAGACGGAGCCCGAGCCGTCGGTGGCGAGCGAGACGAGATGGGCGCCCTCGTCGATCCAGGACCAGACGGGGTAGCCGGCCTCGGGGAACCGGGCCACGACCGAGACCTTCTCCTCGATTCCCGCGACCACGAGCTCGCGCTTGCCGGCGGGGACCAGCGCGGTCACGATCCCGGCGCAGGAGCCGAAGCAGGCGCTGCGGCTCCACTCTAGCCGGCCCCGGGGACCGAACCGCCGGAGGACCCAGGAGGGAGAGGCGGCGCCCGGGAACCCCGGCACCTCCTTCGACGCGACCCAGGTGCCGCCCTGGTGGTCGAGGGCGAACCCGGTTACGGCCTCGATGCATCCGGCGTCGCCGTCCACGGTCGTGGACCACACGAGCCCGTTGTCGGAATCGGTGGCCATGATCAGCGAGGAGGGGCGTCCCTGCGGCGTCCGGGGCCGGGTGGAGAACGCGGTCGTGATCCAGCCCACGCGGTTGACCGCGACGGCGGCGGCGTCCCACGGCACGTTCTCGCCGAAGGTCCAGCACCGGACGAGCGAGCCGTCGGGGGTGAACGCGTCGATATGAAGCACGGACTGCAGTTTCCTCGGGGGGCGGGCCTCGGGGACGGCGGCGGGGCCGGCACAGCCGGCGAGGAGAGCGGCGGCGAAGCCCGGGGCGATCCAGCGCCTTGAAATCATCCTCTGGAGAGTCTAGCGTAAGTGACCATGGAGACGTTGAAACTCGGATACGTGGGCGCGGGGTATCTCGCGCAGAGGGTCCACCTTCCCAACCTGTGCTCGCTGCCGCAGATCGAGCTGGCGGCGCTGGCGGAGGTGCGGCCGAAGCTGGGGAAGCGGATTCAGGAGAAGTTCCGGATTCCGAGGCTCTACGCCGACCACCTGGCGCTGGCGGCGGACCCCGCGATCCGGGCCGTGATGGTGTCGGGGCACTTCATCGGACAGGGCGAGATCGCGCGCGACCTCCTGCTCGCGGGCAAGGACGTCCTCATGGAGAAGCCGATGGCGGTGTCGGTGGAGCAGGGGGAGCGGATCCTGGAGGCGGAACGGAAGAGCGGCAAGCGGCTCATGGTCGCGTACATGAAGCGCTACGACTCCGGCAACCTCAAGGTGAAGGCCCTGATCGCCGGATACGCGGCCAGCGGGGAGCTGGGGGCCATCCGGTACGTGCGCCAGCACGGGTTCTGCGGCGACTGGGTGGCGGGGCTGGACACGCCGTTCGAGGGGTCCGACGAGCCGGTGCCGGCGCCGCCCAAGATCCGGCCGGCGTGGATGCCGGAAGGCTACTTCGACCGGTACGTCGGCTACCTCCAGCAGTACACGCACAACGTCAACCTCGTCCGGTTCCTGCTCGGCGCCGGGGACCGGGCGGTCGTCAAGCACGTGGACCTCGATTCCGACGGCATGCACGGCGTCGTGATCCTCGAGGTCGCGGGGGTCAGGACGATCGTCGAGTCGGGGTCGGTGGCCTACCACGCCTGGGACGAGCACACGACCGTGTACTTCGACCGGGGGTGGGTGCGGACGCACGCCCCGCCGCTCCTCCAGCCCAACCGCCAGGCGACCGTCGAGACCTACGTGGCGGGGAAGGACGGGCCCGTGGCCGCCGAGCACTTCGCGGTCCAGGGCTGGCCCTGGGCGTTCAAGGAGGAGTTGAAGCATTTCGCCGAGTGCTTGACCACGGGCGCGCCGTTCCGGTCCCCGGCCGCGGACGCAGTCGTGGACGTCCGGACCCTCGAGGAGATCTACCGGCAGTTCGTGAAGGCGAGCGCCTAGAAAGCGCGCCGCGGGCGGGTGGTAGAATACCGCCAGCCGGATATTCGGGAGGCGATGAAATGAGCCTGAGCCAGAGCGACAAGGATTCGATCAAGACCGTCCTCGAAAAACTTGATTGGTTCGCCCATCTCCAGCCGAGCGAGCTCAACGCCCTCCTGCTGGGGTTCGACAAGGCGAACATGGTCAAGGACGAGATCATGATCACCGAGGGCAAGACCGGCGAGATCTTCTATATCATCTCCACGGGCGCGGTCGGCGTGTTCCTGAAGCGCAAGCTCATCGACCAGCAGGTCGCCACGCTCGGCCCGGGCGAGTTCTTCGGCGAAATGTCCCTGATCAGCGACGAGCCGCGGAGCGCGTCCGTGATCTGCCTCGAGGACGGCCTCGTGTTCACCCTCCTCCGGTCCACGTTCCGCAAGGTGATCATGTCTAACCCGTTCATCGGCGACATGATGCGCAAGGCCGTGGCCACGCGCCGGTCCGAGAACCGCGCGATCGAGTTCAGCGAGATGATGGGAAAGGGAATGAAATAGGAGTCACCGGAGCTCGTTGACGAGCTGTTCGATCCGGGCCTCGAGGTCCGGACTGTATCCCACGAATTGCTCGCGCTTCATGCCGTTCTTGTCGATGACGAAGATGCTCGGGATTCCCGAGACCCCCCACGCCCGGGCGACGGCGTGGCCCCGGTCGAGGAGGACCCAGAGGTCGAGCTGCTCCTGGGCGAGGTAGGGTGCCACCACCGAGGGGTCGTCGTCCAGGCTGAGGTTCAGGACCTCGACGCCCTGGCCCCGGTACTTCTTGCGGAGGTTGTGCAGGGCGGGCAGGCTCGCGCGGCACGGCCCGCACCAGGTCGCCCAGAAGTCCACGACGACGACCGCCTTGCCGCGGAAGTCCGCGAGCGCGACCCGGTGGCCCGACAGGTCGTCGAGGGCGAACTGGAGCGCCGGGTCGCCCGGGGGCGCCATCCTCCTCTCGAGCATGTGCCAGAGCGGGGGACCGAACTGCCACGCGAGGCTGGCGACGATGACGAAGACGGTGCCGATGGCGATCTTGCGCAGGGGGTCGGTCTCGGGATCCTGGATGGGCTCGAGCACGGGACCGGACTCCTCGAGCCGCCGGACGGCCGGCTTCGCGAACGGCAGGCCGGCCCACTCCCCGAGGTACCGGGCCCGCAGGGCGTCCGCCTGCCCGGTCTCGACGGCGACGTCGAAGAGGGCGTTATGCACGGTCTCGTCCGCCGGCGCGAGCCGCATCGCTTCCGCGAACTCCCGCTCCGCCAGCCGCCGTACCACGGGGTCCCGGGAGCGGAGGAACTTCCGCCCGTAGATCTGCGTGAGCCGCAGGTGCGCGGGAAACGATCCGGGCATGATGCGCAGCGCCCGCTGGCAGGCGCGCACGGCGCCGTCGAGGTCGCCGGCCTCGAGCAGGCGGCCGGCCTCGACCAGCGCTCCGCCGGTTTCCGGTTCCATGGCGCCAAGTATACACCGCGGGGGCCCGGGGCCCCGGGGACCCGGCGGCCGGGGAAAGTGTGATAGAACAGAATCCTGTGACATTCGACGAACTCGGCCTCGATCCGCGCGTTCTCAAGGGCGTCCGTGAGATGGGATACCTGCGCCCTACGCCCGTGCAGGAGCAGGCGATTCCCCCGATCCTCGAAGGCAAGGACGTGATCGCAAGCGCGCAGACGGGGACCGGCAAGACGGCGGCTTTCGTGCTCCCCATCCTGAACCGCCTGCTCGCGAGCACGCGCCGGCGGGGCCCCCGGGCCCTGATCGTGGCCCCGACCCGGGAGCTGGCCCAGCAGTCCGCTGACCACATCGAGATGCTCTCGAAGCACACCCAGGTCCGGGGGGTCGCCATCTACGGCGGCGTCGCGTTCCCGCCCCAGATCCGGGCCTTGACCGCGGGCGTGGACGTGATCTCGGCCACCCCGGGCCGGCTCCTCGACCACGCGCAGTCCGGACGGCTGAAGCTGCTCGAGATCGAGATCTTCGTGCTCGACGAGGCCGACCGGATGATGGACATGGGCTTCCTGCCGGACGTCCGCCGCATCCTGTCCCTGCTCCCGATCCAGCGGCAGAACCTCATCTTCTCCGCGACCCTGCCGCCCGAGACCCTGCGGATGAGCGAGCAGATCTGCAAGAACCCGGTCCGGGTCCAGGTCGGCGCCGGGACGACCTCCGTGCCCGCCGGGATCCGGCACGCCGTCTATCCCGTCATCCACGAGCAGAAGCTCGAGCTCCTCCTGCGGCTCATGCGCGACATGGGGGCGGGCAAGTCGGTCCTGCTCTTCACCCGGACCAAGGACCGGGCCGACCGCATCGCGGAATCGCTGGGGAAGGCCGGCATCCGGGCCGCCGTCATGCACGGCGACCGGAGCCAGTCCGAGCGTGTCGCCGCGCTCGAGAGCTTCCGTCGCGGCGCCCACCAGGTCCTGGTCGCGACGGACATCGCGGCGCGGGGCCTCGACATCGAGGACATCTCGCATGTCATCAACTACGACATCCCCGAGGAGCCCGAGAACTACATCCACCGGATCGGGCGGACGGGCCGGGCGGAGGCCGAGGGCGACGCGTTCACGCTCATGGCCCCCGAGGAGGAGCCCTGGATCACGGCGGTCGAGCGCATCCTGAACCACCGCCTCCCGCGCGTCCTCCTGCCCGACTTCACGTACAAGAAGTCGACGGTCGCGGGCTCGTACCACCCGCGGCCCTTCTATATTCCGACGAGGCGTCCCGGCCAGCGTGGCCGGGGCGGTGGCATGCGGCGCCGGTGACGGACGTCACCGTCGTCGAAGGTGATGCGGGAATGATGGGGTCTTCGACGCGCTTCCGCAGAAGGTGAAGTGATGGACGGCTTGGCCCGTCCCCGGCGCATCGTCGCGATAGTGAATGCCGCCGCCGGACCCGGCCTCCCGAAGGCCCGGTTCATGGAGATCCGCCAGTCCCTGCACAGCGAGCCGTTCGGCTCCGCCTACCTGACCCTGCGCCGCGGCCACGGCGAGGAGTGGGCCCGGACCTTCCGCCACGAGGTGGGCTACATTGTCTTCGGCGGCGACGGCACCCTCCACGAGGTCGTGTCGGGAATGGACATCACCTCGCAGTCGGTCTCGATCGTTCCGACGGGGACCGCGATCTCGCTCGGACGCGACCTCGGAATGCCGACCCTGGCCGACGCCTGCGGCGGGATCGAGACGGCGCGGACGGGCAAAGTGGACCTCATCGCCGTGATCCTGCGCCGCCGGGACGGGACCGTGCGCCGGTGCCGGGCCGTGGCCTCCGTAGCCGTCGGATGGCCTGCCCGCATTGCGGAGCTCGCGGCGAAGTGGGCATCCGACCTCGGTGCCGCCGCGTACCCCGCAGCCGCCGCCGTCCTGGGCCTGCGCCCGCCTCGGTTCGAGGTGTCGGTGAGCGTCGACGGCGGCCGCTGGGCCCGGAAGACGCTCACGGGCCTGCTCGCCGGCAACACGCGGCACGTGATGACCGTTCCCCTGTTCCCGGACGCGGACCCATGCGACGGCCGGATGGAGGTCCTGGAGCTGTCCGCGGGGCCGGCTCGCCGCGTCCTGCACGCGGTCGCGACAGCCGCGCGCGTGTACCTTCGCCTGCCCGTCGCCCGCGCGGCCGTCACCCCCCAGCTCGCCCGCCGGATGTCGGTGCTCCTGCCCGTCGCGCGTACGGTCGCCGTCGATGGCGAGCAGTATTCCGGCGTCATCCGGATCGAGCTCCGGGTCCTGCGCGGCGGCCTCAGACTCTTCATGCCGCTCGGGGGAGAGCCGTGACGGGACCGCGACTGGCGATCGCCGTATTCGCGGGAGTGCTCGTGCTCGCGCTGGCCGTGCTGGCCGTGGTCCGGCGGTCCGGCCCCCCGGACGTGCCGGCCCCGGTCTGGGGGATCACGATCGACAGCGTCGGGCGGATCGACGAGATCGAGGCCGCGCTCCAGGGCTTCCGGTCCCGGCTGACGGCGCGCATCGTCTTCGATCCCGGGACGACCGCCGCGGAATACCGGCCGGCGATGGTCCGGATCGCCAGGCACGCGTGGATCATGGGCGAGCTGTGCGACTCGTACTACATGAAGAAGGTCGACCTCGCGAGCTTTCAGGCGGCCACGCGCGACTACTACCACGGCCTGCGCGACCTCGTGAACATCTGGGAGGTCGGGAACGAGGTGAACGGCGACTGGCTGGGGAAGCACGAGGACACGGCCGCCAAAGTAGTATGGGCGAACTCGTTCATTAAGGCCCGGGGCGGCCGGACGGCGTTGACCCTGTACTGGGACTGCGGGGACGAGACGCGCGGCGCGGTCTGGGAGTGGGTGGCGAAGTACCTGACCCCGGAACTCCGGCGCAACGTGGACTACGTCCTGCTCAGCGTCTACTGCCCGTCTCTTTCAGACTGGAGTCCCGTCTTCCGGCGGCTGGGGGCCGAGTTTCCGGGCGCCAAGGTCGGCTTCGGCGAGGTCGGCCACGAGAAGGCGAAGCTCAAGCCCGCGCACCTGCGCACGTACTACGGGCTCAAGGTCGACGCCCCCCGCTATGTGGGCGGCTACTTCTGGTGGTTCTTCACCGAGGACATGCTCCCCAGATCCAAGCCCATGTGGAACGTTCTGCAGGAGGCGATTCGGTAGCGCCGCCGAGGGACCCTGCCGCGGCCGCTTCCGGGGGATGACGTGACGGCGATCGTGGTGCCCGTGCTTCGTGATCCCCTTCGCTGAGGGAAAGTGGCTCCGCATCGAGGTGCGCCAATTGGCGCGTGGTAGAATTGCACCAGGAAGGCGATGAGAACATGAAGCCGTTGGATCGTATTTCGGTCGACCCGGCCATCTGTCATGGGCAGGCGTGCATCAGGGGAACGAGGATTCCTGCGTGGATGATCATTCAGTTTGTCGCCAACGGCGATTCCGTAGATCGCGTGCTGGCCGCCTATCCGTCGATCGTGCGTGAGGATGTGCAGGCCTGCCTGGCCTACGCGGCCGAACTGGCGCGCGAGCACGATCTCCCCGTCGAGGCGGCTCCCTGACCCTCCGCCTCAAGCTCGACGAGAACTTGAGCCCGGAGTATATCTCCCTCTTGGTTGAGGCGGGCCACGAAGTGACCACGGTGGCCGAAGAAGGCTTGAAGGGGTCTCCCGATGAGAAGATCGTGGAAGCCTGCATGCGGGAGGGGAGAGTCATCCTGACCGGAGACCGCGGATTCGGCCATATCCTCGAGCATCCGGCCGGTCGGCATGCCGGCCTGATAGTTCTCCGGCATCCCAAGCCGTCGATTGAGGCGTATCGCCTGCTGGTCGAACAGGTCATCAGGGCGTTACGGAACGACTCGCCAGGCGGCAATCTCTGGATCGTCGAGCCCGGCCGCATCCGGGTTCACGACACACCGGAACTCACGGGGTAGGGTCGGCGGGCGTTCTTCCTACCTCGGCCATTTCCAGAGGATCACGTGGCGGCGGCCGTGGCGCTCGTGCTTCGTGATCCCCTTCGCGGAGAAGAAGTACTTGCGCAACGACGAGGTCGCGCCCTTCGTGAAGTGCTTCTGGAGATGGGGCAGGACCAGCACGAAGACGGGTGAGGCCGCGTCCAACGGCCGGTGGACGTCGGACTTCGAGAACAGGGGCACGTGGCCGAGCGCGGGCTGCCACTCGGGCGTGAAGAACACCGGCAGCCCCTTGCGCCGGAAGACCCCGGGGAACCGGACGAGCTTCTTGCCGAACGCGGCTTCGACGGCGGATCGGAACGCCTCCGCGGTCCCGGGCGGGATCTTCCCGAGGTCCACGGGGAACAGGGGCATGCAGACATGCCGCTTGAAGGTGTCGAGGTCGTCGACGGGTGCGGCGCCGGGCTCGTCCACGAGCACGAAGACCGGCGCGTCGCACTCGGGACATGTAGTCTCGCGCCAGTAATCGATCCCGTCCCGCCGCGAGACCGGGTGGATCCTATCTTCCGGGGCCATCGGGTCAGGGCAGCTTGCCGAGCTGTTCGATCATCCGCGCGACCTCGTCGCGGCGGCGCTCGAGCGGGGTGGGGTCGTGCGCGTACGAGGTCAGGTTCCGCGAGAGGGCGGCGGGCACCTCGAGGTACGCGTCGTACCCCTTGCGCAGGCCCGGCTGGAATCCCTTGGCATCGATGAGCCGCTTGAGGATCGCCAGGTATTCGTAGTCCTCGATGCCGTCGCGCAGGTGCTCCCACCGGATCGAGTCCACGGGCCCGGCGAGGACCGGTCCTGCGGGATGCCCGTCCGCCGCCGCCTCGGGCGGGTACAGGAACCGGCCGTCGCCGTTGCCCCACGGGTCGCGGGTGCCGGGGGAGCCGGCCCCGTTGGTCCAGCTCATGGCGTCCACGTACGGGTTCTGGGGCGCGTTACCGTCCGGGTACGCGAGCGGCGAGGTCCAGTAGTCCGTGGCCCAGATCAGGATTCCCGACACGTTCTCCTGCCAGGTCTGCCAGCACCAGATCCGGAGGTCCGGGGACCCGCGGTCGATGAACTCGCCGACGTAGGGCTCCTTGGGGCCGGTGCAGATGTACCACCACAGCGTCTCGCCCAGGGTCTGCCGCGCGTGCATGGCCGGGCGGTCGTAGGCGTCGAGGACCGGGCACCAGACGTTCGGGCCGCCGAGGAGCGCGGGCTCGGGCTGCTCGGTCAGCATCCGGCGGATGCCGGGCATGTACTCCCTGAGCTTGCGGAACCCGTTGCTGACGAAGGCGTAATCCCTCGGCTCGGGCTCGTCGAACCAGTAGACGAACGCATCCTTAAGCCACCCTTTCTCCCGGAGGTGGGCCTCTGCCGCCGCGCACCAGTTCCGCATCGCGGTCTGGTACTCGGTAGTTCCCTCGCTGTACCCGAGCAGGCTGGGTTCGGTCCGGCTCTGGAACGATCCGCCGCCCAGTCCCGGCACGTCGAACGAGAACGAGTTCCAGTGGTACGCGGCGAACTGGCGTCCCATCTCGCGGTCCCAGGCGCTCCAGTCGATCACGGGCGCGAGGGCGGCGGGCTCGAGCGGCTCGAAGTCGCCGCCGGGCGCCAGTTCCTTCCCGTTTCCCGCGTCCCGGAACGAGAGCTGGTCGTACCAGACGGCCCCCTGCGGCGACCCGTCGTCCTGCCACAGCGACGCGTAGAGCGCGAGCCGGACCGACTTCGCGCCCGCGGGGAATGCCGTGATCGTGCGGTCGAAGGACTGCCACTCGCCGGTCCCCGTCAGGGAGATGTCCAGGTTCCGGCCCGGCATCCACTCGCCCGACGCGTCGTCGTGCGAGAGCGATACGAGGAAGGCCTGGCCGGGCGTCTTCGTCCGGTATTGGAAGGCGAGCCGCAGGCCCTTCTTCGGAATCGGAAGCGAGGTCCGGTAGGTGGCCGAGGGCTGGCTGGTCGGGCTGTCGTCCTCGACGAGGAGGGAACTGCGCCCGGCGAACTTTACCTCCTGGTCGCGTCGTCCGCCGGTCCAGGCGCCCGCGCCCGGCCACTCGGTTCGGATGGGGTCGAGCGGGGCGGTGCCGTAGGCATACGGGCTGACGTGGTGCGCGGCGAAGTCGGCGTAGTAGCGGTCGAGTACGGACCTGCGGTCGGCCTCGCGCTCGAGCTTCTGGTACCGGAACACGGTCCGGGCGTCGAACCCGAACGCCGTCGTCAGCGTCATCCGGTCGGGCAGGGCGAAGTCGTAGACCTCGACGAGGAGGGTGGCCGAGGCGTGCCAGGCGTCCGACGAGAACCGGATCGTGCCCGTGAAGACCCCGGGGACCACGTCCTTCGGCACGCGGACGCGGACCCAGACCGGATAGTTCCGGCCCGCTTCCAGGTTCACGGGGGCCGTGAACGGCGGGAGGGGGTCGGGCCAGCGGCCGCGGAACCCGCGGGCGTCGGTCGGTTCCTCGACAGGGACGTAGGCCACGCGCAGGATCTCGACGTTGGCGGCCGGGATCATGCCGGGGCCGTCGGCGCCGGGGGCGCGGCGCAGGGGACCCGCCTCGACCCGCAGGTTCGTCACGGCCAGCTCGGGGCGGATCACGATCTGGGCGGCTTCGGTTTCGTTGCGCGCCGCCGAAATCCGCACCGCACCGCCCTGCCCACCGGGCAGGCCGCGGGTCTCGTTCACCTTCCAGCCCGCCGACGCCCACCAGAGCCCGACGCCGGGCATCGAGTCGGGCAGGAGCTCGCCGAATCTCTCCTCGTAGAGGTCGGGGACCCGGAACCTGGTCTCGGCCTCGTACGTGTACCCGGGGCCGTACTTGAGCGTGATCGTGTAGTCGCCCGGGCCCGGGACCGGGTACGGGTACGTCCGCACGTTGGGGCCGGGCTGGAGGGTGTTGCCGAAGGTGGCCTCCGGCTGGGCGCGGCCGTCCCGCACGGTGCGCGCCTCTGCCCGGACCGCGAGGGGCTTCGCCGTCAGGTTCGTGACCGTGCACTTGATGACGTCGTTCCCGTTCGGGACTTGGTCGCCGAGCGAGTCGAACGAGACGCTGAGCCGGGGGTCGGTGCCCGTGACCGCCACGAACGCCGTGCGGCCCGTGAGGGTCACGGGGGGGCCGGCGAGGACGGAGCGGTAGCCGTAGGCGCCGACCTGGAGGGAGCCGGGATCGGCGCCCGGGCCGCGCTCGGCCCCGGTGCGGACCCGGAGCCGGATCCAGATCTCGGCCGCGGGCAGGAGCGAAGCGGGCACCGGGAAGGCGTGGCGGGACTTCCCGGCGATGACCCCAAGCTCCTGCCAGGTCGCGCCGTCGCGGGAGGCTTCGACGGCGAGCTCGCCGCCCTCGTAGTACGTGACCGCGACGTCCGCGACGGCGCCGGTCTGGAGGCGGTCGCCCACCGCGTGCCGGTATACGACTTCGTCGCCCGCCCCCAGCACCCAGCGGTTCGTGTTGAACCGCGCGCGCCAGCCCGCGAGGGGACGGCTCGAGTTCCGGCCCGGGGTGTCGAAAGGCGCCGTGAACGCGTACCGGGTGCCCGAGAGGCTCTCGCCCTCCCCGAGGACGAACGCGCCTGAGCGGACGTAGACGGGCTCGGCGGGGACCACGCGGATGTCGTCGTATGCGACCGCGCCGTTCATGCGCCACTGGCCGAAGTGCAGGCGCCGGTCCGCGGGGGTCATGGCCGGCGGGGTCGCGAAAACCGACTCGTAGCCGGTCCATACGGTCGAGGCGATGGCGACGTCGCGGTTGCAGAACGCCGGACCGGTGACCGGCGTGCCGCCGCCGCCGCCGGCCACTCTACGGGCCCGGAACCGGACCTCGTAGAGCTTCGACGGCTCGATGGACACGGGCGCCGACAGCCAGGCGCTCTCGGTCACCCCGGTGCCCGACACCGCGACGGCCCGGCGCCCCGTCGCGGCGTCGCCCCTGAGCCAGGCCCCGCCCCGCCCCTCGAGCGTCCACCCGGCCGGGGTCTTGAGCCCCTCCTCGAACGACGAGTTCGACACGGTAATGCCGGCCCGCGCCGTCGACGCGGCGAAGATGAGCGCGGCCACGACAGACCGGCGGATCACCGTCGCACCACGAGCCGGGCCGGGCGCAGGAGCCGGGCGACCCGGCCGCCGGAGAACGTGCGGAGCCTGAGGAGATACACGCCCGGCGCCCACCGCCGCAGGCCGTTGATCGTCACGCCCGCGGCATCCACGGCATTCCAGCGTCCCCGGTACACGCGCTCCATGGCCGCATTGTACGCCTGTGCCTCGAGCGCGTCCTCGCCGGGTGCGAGGCGGACGGCCACGGTGACCGAGTCCCCGGCCGCCGGCTGGGGGTAGAGGACGACGGTGTCGGGGAACGAGGGGGGAGCCGGCGACGGGGGGACCGGCACGGGGTCGGCGAATCGCCAGCCCTTCGCCACCATGATCGCGTACGCGCTCGTGTCCACGAACCGCTCCCACCAATTCGCCGTTCCCCCGCCGGCCGTGTACGACCAGTCGATCCATCCTCCGGCGTCGCCATTGGCGTCGGCGGCGGACTGCCAGAGGCCGCTGGTCGTTTCCGCCCACGCGGTGTGGGCCTGGGCGGCGGCCGGATCTCCGGCGGAAGCCCACGCGAGCGAGGCCTGGAAGCCGATGCCCGGCATGTACTTCGGTCCGTCCGCAAACTCGCGGACGGCGCCCGCATTCACCCCCGCGGATTCCTGGATACGGGCCCGGATCCCCGACGCCAGGCCGGACGGATAGGCGACGCCGCGGTAGCGCAGGTCGAGGAACGCGGGGGCGAAGTTGATCCAGCCGAACGTGCCGTCCGAGGTGACGCCGTTCTTGTCGATCGACCGGACCCAGTGGTCGCCCGTGCGCAGGAGGGCGTTGAGGGCCGCGACGATCCGGTCCCGTCGCGCGCCGTCGCCCGCCACGTCGAACGCGAGCACGGCGAACGCGTTGTCCGAGGTCCACCGGTCGGTGAGCACGGCTCCGGTCCCGTCGTACCCGCCGCACACGAGCCCGTCGTCGGATCCCTGCTTGACGGCAGGATCCTGAAGCGCGGCCAGCCACGCCGTCCCCGCCGCGATCGCGGCGGCGTGTCCCCCCGCGGCGGCCAGGAAGAACACGGCCTGCGCGGTGTGACGGGCGTACCGGCCCGAGTCGACGGCGACGGTGCCGCTGTACTGGTTGCACCACGACCCGTCCGCGTTCTGGATCCGGGCCAGGTAGCTCGCGGCCGCCGCCGCCTCGGCGCCGAACCCGCCGCGGGCGAGCACCCAGCCCGCGACCGCCATCTCCCCGGGGACCACCCAGGTCGGGCCGCCCCAGAGGTCGTTGATCGCTCCGTCCGCCGGGTCGGTGGCCGACAGGTACTGGCAGGCCCGCAGGTGCTGGAACTCGATGGCGGGGTCGAAGGCGCGCGCGGGGCCGGTCAGGGAAACGAGGACGAGACCCAGCGCGAGCATCCTCATGCGGCCCGGCCGGGCCCGCCCGGCCGGCCGGCGAGCGCCTTCCGGAGGTCGTCGAGTGCCGACTCGCCCTCGCGCAGGTCCATGGCGGCGAGGCCGCTCACGAGCGCCTCCGCCCGGCCGGTATCGCCGGCGGCCAGCGAGGCGCGGGCCGTCAGGAGCCTGATCCGGTCGCGATTCCGGACGGCCGCCGGCAGGGCGTCGGAGAACGCGACCGCGTCCGCCGGCCGGCCGGCGGCGAGGAACGCCTCGAGCACCTCGCGCGCGAGCGGGGGGCGGAGGAACTCACGCGCCAGCTCCCAGGCGCGGACGATGAGCCCGGCCGCGTCCCCCGGCCGCCCTTCCTTCAGCTCGAGCTGGGCGAGGTTTCGGAGCGCCCATGCCGAGGGGGCCAGGGCGACGGAGGCGTCCCAGGCCGCGCGCGCCCCGGCCCGGTCGCCGCCTTCCATCTTCAGGATCCCGAGCTGCAGGAGGACATCCCACCGGGCTCCCAGGGCGGCGAGCCGCGGCGCCCATTCGGGCCGGACCATGGGCGCGACGGGGGGCTCCACGGGCTCGCGGGTGGGCAGCCGGCCGGTCTCGAGCAGCTCCATCCACGGCGCCTGATCCGGTCCCAGCGTCGAGGCGGGGAACGGGGTACCGGCAGGGAGCCGGGTGCCGCCCGGTTCCATGGATTCCAGCGATCCCCAGCCCGATCCGGCGTTCAGGAGGGCCTCGGGGGGGTGGTCGAGCGCCGTCTCGAAGGCGGCATGGCGGGCCTCGAGCTCGCGCTCGGGAATCGCCTCGTCGAGCCGGGCCGCCGCGTGCCGCCACGCGGCGCTCCAGTCCGGGCCGTGCGTGACCGCCGGGTCAGAGTCGAGGGGGCCGAATGCCTCGGTCCAGGTCCAGCGGGCGCGGGGGCCCATGGGAACCGTCTCGAGCTGGGTGCGTGCCAGCCCGGCCTGGATCTCGTAGTACGCGAAGGCCTCATCGCCGAGGTGGCGCTGCCACCACCGGCCCGCGGCGTTCATGCCCCAGGCGAACATCTTCCGGCCGCGCAACGCCCGCGTCGAGGTCTCGACGATGCCGCGGCCCGTGCCCGCGAGGGCGGCGACGAAGGGCCGCGCGCCTTCAATATGGAAGAACCCTTCCCACGCGTGGCCGTGTTCGGTGACCCGCGTGGCGTCGAACCCGTCCGGGCGGGGCAGAGGCGCCATCCCGAGGACGCCCTGCGCGTCGTGCCGGAGCACGCGATCCGCCGGCACCAGCGTCCGAACGTCCGGGCTTTCCGCCACCGCCATGTTCGTCCACCAGTAGGCGGGCATTTCGGCGTCGTTGAGATTGACGATCCGCACGCACGCGAAGAGGAACGGGGAGTCCTCCGGCAGGTGCAGGTCCACCTGCCAGACGGTCCGGTTCAGCCGGTCGAACTCCCAGAGCCGCAGGGCCGGATCTCCGGCGGGCCCCCGCACGAGCCCGGCGAAGACGGGGGACGACGTGAGCCAGTGGTGGCCAAGCAGTCCGCAGTTCCATTCGATGCCGCCCGCGACCCAGGCGTTGCAGAGCGCGACGTTCGCGTACCGGACGACGGGGTTGCGGGCGAGAAGTTCGCGGCCGTCGCGCCGGTCGACGAGCGACCAGAGCCGGCCGCCGAGCGCGGGAAGGACGACGGCCCGAAGGCGCTCGTTCTCGAGGATCAGGGCCCGGAATCCGCGGGGGACCGGCCGGTCGTCGTAGCCGTCCTGGACCGGCCAGGGCAGGATGCGCGTTCCGCACGCGCGGCCGAGGCGGGCGCGGTCCTCCGCTGGGACGGTCCCGTCGCACCGGACTTCCCGGTCGTCCGCGGATTCCCGGAAGGCCGGGAGCGGATTCGGCGACCCCAGGTCCGCCGCCGGCAGGACGAGCGTTTCCATGCCCAGTCGCGTCATGGCGTGTACTGTACCGTGAAGGTGGCATGTTCGTCGCGATGCGGCTCCCCACGGCGGTGGCCGGCGGTGTATGATCGTCACGATTTGGCGCCAGACGGCGCGGACCGACAAGGAGGCTTTGATATGCAGACGCGGACGGGCGGGTTCGGCATCGGGTTCCGGCGGGGCTGGTCGGGGTGGAACAAGGACCTCCCGGGCGTGATCGCGTACGCGAAGGCAAACGGGTTCGAGGGAATCGATGTGGGCCGCGACGGGGATGCCGCCGGCAAGACGGTGGCCGCCGCCGGGCTCCGGGTCGGCTCCGTGGACCTGGCGGAGTGGAACGCCATGCTGTCGCCCGACGCCGGGAAGCGGAAGGCCGCGATCGAGAAGAACACGGCCTACGTCAAGGCCTGCGCCGTGCTGGGGCCCGTCAACCACTTCCTCGTCATGCTCCCCGAGGACGCTGCGAAACCCCGGAGCGAGAACTTCGGGTACATGGTCGAGAGCTTCGCGGCGCTCGCGCCCGTGCTCGAGGCGGCGAAGGCCTCGCTCGCCATCGAGGGCTGGCCGGGGCCCGGGGCGCTCGTCTGCACCCCCGAGGGCTTCCGGGCGTTCTTCAAGGCGGTGCCGTCGAAGGCCATGGGGATCAACTTCGATCCCTCGCACCTGATCCGGATGGGGATCGATCCGATGCGGTTCCTGCGCGAGTTCGCGACCCAGGTCGTGCACGTGCACGGCAAGGACACGGCCCTCTACGCCGACGCCCTCTACGAATTCGGCCACGAACAGCCCGCGACGTTCGGCAAGGGCCACGGGTTCGGGGATCGCGTGTGGCGGTACACGATCCCGGGTCACGGGGTCATGAACTGGCCCGAGGCGTTCGGGGTCCTGGCGGGGGCCGGGTATAGGGGCATGGTCTCCATCGAGCTCGAGGACGAGAACTTCAACGACCGGACCGAAACCGAACAGGCGGGCCTGCTGGCCGGCGGCCGGTTCCTCGAAGGTTGTTAGCGATTGCGGACGCAATCGTCGTCGAACCCTCCGCCCCAAGGGGTCGACGGGTTCGACGCGGGCGGGAGTGTAGAATAGGTTTCGTGACGACCTGCGGACGCCTGGCGCGCCTCCTGCTCCCCGGCGCCCTGCTCGCGGGTTGCGCCTCCCTGCACGGCCTCTCTCCCGTGACCATCGACATCGGCCCGGCGGTGCGCGAGTACAAGTCCCCGGAGCTTTCCTCGTTCAAGTACGTGACCTTCTCGGTCTACCCGCTGGCGGCCGTGAACCCGGCGGCCACCCTCAAGACCGAGGCCGACCAGCGCGCGGTCCTGTTCTCGGTGCGGAACCTCTTCGAGCGCGACGGGTACCGGTTCGTGAAGATGGGCGAGAACCCCGACTTCGTCGTCGGCGTTGACGCGTCGATCGAGTTCACGCGCGGGGTCAAGCGCACGACCGTGATCCAGGCGCCGGAGTGGCAGCCCGGGAAGACGCTGCCCACGCCGCCCGCGTCGCTGGCGGCCCTGGCCGCCGCGGACACGTGGGGCTGGGGGACCATGCCCGATCCCACGTACGCGGTCGCGCAACTCCCCGGCTATCCGCCCCGTGGGAGGACGAAGCCGCCGGCCGCGGCGGGCAGGTTCACGGCCACGGTCACGCTGAGCCTCCTGGACGGCAAGACCCTGGCCGAGGTCTGGGTCGGGACCGGCGCCGGGATTTCGCGGACCAACGACGTCCGGATCGCCTCCCAGCTCGTTTCCTGGATGATCGTCCACCAGTTCCCGGAGACGGCGATGGCGGAGCTCACGACCAAGGGGGGCGACCTGCCGGGGCTGAATTTCGAGATCTTCACGAACGACGGGCACAGCTTCTACCCCGGAGTCGTCAGGATCGACGACCACTCGCAGGCGTGGAAGACCGGAATCCTGGACTACGACATGATCCTCGGGATCGGGGGGGATGCGACGTGGAACCGTCCCTGGCTCGAGGTCCGGCGGATGCTCACGGGCGCGCCGGACTCGAAGATGGTCCTGACGCTCTGGCGGGGGGCGACGCAGGTCAACGTCGAGGGCCGCCGGGTCGCGGTGGGTTCCGGTGCGGACGTCACCGCGGTGGCGGCTCCGCCCCTCTCGGCGGCGGACGCGTCCGCGCCGAGGAAGCAGGCCCGCCTCGAGATCTCGCGGACCACCGTGGCGGTCGACAAGTCGTGGGCGGTGTTGGGCGGGATCACGATCGCGGCGCTCGTCGCCGCCGTCTTCACCGCGATGAAGTAGAAGAGGCCCCCGGACCTACTTCCGGTCCACGAAGGCCCAGGGGTCGCGCCGGAGCGCGGCCACGCCCAGCTCCCAGACCGGCGCTGAATCGACCAGGTGCGCCGTCGCCGCGAGTATCGGGCCGGCGGTGTCGGGCGGTTGACACTCCAATGAACGGCGGTCAGACTGATGATGGGCGACATGGATATCCTCGCGGTAAAGCAATGTCTCGGCAAGCTGAAGTTCTCGAACCATTCGCGGCTGGAAATGGAGCGGGAGAGCCGAGGTATCATCAAGGTGGATGAGATAGTTCAGGCACTGGACGTCGGCGAGATCATCGAGGAGTATCCCGATGACCGGCCGTATGCCAGTTGCCTGATGCTCGGACGAACGGCGGCGGGCAGGCCATTGCACGTCGTCTGCGCACCGGTGATGGACGAAGCCCAACTCGTGGTCGTCACAACCTACGAGCCCGATCCGGCACTCTGGGAACCGGGCTTCAAACGGAGGAAGCAGTCATGAAATGCGTCATCTGCAAGCAGGGAGAAGTCAGGCCATCCCGGTCGGTGGCGGAGCTGAAGGTCGGAACCGACCGGCTTCTCGTTGATGTCGAAGCCGAGGTTTGCGGCGAATGCGGAGAAGCCTATTTCTCCGCCGAAACGATGAAGTCGCTCGAGAAGATGAAGTCCGATTTCGCAAGGAAGGCCATTTCGGCATCCCCCGTGGGGAGTGTCTACCAGGCGCAGTAGGCCGGATCGCGGTCTACCGGTCTTTCCGGTCCACGAACGCCCAGGGGTTGAGCCGGAGCGCGGCCTCGCCCAGTTCCCACACCGGCCCCGCGTCGACGAGGTGCGCCTTAGCCGCCAGTACCGGGCCCGCCTTGAGCAGGCCCTTGGGCTCCAGGAGTTCCTCCATCCGGTCGTAGCGCTGATGGACGTTCGCGAACCCGTGCGGCCGGTAGCGTTTCGCGATCGTGGTCCCGTCGGCGAGAGTGAGCCGGTAGTCGATCGCGGGATCGTACAGGTACGGCGGCTCGACCAGCTCCTCGACGCCGTGCATGGACGTGTTCGGCTCCATCCCGCACCCGAGGAAGAGGAGCTGGCCGCCAAGGTCGCGCATCTTGCGGAACGCCGAGTGCGGCCCCACGGGCGTCGTGTCCTCGAGATGGTCTCCGAGAAGGGCCTGCGCCCGCGGCCCCGTCGCGGCCACCGAGTGGGTGGGGTGGACGCTGCGGAGCGTGCCCGTTCTCGTCCGGAAGTGCTCTGGAATCGCGCCGACGCAGGACTTCGTCACGCGGACGTCGAAGACCGGGTCCTGCGGGGTGACGAAGCTGTAGCTCAGCGCCGGGAGCAGGAGCGTGGAGTCAGGTCCGAGGGCGTCGAGCATTCCCCGGATCACGGTCTCGGGCCCGCCGGGCACCGGCCCCAGGGACTTCAGCGAGGAATGCACGAGAAGGAGCCCGCCGCGCCGGACGCCCAGCGCGACCAGGTCCCGGCTGATCCGGGCGACCGAAGCGGACGCGCCGGCAGCTCCGGCGGCCTCCGGGGTGGGGTATGCATCCATGTGCCGCAACGGTACACCCCGCGTCCCTCCGCCGTCAACCGGCCGGGTGGTAGACTGGAGGCCGATCACACTCGGTGCAGGGGAGGATTCACCATGGCCGACCAGAAGGCATCCATGCAATACACGAAGCTCGGGCGGACGGGACTCAAGGTCAGCCGGCTGTGCCTCGGGACGATGAACTTCGGCCCGCTCACGACCGAAGCCGACAGCTTCGCGATCATGGATCGCGCGCTCGAGCTCGGGATCAACTTCTTCGACACGGCCGACGTATACGGCTGGAAGAAGGGCGAGGGGATCACGGAGCAGATCGTGGGCCGCTGGCTCGCGCAGGGGGGCGGGCGCCGCGACAAGGTGGTCCTGGCGACGAAGGTCTACGGCGACATGGGGGACTGGCCGAACGAATCCCGGCTCTCGGCCCTCCACATCCGGAAGGCCTGCGAGGCGAGCCTCCGGCGCCTCAAGACCGACTACCTCGACCTCTACCAGATGCACCACGTCCACCGCGAGACGCCGTGGGAGGAGATCTGGCAGGCTTTTGACCAGCTCCGGCGCGAGGGCAAGGTCATCTACGTCGGGTCGAGCAACTTCGCCGGGCTGCACATCGCCCAGGCGAACGAGGCGGCGGCGCGGCGTGGGTTCATGGGCCTCGTGTGCGAGCAGAGCCTGTACAACCTCAACGCCCGCATGATCGAGCTCGAGGTCATCCCCGCGTGCGAGGCCTACGGACTGGGGCTGATTCCCTGGAGCCCGCTGGCCAGCGGACTGCTCGGTGGCATCCTGGGGAAGGTGGAGGGGGGGCGCCGGTCCGAGGGCTGGGCGAAGGAGCGTGTGAAGAAGGAGCGGGCAAAGCTCGTGCCGTGGGAGGCCCTGTGCCGCAAGCTCAAGGAGCAGCCCGCGCACGTGGCGCTGGCCTGGCTCCTGCACCAGAAGGCCGTCACCGCCCCGATCATCGGGCCGCGCACGATGGAGCAGCTCGAGGGGGCCCAGCGGGCGCTGAAGATCACGCTGACGCCGGCGACAGTCAAGACGCTCGACGGGATCTTCCCGGGACCGGGCGGGCGGGCTCCCGAGGCATACGCCTGGTGAAGGCTTTATCCACGGCCCCTTGACAGCCCCCCCCGGGAGGCATAGGGTTCTCAATCAATATGGGGCTTCATAGCGGCGATTCCGAGCGTTCGGTCGCCACCCGGATCAAGGAATTCGTGATCGGGGCGGCCAAGAACCCGCTCGACGTCAGGATCTTCCACACCACCTCCCTCGTCGCCGTGCTGGCCTGGATCGGGATGGGCGCCGACGGGCTGTCGTCCTCGTGCTACGGCCCCGAGGCCGCCTACCTCGCGCTGGGGCCGAACACGTGCCTGACCCTGCCGCTCGTCGGCCTCGTGGCGCTCGCGGTCTTCGCGATCGCGGCCTCGTACGTCCAGATCATCGAGCTCTTCGCGAGCGGGGGGGCGGGCGGCGGCTACCTCGTGGCCACCCGGTTCCTCGGGACCTCGGCGGGTCTCGTCTCCGGCTCGGCGCTCGTCGTGGACTACGTGCTCACGATCTCGGTGTCGATGGCCAGCAGCGCGGACGCGTTCTTCAGCCTCCTGCCCCTGGCCTGGCAGCCCTGGAAGATGTGGGCCGCCCTCGTCCTCCTGTTCCTGCTCTTCATCCTCAACCTCCGGGGCCTCAAGGAGTCCATCCTCACGCTGACCCCGATCTTCCTGATCTTCGTCGTCACCCACGTGGCGGTCATCCTCATGGGCATCCTCATGAGGGGTACGGATACGGGTGGCATCCTGTACGAGAGCTCCCACGAGACGAACGTCCTGATCCAGGGCGTCGGCCTGTTCGGCACCTTCATGATATTGATGCGGGCCTTCTCGGTCGGCGGCGGAACCTACACCGGACTGGAGGCCGTGAGCAACGGGATTCCGGTGCTCCGGGAGCCTCGCGCGGAGACCGGCAAGGGCACGATGACGTACATGGCCTTCTCGCTCGCGTTCACGGCCGGCGGCCTCCTCATCTGTTACCTCCTGCACGAGATCCACCACCAGCCCGGCCGCACGATGAACGCCGTGCTGTTCCAGCACCTGTGGGAGGGCTGGCGCCCGTGGAACATGCCGCTGGGGCACGCGGCCGTGATCCTGGCGCTGCTCTCCGAGGCGGCGCTCCTCATCGTCGGGGCGCAGGCGGGGTTCATCAGCGGCCCGCAGGTGCTGGCGAGCATGGCCACCGACTCCTGGACGCCCCGCCGGTTCGCGAACCTCTCGGACCGGCTCGTGAACCAGGACGGGATCGTGGTCATGGCGGCCACGTCGGCCGCCGTGATCTTCGTTACGCACGCCCGGGTGGATGTCATGGTGATCATCTACTCGATCAACGTGTTCATCACCTTCACCCTCTCCCAGCTCGGCATGTGCCGCCACTGGCTGCAGGTCCGGGGGTCCGGCCAGCGGTGGTTGCGGCCCTTCATCGTCAACGGCGGCGGCCTCGTGATCACGCTGACGATCCTGGTATTCACCGCATACATCAAGATTCGCGAGGGAGCCTGGGCCGTCTTCCTGCTCACGGGAGCCATGATCGGCGCCTGCCTGCTCGTGAAGACCCATTACCGGCGGGTGCGGGCCCAGCTCAAGAAGCTCGACGACCTCCTCACGACGATCCATCTCTCCGCGTCGAAGCACCGGGTGCCGCGCAAAAACACCTCCGCGCCGACCGCGGTCCTCATGGTGTCCGGGTACAACGGGCTGGGCATCCACACGCTCTTCTCGATCCTGAAGCTGTTCCCGGAGCGCTTCAAGAACGTCGTCTTCGTCGAGGTCGGCACGATCGACTCGAGCCAGTTCAAGGGCGTGGACGCGCTCCACCATCTCGAGGACACGGTGAAGACCGACCTCGAGAAGTACGCGGACCTGGGCCGGCGGCTCGGGTTCCACACCGAATACCGGTACGCGCTGAACGTCGACCGGCTGGAGGCGCTCGAGGAGCTCTGTTCCGAGATCGCGAACGAGTTCCGGGACACGGTCTTCTTCGTCGGCAAGCTGGTCTTCGAGCGTGAGACCTGGACGAGCGCGCTCCTGCACAGCCAGACCGCGCTCTCCATCCAGAAGGCCCTCCTGTTCAACGGCTACCAGGCCATCGTCATGCCGATCCGCGTCCGGGGTTGACCGGGGGAGAGCCATGACCCGGGCCGTCCCGCTGATCCTGCTCTCCGTCGCCCTGGCGGGAGAATGCGCGGCAGCGGAGGGCTTGGGAGCGAAATCCGCCGTGCCGGATGCCGCGACGGCGTTCCGGACAGCAACCGAGGCGGCCTGGGCCCTGACGCCCGTCGAGATCCTGGCTCCCGCGCGCGCGCGGAAGGTGCTCAACGGGTTGTGGCGATTCCGGGCGGGCCGGTCCGGCTCATCCACATCCGGCTGGCTTCGCGTGCCGGGTACCTGGGGCTTCGCGGACTGGCCCCGGTGGAACCTCGAGGGCCCGCTGGCGGCGACGGGCACCCCGTGGGAGGCACCCGACTGGCGGGGGCTCGCCGCGGGCCGCTACGAGCGCGAGGTGACGGTGCCCCGGGAGTGGAAATCCCGCCGGATCGTGCTCCGCGTCGTGCGGCCGTCCGCGCAGGCCACGGTCTACGTGGACGGCGTCGAGGCGGGCGGAATCGCGTGGCCCGGGGGCGAGCTGGACATCACGGACCGCGTGCTTCCCGGCCGCACCGCCGCCCTGGGCCTCCTCGTGACCGCGTCCTCGACTGCCGCGGACGTGGAGGCGCGCGGGCTGGCGGGCGACGTGATCCTGGAATCCCGGCCGGCCGGCGCTCGCCTGGACGGCGTCTTCATCCGGACCTCGGTCCGGGCGAGGTCGCTCGTCCTCGAGGTGGACCTGGCCGACGTGGCGGCGGCGGGGACGGTCCGGTTCACGGCCGAGATCCGGGGTCCGAAGACGGACCCCTCGGCGAAGCCTGCGGCTTCGGCGGGCCAACCAGCCCGGGTCTTCACCGGGGACGCCGCGGTGGCGGCCGTGAGCGCCCAGACCGTGCGGCTCGAGTGGGAGTGGCGGGATCCCATCCTCTGGGAGGCGGGCCGGCCGTTCCTCTACACGCTGCGGCTCAGGGCCGAGGGCCCGGGCTTCACGGACGAACTCAACGACCGGTTCGGGTTCCGCGAGTTCCGGATCGAGGGCCGCGACTTTCTCCTGAACGAGCATCCGATCCGCCTGCGTCCGTTCGTCTGGCTCGACGAAGCGGAGGTGGCCGGGGCTCGCGACTGCATCGGCCGGGTGAGCGAGGGCCTGCTCGGGACCGGGTACAACCTGCTCGAGTTGTGGCCGACCGATCACGCGACGCCCGGCCGGGTGCACTTCCGGGAGCTCTGGGCCGACGCGGCCGACGAGCGCGGCCTCCTGCTCATGTACCCGGCGCTCTCGCTCGACTCGTACATCGGGTGGGACGGCGGGACGGACCGGGCGTGGGGGGCGTGGGAGGCCGCCATGGTCCGGGAGTGGAAGACGATCCGGAACCACCCGTCAGTCGTGATCCTGGTCTCGACCGCGAACCGGTTCGGGTACACGGACGATCTCAACCCGCTTCGCCTCGGGAATTCGAGGACGCTGGCGATGGCGTCCCGGCGCGCCGGGGACGAGGTGGGACGCCGGCTGATCGAGACGATCCGGCGGCACGACTCCACCCGGCCGCTGACCTCGCACGAGGGCGGGGCGGTGGGGGATTTCCAGGCGGCGAACTGCTACCTCGACCTGATTCCGCTCCAGGAGCGGGAGGAGTGGCTCTCGGCGTGGGAGCAGCACGGGGACAGGCCGGTCATGGCGGTCGAGTTCGGGACCCCGCTCTCGTGCACGTTCCAGCGGGGCCGGTGCGCGTACGGCGAGAACCGCGTCTCGGAGCCGCTCATGACCGAGTTCTGCGCCATCTACTTCGGGACCGACGCGTACCGGCTGGAGCCCGCGAGCTACCGGGCCATGATCGCGGCGAAGTTCCGGCACGACCAGGTGTACGACTGGGTCAGCGGCGGACGGGACGAGTTCGACTACCACCCCGCGCACCAGAGGCTCCAGGCGCTGTTCAACCGCCAGACGTGGCGAAGCTGGCGCGGCTGGGGGATGGCCGGCGGCATGATCCCGTGGGAGTGGGGGCACGGATTCCGGTGGCCCGGCGGAACGTTCGCCGCGGCGCCGCCCGAGCCGGGCCGGACCGGATCCTGGACGCCCTCGGTGAAGAAAGCCGGGTGCCTCGGGTTCCGGCCGGGCGGGCTGGAGCCGACCGAGGCCGGCAGGGCGCTGTTCGAGGTCTCGCGGCCGCAGCTCGCGTGGCTGGCGGGGCCGCAGGACGCGTGGCCGGCGAAGGACCATCTCTTCGGCGCGGGCGAGACCGTGCACAAGACGCTCGCGATGGCGAACGACGGGCCCGCCGCCGCGGGCGTCGAGGTGTCGTGGATCGTGGACATCGGGCCCGGCCGGATCGCGTGGGGGAAGAAGGGCGAATCGGTTCCGGCGGCCCGGACGCTCTTCCTCCCGATCGATTTCGAAATGCCGGCGGCGGTTGCGGGTATGGTCTCGGGGACCATCTTCCTCGAGATCAGCGCGGGCGGAGAGGTCACCCGGGACGCCTTCCCGGTGCGGGTCTTCCCGCCGGTCCGTCGACCGGCGGACCGGCCCGAGGTCCTGCTCTTCGATCCCGAAGGGGCGACGAAGGACTGGATCGAGCGGCTGGGATGGAAGACGCGGCGATGGGACGGAGGGAACGCTCCCGGCCGGATCCTCGTCGTCGGCCGGCACGCGCTCGACCGCGGGACGCGCCTGCCCGGCTCCCTGGCCGCCTTCGCGGAAACCGGGGGCCGGCTGATCCTCATGGGGCAGGACCCCGAATGGTTAAGACGCCGCGCCGGCTTCCGGGTGGCGCGGCACGTCTCGCGCCGCGCCTTCCCCGTGCCGTCCCCGGGGTTCGCCGGTCTCACGGCGGACGTGGACGGCGAGACGCTGCGCGACTGGCGGGGGGCGGGCACCCTCGTGCCCGCGACGGCGGACGTCGCGCTGGATCGGGGAGACGAAGGATCGCCTCCGTACGGATGGCACTGGGGGAACCGGGGCAGTGTCACGTCGGCCGCCATCGAGAAGCCCCACCGGTCCGGCTGGACCCCGATCCTCGAGGCCGAGTTCGACCTCGCCTACACTCCGCTCATGGAGCTGGCCGTCGGGGAGGGACTCGCGATCTGGTGCACGCTCGATCTCGAGGGCCGCGTCGGATCCGAGCCTGCGGCGGACCTGCTGGCCTCCCGGCTCCTGGAGCATGCCAGGGCGGTGCCGGCGCGGCCGCGCGCGGCGCAGACGGTCTACCTGGGGGGAGCCCCGGGCGAAGCGCTGCTCCGGAACGTGGGGTTGCGGTTCACGCGGACATTCCGGACGGACCGGGCCCCGGGCCTGCTCGTGGTCGCGGCGGACGCGCCGCTCACCCGCGTCGACCTCGACCGCCGTCTCGCGGCGGGCTGGCGGCTGCTCCTGCTCCCGCGTCCCGCCGGCGACCTGCCGTTCGCGTTCCGGGCCGCCGGGACCACCGGGTTCGCGGGGTCCCTCGACGTGCCGGCCTGGCCCGAGTGCCGCGGGCTGTCGGCGTCGGACCTGCGCCTGCGCGCCCCCGTCGCGGCGACCGTGCTCATCGACGGCCCCGAGGTCGGGGCGGGCGGCCTCCTCGGCCGCGTCACCTCCCGCTTCGGGAGCGCGATCCTGATCCAGTTGACGCCCGACCAGCTCGAGGCGGACCGGCTCACGTATCTGCGCTATTCGTCGTGGCGGCTGACCCGGACGCTGGCGCAGCTCCTGGCCAACCTGGGCGGCGAGTTCGAGGTGGACCGGCGGAGCCTCGATTGGGGCCGGAAGGCCGCCGGGCGTCCGGCGTCCCGGCAGGACTCCTGGATGGCGCTGATCGGGCGTCCGGCCAGGCCCGAATCCGCCGTCCGGCAGGCCCCCCCGGACGCGGAAAGCGGGGGTGGCGACGAGGGGGGGGGCGGGCCGCCGGATTTCTACGTGCCCGGCCTCCGTACGGACTTCGTGCTGGGCGACGACCCTTACAGGTATTATCGGTGGTGAGATGAGATTGGGCGGACCGATCTTCGGTGATTGGCAGGACCCGGGCGAATGGGCGCAAGCCCACGTGCGCGCCGGTTACACCGCCACGTACTGTCCCGTGGACGAGACCGCGGACGAGCCGACCGTCCGCGCCTACGCGGAGGCGGCAGCGGCCGCCGGTCTCGTCATCGCCGAGGTCGGGGCATGGAGCAACCCGATCAGCCTGGACGCCGAGATCGCGCGGAAGGCGGTCGAGCTGAGCATCGCCCGGCTCGACCTCGCGGAGCGGATCGGGGCCCGGTGCTGCGTCAACATCGCGGGGTCGCGGCATCCGGCGAAGTGGGACGGACCGCATCCCGACAACTACTCGGCGGCGACCTTCGACCTCATCGTCGAGACCGTGCGCCGGATCGTCGATGCCGTCCGCCCTCGGCGGGCGGCCTACACGCTCGAGTGCATGTACTGGGTCCCGCCGGACTCGCCCGCCAGCCAGGCGCGGCTCCTGCGGGCCGTGGACCGCGCCGCGTTCGGAGTCCACTTCGACCCCGTGAACATGATCAACTCGGCGGAGCGTTTCGCCGACACCGGCGGGTTCATCCGCGACTTCGTCGGGCAATTCGGGAACCGGATCAAGAGCTGTCACGCCAAGGACGTCGCCATGAGCGACGAGGCGATCGTACACCTGACCGAGGTGGCACCCGGCCGCGGGGGGCTGGACTTCCGGGCGTACCTCGACTCCCTCGCGACGCTGGATCCGGACACGCCGCTCATGCTCGAGCATCTGACGACCGAAGCCGAATACGCGGCGGCGGCGGAGCACGTCCGGGGCTTCATGTGAACCCCGGGCTCGCGGCCGCCGTGTTGTGCGCGGCGGCCCTGCCCGGCCACGCCCTCGCCGCCCCCGATGCCGCGCCGCCCGGAGCCTGTTTCAGCCTGCCCGCGTGCGAGGCCGAGTGCGCGGACGGGATGGCGTCCTCCTGTCGCAAACTCGGCTGGAAGTACGACCACGGGGAAGGCGTGCGGGCGGATCCCGCGAAGGCCGTCGCGTTCTACACCCATGCGTGCGACTTGGGCGACATGCAGGCGTGCTGCGATCTCGCGGCCCTGTGCCTCGAGGGACGGGGAACGAGGACCGGCACGGGCCGGGCGGCCTCGCTGTTCCGGCGCGCGTGCAACCGGGGCGAGGGGCGCGGGTGCGCGAACCTGGCGGTGCTGCGCATGCAGGGGAAGGGCGTGACCAAGGACCCCGCGAAGGCGCTCGTCCTCCTCAAGAAGGGCGCCGCCCTCGGCAACGGGCATGCGATGGCCCTGCTAGGCTACCTCTACCTCACGGGCCAGGGCGTGGACCGGGACCCGGAGCGGGCGGTCAAGCTCTTCACGCGCTCCTGCGCGACCGGCTACGGCGAGGGATGCCTGAGCCTCGCCCTGTGCTGTGAGACCGGGTCGGGCGCGCCGGCCGACCTCGCCCGGGCCCGGTCGCTCTATGAGACGGCCTGTGCCCACGGCGAGCCGCGGGGGTGCGCCGAGCTCGGCCGCATGCGACTGCTCGGGCTGGGGGGCCCGGCGGACCCCGAGGGCTCCATGCCCTCGTTCCGGCTGGCCTGCGAGGGCGGCTGGGCGCGGGGCTGCACGGGGCTGGCCTCCCTCTACTACGAGGGCAAGGTCGTCACTCGGGATTACCACCGGGCTCTCGAGCTGTTCACCCGGGCGTGCGAGGACGGGGACGCGAGCGGGTGCACCGGGCTCGGCATGCTGTACGAGCGGGGCGAGGGCGTGAAGGCGGACCCGGCGTACGCGACCGAGTGCTTCCGCCGGGCGTGCGAGGACGGCGATCCGATGGGCTGCACGAACCTCGGGGCCGCGATCCTGATCCACGGGGCGGACGCGGGCGACCTCGGCAAGGCCGTCGACCTCCTGCGCGAGGCCTGCGAGGGCGGGGAGGGCGCGGCGTGCACGTGGCTGGGGCGCCTCTACCTCGACGGCGTGGGCGTGCCCGCGGACCTCGCGCAGGCGGCGACCCTGTTCGAGGAGGCGTGCGCCCGGGGCCACCTTCCGGGATGCGCCAACCTGGGCGAGGTCTTCGACGCGGGGCTGGGCGTGGACCGGGACCCCGCGAAGGCCGCGGCGCTCTACACGAGGGCCTGCGACGGCGGCGACGTGGGCGCCTGCCGCGACCTGGCGGCGCTCTACGAGACGGGCAATGGTGTTCTCCGGGACTGGGGGCGGGCGCTCGCCCTGTACCACCGCGCGTGCACGGGCGGCGACATGGTGAGCTGCGCCCTCCTCGGGGCCCGGTACGCCGAGGGCGAGGGCGTGAACCCGGACGCGGCGCGGGCGGTCGCGCTCCTGCGCCGCGCCTGCGACCGCGGCGTGGCCCGGTCGTGCGCGGACCTCGGGCTCCTGGTCGAGCTCGGCATCGGCGCGGAGAAGAACCCGTCGCTCGCCGCCGAACTGTTCCAGCGCGCGTGCACGGACGGCTACGCGGCCGGCTGTTCCCGGCTGGGCGCCCTCCACGTCAGGGCCGGCCGGGTGGACGTCGGGAAGAAGATGCTGGCCAAGGGATGCGAGGCCGGCGACGCCAAGGGCTGCGAGGACCTCGCCAAGCTGGAGGGCTCAGCGCCGAAGTAGCGCTGCGGGTCTCAGCGGGATGCGGTGAAGATGGGGGAGAAGGCGGCGGCCGCGCGGAGCGACTCAGGGATCTCGCCGGGGGGCAGGGGCGTGAACTCGCGGGCGGCCCGGACGGCCCACCGGAACAGCTCGATGTGGCTCGGCGAGACCGCGGCGGTCACCCCCAGCGAGAGCGTGAACCGGATGCCGGCCAGCGCCTCCTCGTAGGTGTCGACTGGGCCGTACCAGCACTTCTTCCACGGCCGCGCCTCCCCGTCCTTGAGCGCGCGCTTGCCGAGGGCCTTCAGGGCCAGCAGGCCCATGCCCCGCTTCTTCGCCACTTCGAGCACGCGCGGTCCGAAGTGGCCGTCGCGCCACGACCCGAGGCTGAACGGGAACAGGATCGTGTCGAACGAGCCGGTCTCCATCGCGCGCATCGCCCCTTCCTCGCTGTGCGCCGAGAACCCGAGGAACCGGGTCAGGCCCGCCGCCTTCGCCTCGATGAACGCCTCGAGCGCGCCGCCGGGGCCGAATGCGGTCCCCGTGTCCTCCTCCGTCGTGAGCGCGTGCATCTGGTAGACGTCCACGTGGTCCGTGCGCAGGAGCTTGAGCGAGTTCCGGAGCTCCTTCGCCGCGTCCGCCTTCTTCCGCTCCGTGGTCTTGCAGGCCAGGAAGATGTTCTTCCGGTAGGGCTCCAGCGCGGGGCCGAGCCGCTCCTCGGCGTTGCCGTAGCTCGGCGCCACGTCGAAGTAGTTGCACCCCTCGTCGATCGCCTCGCCCACGAACTTCGCCGCGTCGGCCGGGGTCTCGTCCATGACGATGATTCCTCCGAACCCGACGACGGACAGCGACTCCCCGGTCTTGCCCAGGGGGCGTCGCGGCAGCGGCTCAGGTGGCATCAATCTCGAGCGTATCAAGGAATGCGGCGGGTGTCACGATCGGGATGCCTTTGAAGGAGCAGAGCTGGAGGAGGTGCCGGTCACCGGATACGATCACATCCGCATCTCCCGCCGTGGCGCATTCGAGGACACGGTTGTCCGAAGGGTCCTTCGTTATGACTTGGTACTCGGCTGTCGGTCGAATGGCTTCGCTGGTGGCGCTCACGGTCTGGATGAAATCCGCAACCGCACGTGCCGAGTATCCGAAGCGGGGACGCATCAGGACGGAGGCTAGTTCATCCAGCAGAGGGGACGAGATGAGCGGCCGGAAGCGTTTGTCCCGGGCGGCAGTCACGATGGGCCGGACCGCTCCTGGATAGACGATGCCCGACACCCAGACGTTGGTGTCGAGGACGGCCCGCTTCAGCGCTTCCCCTGCCGCACTTCACGGATGGCGGTTTCAACATCCGCCTGCGTGATGTGACGGCGTTTCGCATTCGCGTTTGCATACGCCAGCAGGCGATCCCAGTTCTTCCGGCGCTGGACCTGGGCCCGGACGGCTTCGCGGACGTACTCCGACCGCGTGCGGCGTTCCCGGCGGGCCTCGGCGTCGACTTCACGCAAGAGGACTGTGGGCAAGGAGAGATTGACCGTCGCCGTTCTCATATCTGGAGACTATACAAACCTTGTATGGTTGTCAACCGGCTTGTGGGATGGGCCTCAGATGAAGACGGTCCGGCGGCGGCCCTCGGTCAGGACGAACGCCGCGGTCTTGCCGGGGAGGCGGACCCGCTTCCCGCCCACGGCCACCGTGTGCGGCTCGTCCTCGAGGTTGCAGACGGTCTTGAGAGTGACGCCCGGCCCTTTCCGGGTGAGGACGGGGCAGACGGCGTCGAGCTTGCGGCCGAGGATCGACCCGAGAACGATACGGTGGAGGTCGGTGAAGAGATACTCGAGCTTGAACCCGATCACGTTGACCCGGCCCTTGGCGATCTTGCGCTCGAATGCGCAGATCTTCCCCGCACTGGTCGCGAGCGTCCGCGCCCCGCGCCCGGGCCGGAACGTCTGCAGCCGGTCGAGGACGAAGAACTCCTTGCCCGCCATCCGGATCTTGTTGGGCTCCAGCGGCCCGGGCTTGGCCGGCAGCTCCACGATCCGTCCGGCGCCGAACGCCTTCGTGAGGAGCCCGCACGGGGCGAGGTCCCCGTCGAGACCGGGGAGGTAGTTGGAGATCACGAGGTGGCCTCCGCCGCGCACGTACGAGACCAGTTTCCCCATCGCGTCCCGGGGCATGAACGGCGCCGACTGGACGAAGAGCGTCTTCGGCGGCATCGTCCCGGGCGCCCAGTCGCGGAGGTCCGTCATCTCGAAGCTCACGCCGCAGGCGCCGAGGAGGTTCAGGAGCGCGTTCGTCCGGTGCTCGTACGCCCCGTCCCACCGGGCCAGGAAGTTGGCCCGGCCCCACTCGTGCACGTACCCGACCGCGACCTCGGCCGTCGGGGCCGTGGCCGCGATCGACGGGTGCGCCGCGAGGAACCGGTTGATCCGCTTGATCCCGGCGAAGTGCTCGCGCGGCTTGCCGTTGACGTCCAGCGGGCAGTGGTACTCGTGCGATTCCTGGTAGTGGCCCTGCCCGAGGAAATTCACCCCGTCGTTGAACCAGTAGTAGTTGACCGTGTTCATCCCCGCCCCGATCAGGCTCTTGTGGGTGAGGTCGTACGAGGCGCCGTGCTTGCCCCAGATCTTGGAGACCGTGCAGGCCTGCGTCTCGAGGTTCGTGTCGATGACGTTGTCGCAGGAACGGGCGTAGTGGATCAGCCCGAGCGTCTCCCCGAAGTTTCCGTCGTTGACGACACCGGGGTAGTCCACGTGCGCGATCACGACGTCGTACGGCGCGGGGGTCATCCACCGCTTCGTGTTGTTCCAGGCCGTGGCCCAGCCCGTGAACGGGGCGTTCACGCAGAACGGACCGCGGGCGCCGAGCGCGTGCAGGTGGTCGCAGCACCGGCGGACCTGCTCGACCGCGATCCATTCCTTGAACGCGACCCAGTCGAGCGTGCGGCACCGGGTCGCGGGGGAGGGGTCCCAGTCGACCGGGGGCTTGACCTCGTCGAACGTCAGGTGGCGGGACCGGTACCGGTCGTTGAGCCGCGCGATCGATCCGAATTCGCGCCCCAACCAGCGCTGGTAGACGCCCCGTTTCACGAGGAAGGGGTGGTAGTCGATCGTGTAGGGGCCGAACCAGAAGAACGAGTGGCTGTAGTTGATCTCATTGTCGACCTGGACCATGAGCGTCCGTCCGGCGTGGGGCATGAGGACCCACCACGCCTCGGTCAGCCACCGCCGCGCGTGCTCCATGTAGGCCGGGTGGCAGTACGTGACGTGCGGGAACTTGAGGACCCGGGCCCGCGACCTGCCGTCGGGGCCGAGCGCGATCGATTCCGGGTGGGACTTCAGGTACCACGCCGGGATGCCGCCGTTCAGGAGCTCGGCGAAGACGTAAGGGCCGGGCTTCACGACCAGCTTCAGGCCCTGGTCGGCGGCCATTTTGAGGAATGTCACGAGGTCGCGCGACGGGTGCGTCCGGCCGGTGAAATCGAATACGCCGTCCTCGATCTCGTGCCAGCTCCACGGCACGTAGGTCGAGAGCGTGTCGCACCGCGCCTCCTTGAGGCGCCGGAACATGGTCCGCCACGACGCCCGGGGCGTCCGGAAGTACTGGACCTCCCCCGAGAGGACGAGCCGGGGGCGCCCGTTCTCGACCAGCGCCTTGTTCCGGAAGACGATCGGCGATTCTCGCGTCATGGTGTTCCATGTTATAGCAGACGGCGCGGGGGCGTTGCGGCTACAATGGTTCCTGCGAGATGGGGTGTTTCACGACGCGACCCGTGATCCAGGGGACGCGCGGGGTGGTGACGGCCGGCCACTACCTCGCCGCGGCCGCCGGATTCCGGATCATGGAGCAGGGCGGCAACGCCGTGGACGCCGCCGCCGCCATGACGTTCTGCCTGGCCCTCGTCGAGCCGCACAACTGCGGCCTCGGCGGCGAGGTGCCGGTCCTCATCTATTCGGCGAAGGAGCGGCGGGTTCACGCGATCTCGGGGCAGGGGTCGGCTCCGGCCGCGATGACGATCGAGTGGTTCAAGCGGAGCGCGATCGACCTGATCCCCGGGGACGGCATGCTCCCGGCGATGGTGCCCGCCGTGGTGGGCACGTGGGCGCTGGCGCTAGAGCGGTTCGGCACCATGACCTTCCGGCAGGTGCTCGGTCCCGCCATCGAGCTGGCCGAGGAGGGCTTTCCCCTCTACCCCTCCCTCCACGCCCAACTGGCGGGCAACGCGGAGCGGTTCCCCCGCGACTATCCCGGCACGGCCGCCCTGTACCTCCGGGACGGCCGGGTTCCCGCCGTGGGCGAGCTCGTGAGCAACCCGGTCTGGGCCGAGGTCCTCCGCCGCATGTGCACGGCCGAGGAGCGCGCGGTCGGGCGCTCGCGCGCGGCGGGGATCGAGGCGGCGCGGGAGGCGTTCTACACCGGAGAGACTGCGGCCCGGATCTGCGACTTCGTCGCGTCCACGGTGGCGCCGGATTCGACGGGAACTATGCACCGGGGGTTTCTGACCCGGGGCGACCTCTCCGGGTGGCGGGCGGCGGCCGAGGTCCCCGCCTCCCGGAGCTACCGCGGGCTCGAGGTCTTCAAGTGCCCGTCCTGGACCCAGGGGCCGGTCTTCCTCCAGCAGCTCGCCCTGCTCGAAGGCTTCGACCTCAAGGCCCTCGGGCACAACAGCCCCGAATACCTGCACACGCTGATCGAATGCGCGAAGCTCGCGTTCGCCGACCGCGAAGCCTACTACGGCGACCCCGCGTTTGACAAGGTTCCGCTCGACATCCTGCTCTCGCCGGCGTACAGCGACGTCCGGCGCGCGCTCGTCGGGGCCGAGGCGTCGAAGGAGTTCCGCCCTGGCGACGCAGGGGCGGGGGTGCCCGCGGTGTCGGATTGGACCAACGTCAAAGCCGACAACGAGCACGCGCGGATGCACGCGCACGACACGACCCACTGCGACGCGATCGACCGGTGGGGGAACATGGTGGCGGCGACCCCCTCCGGGGGCTGGATCCAGTCCAGCCCCGTGATCCCCGGGGTCGGGTTCCCGCTGGGCACCCGCGGCCAGATGTTCTCGCTCAACCCGCACCGCGCGAACGCCTTGAAGCCCGGCAAGCGGCCCCGGTCGACCCTGACCCCGTCCCTCGCGATGCGTAACGGCCGGCCGTGGATGGTCTTTGGGACGCAGGGCGGTGACCACCAGGACCAGTGGACGCTCCAGTGCTTCCTGAACGTGGTCGAGTTCGGCATGGATCTCCAGGAGGCGATAGATGCGCCGACCGTCCACACCGCGCACTTCCCCTCGTCCTTCTACCCGCGCGGCGTCGAGTTGAACAAGATGTACCTCGAGGGCCGCATCCCCGCCGAGACCCGGTCCGCGCTCGTCGCCAGGGGCCACGAGGTGGGCGTGGACGGGGACTGGTCTCATGGCCGCGTCCTCGCGATGCGGCTCAACGACCACGGCGTGATCGAGGGGGCGGCGTCGCCGCGCGACCCCAGCGCGTACGCGATCGGCTGGTAGCGGATTGCCGGGTCCGCGATCACCCTTTTGCTTCTCGTTCGATCTTGCCTGCGTTCATCATGTCGGTCTGCTTTGATCCACCAGATGAGGTACTGTCGACGGATGGGGTAGATCAATGGGGCTCTATCTCTCTAGCAGGATGCTGAAAAGCTGACGGAAGTCATTGCGATGGACGTGAACAGTCGT
>ERZ1292640.43-Hain-H43-02um-R1-43-length-95157-cov-43_pt2 | contig 75235 bp, 61 predicted proteins | sample MGYA00564404_ERZ1292640 | MGnify/ENA primary metagenome ERZ1292640 (study PRJEB36523, sample SAMEA6512636) | groundwater metagenome | collected 2019-01-08 | study: AquaDiva: Metagenomics assemblies of 32 groundwater samples
TTAATATACCATAACAATTGACTTTTGTCGAGATTTTGCTATTATGGCGGCTATAGGGAAGCCGAACCATAGCCTTGTGGCAAAAGTATTTCTTGAATCACCATAATGGACATAGTTATCGCGTAGGGGCGGGCTTGCCCGCCCTTTAGAGGCTATTTTACTTAAACCCAGGTTTTGCAGTAGGTATTTTTTTTACCGCTATCACCATTCCATTATTAATTATGCAAAAAATAAGAGTAGCAGTTATAGGCACGGGCCGCTTAGGTAGTATCCACGCCAGGATATATAAAGATTTACAAAATTGTTCTCTGACTGGTATTTGCGATACAAATAAACTCCAGCTTGATGAAGTAACAAAAAATCTAAATATCCCCGGATATTTAGATTATAGAAAGCTTTTTGATAAAGTTGACGCGGTAAGCATTGCCGCGCCCACGAGCCTGCATTATAAAATCTCATCTGAATTCTTAAACCATAAAATCCACGTTTTAGTAGAAAAACCTTTTACCGTAAACTTAAAACAAGCGGATTCTCTCATAAAATTAGCCAGCGAAAATAAACTCATATTACAGGTAGGCCACGTTGAAAGATTTAATTCCGCGTTTGGAGCCGCGCTCAAACATATCAAAAACCCAAGATTTATTGAATGTCACCGGTTAAGCTCTTTTCCCAACCGCTCACTTGACATAGGCGTAGTCTTAGACCTAATGATTCACGATATAGATATTGTTCTGGGCCTGGTAAATTCCAAAGTTAAAAAAATAGAGTCCGTGGGCGTCTCGGTATTAACCCAATTTGAAGATATTGCCAACGCGCGGCTCACTTTTAAGAATGGCTGTATAGCAAACCTCACTGCCAGCCGCGTTTCAGATGAGCTAATGCGTAAAATCAGAATCTTCCAGCCGAATGCTTATATATCCTTAGACTACAAAGAAGCAAAAGCAGGCGTATATAAAAAAACAGGCCATTCTATAATCAAAGAAAATCTGCCTATTGAAAAAGAAGAACCTTTGCGCAAAGAGTTAGAGGCCTTTCTTGAATCCTGCCTCACAAAAAAAACGCCTCTGGTTTCAGGAGAAGTTGCCAGAGAAGCACTGGCAATAGCGTTAAAAATTACTAATCTTTGTAAAACTAATAAATAATTTTGAATAAAATATGCCGCAAAAAAATATTCTAATTATCTGCGGCGAGGCTTCCGGCGACCTGCATGCGGGAAATCTTGCTAAAGAAATCCTAAAAATAAACCCACAAATAAGAATCTCGGGCGTAGGCGGCCCTGGCCTGCGCGAAGCTGGCGCCAGAATATTCTACGATATAAATGGCCTCGCGGTAATCGGACTTTTTGATGTCCTCAAAAAACTACCCCAATTCTTTTCTTTAAAAAAACTGATCCTAGAAAAGATACGCCAAGAAAAACCTGACGCGGTAATTATGGTAGATTTCTCCGGATTTAATCTTCGCCTTGCCAAGGCAATCAATAAAAACATCCCTATTATATATTATATCAGCCCCCAGATCTGGGCATCACGAACAGGCAGGGTAAAAACTATTAAAAAATATATCTCGAAGATAATTGTACTCTTTAAATTCGAGAAGGAGTTTTACAAAAAACACGGGCTTGACGCCGAACTTGTGGGGCATCCTTTGCTGGATATTACCCAGCCTACAATGACAAAAAAAGAACTATTTAACAACTTAAAATTTTCTGAAAATAAAACCACCATCGCCCTCTTGCCCGGCTCACGAAAACAAGAAGTAAAAAAAAATCTGCCTATAATGCTAAAGGCAGGCATCCTTATCAGCAAAGAAATCCCGCAGGCGCAATTCGTGATCGCGAAATCCCCTTTAGTTGACTGGGATACTTACAACCAAAAAACTAGAAAGCGCTTCTGGTTTTTTTGGAAAAAAGCCCAGAAACGCCCCCCTAATGTTATGATTGTTGAGGGAAAAACCTTGGATTGTTTAAATATCGCTGATTTTGCCCTTGTCTGTTCCGGAACGGCGACTCTAGAAACCGCGATTATGCAAAAACCCTTCGCGATAATCTATAAAATGGGCCTCTTAAATTATCTTTTATACCGTCCCCAGATAAAGATCCCTTATATTGGAATAGTTAATATCGTGGCAGGCAAATTAGTCGTTCCTGAATTTATCCAATTTGGCGCATCCCCAAAAAAAATCGCGAAAACCGCTATAAGAATCTTAAAAGACCCTGCCAAATTAGAACGCGCTAAATTTGATCTTGGCTGTGTCCGAAATTTATTAGGCGAGAAAGGCGCGAGCACACGCGCGGCAAGAATTATTGCGGATACTCTATAGCGAAAAACTAAGGAATACTTCGAGGGTTTTTTATTTAAAATCCAAACTAGCTTCGCCATAATAAGTTGTCCCATCAAAATAAAAACAAAAGATGTCAACGGCTCCATTAGCTGCAGTTACAACAGGCGCGCTACCACCACTCCATTTCACCACATTATTTGTTACGTTTGCTATTGTTACGTTATAATAACTTGCAGCGGGTTGCGCAATCCTAAGCACAAGATTCGCGGTTCTGCTTGTTGGCGCAGAGAAAGTAAGTGTTGTTGCTTTTCCAGGAATAAAACTTTGCTTATTACCATTTGTCCAATTGATAAGATAGTTAGCACTAACTCCACCACTATTAGAAAATTCCCTAGTATAAAATATAGCATTATTAACTTCCAGTCGGGTGCCGGGATTACTTGTACCAATACCAACATTGCCTACACTGGTAGTAGCATTAGTATTACCAACAATCCGCATCCTCTCTCCAACTAGATTGCCCGCATAAAAAAGAATAGGCCCGCCATAATCCTTTCCACTTCCCGCTCCTGCTACTAAATGTAATTCTCCTCCAAAAACAGTATCTTGGGTGCGGTTATTCCCATGCAAATCAATTGCCGCGCCTTGCGTATTCCCTATCCCGTCATGACGTCCCGCAGTAATTCTTAAACGTTCCGTATAACTACTGTTTGTATCGTCAAAGGCAATTAACCCATCTTTACCTTCTTTAAATAAAAAACTTTCCACCGTCAATTCTTTCGCCTCCAATTTATTATAACTCCCATAAGGGCTCGGATAATAGGTAGTAATGGTAATTTTCTCTTCGGCAAACCCAATAGAATTACAGATAAAAAAGATAGCGCCACAAATTAAAAATATTTTCCTGTTCATTAAGCACCTCCTCTGCCAATTCTGTACGGGCTTGATTTATCAAGCCCGTAATTAAAACATAGAGTTTTTCAATAACTATTTAACAGTTTCTTCTACTTCAGGTTTAATATTTATAAACGTACGGGTCTTACCATGACTAGTCTTTTTTTTGGTAAAATAAACATTTCCCGCGCAAAGAGCGACTAATGCGCCGGGCCCCTTTACATTAGCCCCTGCTTTATAAAGATCTACCCCCCTCGCGAGGAGCTGGCCTATCTTTACTTTTTGGCCTCCGGACACCTTCATCACCCTGTCTTTTTTAGGAGTTGAAAATCCACCAATCATCTGTCTACCTCCATTAAGAAAAACCGTCATTCCGGAATGTTTTAATCCGGAATCCAGGCTGGATTCCGGTTTTCACCGGAATGACAAATTTACATTTCTGATAATATATCTTATTACTTATTTTTTATTTCTTATTTTAAACACCACCATTATAATCATTATAACATAAACAAGGCCGAATAACATTAAAAATTTATTCTTCAAAAAATACTCCACCAAAACTTGGGGATTACTTAATACATTCTTACCCACTCCGGCAATAATATACTGTATCCAAAACATCTTTACAGGCGAGCCAAGAATTACCGCTGTCAGATACTTTCTAAGACGAATACTGGTAAAGCCGGCAGCCAAATCCATAAACCTGTAAGGGACAAGAGGCGCTGCCCTGAATATAAGAAGCCAGAAAAAACTCACCCCTCCCAATTTCTCGTCTAGATTCTTGTGTTTCGGGCTTAGAGATTTCTCTACATACGACCGGCCTAAATTACGCGCCAGAAAAAACAATATAACCGCATTTATAGTTTCTGCTATGCAAATAAAAACCGCGCTGCCTACCACGCCAAATAAAGCCGCGCCAATAATCCAAAACACATCTTTGGAAAAAAAGATAAAAAAAGTAATAATAACATAAAGAGCAATATATAAAGGGGCGCTATAAATTAAAGGAAATTTCCGCAAAAACCCCTGAATAAACTCCGTATTGATATGCCAATGTCTTCCAAAATAAAAGGCGAGAAGAATAATGATGCCAAAAATCAAAAGCTCAATCTTCTGCCTGTATTTTTCATTCATCTTAAACGCAAGCGCTTAGCCCCTCAATTATCAAGAGAAGAATGCAAGTACTCCCTGCCTTCTTCACGCGGATCTAAATATCGCGTAATGCGGATACGCCCCTTTGCATCCCTCAAATCAATCATTTCTCTTTTTTCCGGCGGATGAACCACTTCCACTTTAGGCGAAAATATGTCATCCTCATTCTCCTCCCTCACCAAAGCAACCCTCGCGTCACTTAGAGAAACAACCGCGCCTACAGGCCAAACCCCCATTATTTTAAAAAACCCGTCTAATAAACCCTCATCAAAATGCTGGCCCCTCCTTTTCATCATTATCTCATAAACCAAATCCGGAGAATAAGCCGTCTTATAGCTTCTTCTTTGAAGTAAAGCGTCATAAACATCGCAAATATTTACAATTAAAGAGGCGACATGCGGTTTTTGGTTAAACACCGACTTAGGATAACCTGACATATCAAGCCTTAAATGATGCTCGAAGCAAACCACTACCGGCAATATTCCAAGGCTCTCAACATATCCTAAAAGAAGGCGCGAGCCTAAAATAGAGTGGCTTTTTATTTGCGCTGATTCCGTTTTATCTAAAATTTCTTCCTTTCGCAGAATTTTTCTAGAGATATACAATTTACCGATATCATGAAATAATGCCGCGATACCTATGTCAAGGACATCCTTCTTGTTAAAACCTATTCTAGAAGAAAAATACATCGAGAGTATTGAAACATTTAAAAGATGCGAAAAAGTCTCCTCATCGTATCTTTTTAATATAGTTAGTTTTAGAAATTCTTGCTGCTGCAAAGCAAGATTTTCCATTATATTATTTATTGTAAATTGTAAATCCGAATGATTAAGCTCTCTAGAATTTAAGATACTATCCAGCGACTGCGAAGTTTTATCCAGCGAACTTTCATACATATTTAAAAAATCTATTGACTTGCTTACTTCTGCCGTTAAAGAAGCAGGGCCCCCTTTAAGCCTTCCGATATTTATGTTTCTTACCCCCATAAGCGACAAAGTTTCTTGAGGAGACTTTTTTATTTCTTCCTTGGGAATTAAAAGAAAGGCAATAAACTTAGAGAGCTCTTCCTGTGTTAACCCGCGGTAAAAGGCAATCTTTTCTATGAGCCTCTCCTTCAAATATATAATTGCCGGTTTAATTGATTTACTTAAATCAAAAAGAACCTCTTTTTCAAAAGCAAGCTCCTCTCCCACAACCCCAATAATCAAATCATCTTTTTCTTTAAGGATATCCTGAATACTTAAAAAAGCCTTTCTGACCGCGTCTTTGAACAAAAGATGCTCCACGCCATAAAGTTTGGCTATTTGCAAAGACGCCAATAAATCCTTAAAAGAACTCTCAATCTTTTCTATCATTTGTAACCTCTAAAAATAGCTTCTCTTCTAACAACACTCTCGTCATTCCGGCGGAAGCCGGAATCCAGCCTTCTGGACCCCGACTTTCGTCGGGGTGACGATTTAAATTCAACCCGCGCGGATCATTTTATTTTTTCCAAAATATCTTTCGCTTTTTCTCTTATCTGCTTGTTCCAGAAAAATCTTTTTTTGCTTAAAAGAGTTAGGTAAGGAGAGGCCTCTTTGAAACAAACTTCTTCTATAAGAGACATGTTCTCTAAAAGCGCGTTATTTTCCTTAACAGAAAAAAGCAATTCAACCGCCTCTTTTCTTGCCCCCTCACTTTTAGACAAAGCTTCTAACGCCTGCCTCTTCAACAAAGGTGTACCTTTCTCTAAGGAAAGAATCGTAAATTTTTCATCAATCGCGCTTAATTTCTGCATCGCCTTCAATACTTCTATCTTTATAAACTCATTAGAAAACGAAAAAATATTCTTAAGCGCTTCTATGGCCAAGGCCAAATCAACTGTTTTCAAGCCATCTATAATCCCTAGCATAAATCCTACATCAGTATTCTTTTTCTCTAAATTCCCATAAAAAATGTCCTTATGCCCGGGAAAAAACTTAAAAAATAATTTCAAGGCATAAGCGCTAACCTTACCTTCATTAAATATTTTATCCAGATAAAATTCAACCCCCATAGAGGATTTTTCCAGGGTATCCGCGAAATACTCCAAGTCAGAAGACAGTGGTTCGGCCTCCCCTTGCCGAAGCCGCAAGTCAGAGGACAGTGGTTCGGCCGGCTCCCAAAACAGATTTTCTATTATTTTTGTAACGCGCGTATCCAAGACATCAAGAAAACGGCTTAAATACGGTTTTTGTTTTCTTCCGTCTTTCAAAGCGCCACACAGATATTTAAGATATTGATAATCCTTTACCTTAACTATCTCGGGGAGCTCTTGAGAAATTTTTTCTATAATCTGCTCGGCCTTTTCAGAGTTTTCCTCTTGCGCGAACATACTCAACAAAATCAAACGGTAATTTTTTTGCAAAATTCCACGGTCAAAAGAAAAAGCTCCCCCGGAAGAAATATCATTAAGCATAGCGCTAATCCTGCCGCGATAAACCTCTGAATCAAGAGAGGCATTGGGTTGGGCCAATAATTCCTGTATCTTTTTTATTGCTTTAGGATTCTGTTTTAAAGAATCTTTATTGAATGAATCTGTTAAAAAAAGTGAAGCGATGCCCTCCTGCATTTTTTCATCCGTGAAACGGGAAAATAACTCCAAACTTAAATTATCAAAATTTTCATCTTTTAATATTCCGCTCCAAAGCGCTCCCGCGAAGTCCTCTTCGCTCAAATGTCTAAAGAATACCTTAATTTTATCTATATTTTCTCCCCCTAAAACATCTTTATGCCTTAAAACTGACCTGAACATCGCGCTAATACAGGTTCTAAATCTTTCCTGATCATGTTTTTTAAGATAATCTAAAAAGGCCGTCACGCTCTGCCTTAGCTCTTCGTCATTAAGTAAATCATCCGCCTTAAACCTTAGAGCTATCTTTTCAAAATTATCCGCGAACACGCTTACCTTCTCTGAATCGCCCGAGCCTATTGCCTGAGCGACTAAATATTCCCATACATCCCTAATTTCTTCTCCCTCATCTTTTAAAAATTGCGAATAATCCAACTCTTCAATAGATACATGCGCGATATTCTCCTTTTTTAGAATGCCCCCAAGGCCGCCTTGTTTAAAAACTTCTCGAACAGGTAAAGCTAAGCCGGCAAGAAAATATCTCAATTCCTCAACCGTAGCGCCTTGTTCTATCTGAATACTTCTCAATTTACGACGGTGAAAAATCATGGCTAATTCAACGCAAAACCCCATTTTCTGCCAATACCTTGAGTCCAAAAACAAAGAATTGGGAGTAACGCCTATTTTTATCGGGTTTAAAAAACCAAACACCAAATCAGCGTTTTTTTTAAATTTTTCCACGGAATCTATAAAATAGGGGTGTGTTCCAGAATAAGAGGAGGCATTGTTTATAGCTATACGCAGGCTTTTAAGAAAATCATTTAAGACTTCTTCTTTATTCATCGTACATTAGCAACTTGAACCCGGATTTTGCAATAGAAACGACATTCGCCGGCAAATCGGTTTCGGCTATAGGAAGCCGAACCATAGCCTTGTGGCTAAAAGAGCGCATCTTCATCATTTTAACAGGAACCGGAATAAAAGTAGAGACGAGGCACTGCCTCGTCTCTACACTTATTTCTGGCGCACCCTTCACATTATTTACAAAAGAACCATTATTTTTGGGCTTTAATTTTCTCGATATTTATATCTTTACCTCTTAAATACTCAAAGGCCTTAGCTACTTCCTCTTCATCTCCCTCTAAGCCAAGTATAGCCCAACCGGAATACATAGAGAATGACGCCTCAAATATATTCAAGTTAATATTAAAACTTTTACACAAATAACAAATTATAGACTCATCCTTTAAATTGCCGGGAAAGGTTAACCCAATCAATACTTTCATCTAAAAATCTCCGTAATCGATTCCACTAAGCCTCCTCTGTTACCCGCAATACTTCATCTGGCGTCGTAGAGCCATTCTTGATTTTCTCTATGCCATCTTCGTATATGGTACGCGAACCTAAGATTATCGCCTTTTTCTGAATTTCACGGCCAGGCATTTTAGCAACAACCATACTCTTAAGTTCATCATTCATCACCAGAAACTCAAAAATACCGATACGGCCAAAATATCCAGTATTCTTACAATTCTGACAGCCCTTTCCGCGATAAAATTCACCCTTATAATCTAATTTTAAATCACGCAACATCTCGTCAGAAGGCATATAGCTTTCCTTACATTTAGGACAAATTACCCGCACTAACCTCTGCGCTAATATTCCAGTAACAGAAGTGGCAATTAAAAATGGCTCAATGCCCATATCCAAGAGCCGGGTCAGAGAACTAACGGCATCATTGGTATGCAGTGTAGAAAGCACTAAGTGCCCTGTTAAAGATGCCTGGATAGCAATCTCGGCAGTCTCTTTGTCGCGAATTTCACCTACCATTATTATATCCGGGTCCTGGCGCAAAATATTACGCAACCCATTAGCAAAAGTCAGGCCCGCAAGGGGATTAACCTGCGTTTGACGAATAAGAGGAACATCATATTCTACGGGATCCTCAATGGTAATGATATTTTTTTCTATGCTATTTATTACAGATAAGGCGGCGTAGAGGGTCGTGGTCTTACCTGAGCCAGTCGGCCCGGTAACTAAAATTATTCCATTGGGCCTTGTGATTAACTTTTCAAAGCCCTTTAGGTCTTTATCGGAAAAACCCAATTGGCTTAAACCTAAAATCACGTTGGATTTATCCAAAATTCTTAAAACTATATTTTCTCCGTTAATCGTAGGAAAAGAAGAAACCCTTAAATCAAGATTCTTGTTTTCCATCTTAATCTGAATCCGGCCATCTTGGGGCCTGCGCGTCTCAGCTATATCCATTCTCGCCATCACCTTAACACGCGAAACAAAAGCGCCCTGAAGGTATTTGGGAAGCTGCTGGGCCTCATGCAAAATTCCGTCAATGCGATAACGAATAAGTATCTTGCCTTGGGCTGGTTCAATATGGATATCGCTGGCGCGGTCTTTAACTGCCTGCATAATAATTAAATTTACTAATTTTATAACCGGCGCCTCCTCGGTAATATCAACTAATCCCTCGGGAACAAGCTTCTCTGCGCCTGTTGAAAAAGGAGACAAACCTTTAGGGCCTTTCGCCTGAACAGATAATTTTTCTTCGGTTAAATCTTCTATTAATTTTTTGACATCCCCTGCTGCCCCATAATACTGGTCAATCATTTTTTCGATTGCCCCGGGTGAAGCCAGCATCGGCTCAATTACGTCTATACCGCTACTTTTTCTTATTTCATCTAACACCATAATGTTATGAGGATCTGCCATTGCCACTGTAAGAGAATTACCGATTTTAAATAAAGGCATGGCCTTGAATCTTTTTGCCATTGCCTCCGGAATAAATTTTATTATCGCGGAATCAATCAAATAATCCGCCAAATCTATAAATGGAACACCTATTGAACCAGCCCATGCCTTCAAAATATCCACTTCGGAAATAAATCCCAGGCGTTCCAGGGCCTTCTCTAAAAGAAGACCTGTTTTTGCCGCCTCTTCCTGACCCTGGACAAGCTGCTCTCGCGTAATTATGCCTTCCTGAATAAGAAAATCAACGCTTGCGCTCATAACTGATACTCCTTCATTTTAAAGACGCGAACGTACAAATTTTGAGATAATTTTTTTATCTTTAGTTTTTAAATTTATAAATTCAAGGCCCAGCTTATATTCTTTAACGCCAATTCCCGGTGCCTCTTCTATATATTTTATCCAGGCCACATCCGCCATAACACAAAAAGGCTTTACTTTAGGAAATTTCAATTTAACCTGTATCCGGCTGTCTGTTTCTATCTTTCTCTTAGCTATAAAACAAATTCCGCCTTCAGAGATATCAATAGTTTGAGAAGATTCTATCTCTTCCCCGGGCAATAAAATCTCAATATCCGCTTTATAAAAAATCCTGCGAAAACGCCTCTTTTCTAAGCCAACGCGTATCTTCTTAATATTGATACTGCTTATAAGCCGCGAAGCAGGAAGAGATTGAGATTTAGAATCATACGGCAATACTCCTAAATTTATAAAAACATTCTCTAAATTCTGTGCCGCGAAATATTTTCTTATTCTATTCTTGAGTAAATCGCAAAATTTTACGGCCACCTCTTCTCCTGCCTTTAAAAGCAGGATACCAATTTCTCCTTCTTTATAATTCTCTAAGCATACCCGCGGGGAACAGGCAGATATATCCCCCGCGCCTAATTTCTCAAATGTTTCCTCAAAAAATACCTTTAAATTACCAAGTAACCCTATGGAGTCAATATTGAATTCTTTCTGGAATTGCGCGTAATTAACAATCAGCAAATTAACCAAATAAACAGGCAGGCTTTCTTCCGCTAAATTATTAATCTTATCCCTGATATCCTTGCTTAATATTTTATCCGTATAAAATCTGGGCAGGGTAAAATAAAATTTACTGCCCACGCCCAATTCAGATTCAACCCAAATCTCTCCACCGTGTTTTTCTATCAATTCTTTCGTGATAAAAAGCCCCAACCCGACTCCTTTTCTCTTTACTTGAGATTCACTGGCAAGCTGAATAAACTTATTAAATATTTTAGGTAAATCTTGTTTGGCTATCCCAATACCCGTGTCCATAACAACTACTCTAACCTTATCCTCCAAAATTCTGACTTCAATCCTAATCTTTCCGTTTTGTTCGGTAAACTTTATAGCGTTATTAACTAAGTTCGCGATAACCTGATTTATTCTTCCGGCATCTATAAATATATTTATTTCTTGGCCCTGAGGCAAATCATACTCCAAACCTACGCCCTTTTGCTCTGCCAATTTTTTAAAAAACGCGAAAGAATCCATTAGTAAATCGCTAAGATTAACTAACGAATAACGCATTTTAATCTTACCTCTTTCAAATCTAGAAATATCAAGCAGTTCTTCTATTATATCATTTAGGCGCGCTATATTATTTTTTGCCTTCGTAAGTATTTCTTTCTGCTTAGAAATTAATGGGCCCGCAACCTCATCGATAAGAAGCATTACCGCGTCTTTAATAATCGCTAGTGGTGTCCTAATCTCATGAGAAACAACAGAAACAAATTCAGACTTCATTCTATTTAATTCTTCCAATCCTTCTATTTTTTTGCAAATCAACGCCTTTTCTTCTCTCAAGCGCTCAAATTGCATGCGCTGGGTAATATCCCTGGTAATACCAATAAGGCCGACAATCTTACCTTTATTGTCGTATCTGGGTATCTTGGTTGTTGACGCGTAATTATCAACGCCGTCTACCCGTGTAGCCCTTTCAATTTTATCAATTATAGGCTTACCGGTCGTCATAACATGCAAATCATCCTTAGCCATTTCCCGCGCCCGTTCCCGGGGAAAAATATCAAAATCCGTTTTCCCAACTACCTCTTCGGGCTTAAGGCCCAAGCCCTTAGCATGGGTCTGATTAACCATAATCAGCCTCCCCCGGGTATCTTTAAAGTAAATAACATCCGGCACCATATCCATAAGATCGGAAAGAAGTTTATACTTATTCTCTAACTCTTTATATTTCTTTTGTAACTCTTTAAAATTATTCATAAAAAAGATTTTTCCGTAAATAGGGACTGCCCGACTGGACCCCGGCTTCCGCCGGGGTGACGAGCTAACATTGTCATTCCCTCGGTCAGCCTCATTACCATCGTCGTCATTCCGGCGAAAGCCGGAATCCAGAAAGAAATCTTGTCCACCTCGTAGGCGCGCGCTTATCTTTACTCGTATTCACCTACCAGGTGGACTCTGGTTCCCTAAATGCTAACCAAGTAACTGGCGAATCTTCTCTAATAACACGTGGGCATCAAAAGGTTTAGTAATATAAACGTCGGCGCGCACATCTTTAGCTATTTCTTTATCAGATTCATCAGCGCGCGCGGTAAAAATAATAATTGGAATATTTTTATATTTCTCGTCAAACTTTAGCAACCGGCATACTTTATAACCGTCCATTTTAGGAAGCATTAAATCTAATATAATAAGGTCTGGATTCTCTTTTTTCGCTTTCTCTAAACCCTCCAGGCCATCCCCCGCGGAAATAACCTCATAATCATTAGCCTCTAACCGCAGGCTGACAGTTTCAACCAAATCACTCTCATCTTCAATAATCAATATTCTCTTTTTACTCATCACACGATACCTCCCTTAAAAATTTGGTGACGGCGGGTGGATTTGGACCACCGACTTAACGGGTATGAGCCGTTTGCTCTACCAGACTGAGCTACGCCGCCTTAATCCTTACTGTTCCAAGATAAGTTCAATATTTCTAGAGCCGTTATTCAAAATAACCCTGTCAAGCTTTATATCAACTACAGTATGGACGCCAATCTTATCTCCCACTTTTACAATATTATCATTTATTATCGCCAAAGAAGCTTTTTTATCACAAATTATACCCATAAGTTTTAAGCCAATTATTTCTTCGTCGCAAAAATAAGTCTTACCGCTAAAAGGGCATCTTCCCTGAACATGTCCTTTGTCCGGCGGCGATTGCCTCGCGGTCCGTGGCTCCTCCGAGAAGCGGGTAAAACTAGGAACCTGCTTGTCTAACGGGTTAATTATCGCGGATACACCAGGATTTGTTCCGTTAAGAGGTTCTTTTCTCATGGAAGGAACGGCATTGGTCAAGGACCTTTTCTTAATCACCTTTAGGGTATTTCCCCAGGCAAAAATAAAAACCAGAATTAACACTCCTGTAATAATTATTTTTACGCGTTCCTTATCCATATTGTCACAAAAAGAGTATTATAGTTTCCACTGAAAAAGTGGAAACTATATGATTACAACGATTAAAAAATAGATTACAGTGATTAATGTCCGACGAGAAAAAATCTCCGTAATCTTTTTAAAATCTCCGTAATCAAGTTACTGCTGGGTTTTTCAGCAGTAACTATTATGGAACCTTTTTAAACAAATAAACAGAAATTTGCAAAACAGCTTCTAAACAAATTTGACCTTCCCCCGCGCCCTGAATCTTAAGCTCTCTTATCCTTACAAGAAACACGGGATTATTCCTTAAAATATCTAAATATCTATTTATGGCTATAAATTCACCTGCCAAATTAAAAGTTATAGGCAACTCTTCTATATCATAACCCGAAACAGGAGTTTCTATTGGGCGCCTGCTCGAACTGCTAAGATTTTTAATTTCGATATTTAAATTCTTTGCTGTCTCGGATAGATTATTTATTACTATTTCTTCCTTATTAAGCAGTTGGCTTTCAATTTTATTCAGTTGCGCTCCCATACCATTTAATGCTTCCCCTACATCCTTGCCCTGAAGAATACCTTTTATTTCTAAAATCTGGCTATCAGCATCCTTCAATTGATTCTTTATCAAAGCAAACCTCCGTATCTGGGGAGAATAAACAAACTGCCAGAACAAAAACAAAAACACCGCCGCGGCTACAGCAAAATAAATAATTTTCCTCTGTTCTTTGTTTAACACTATCATAGCAATATTAATTTAACACGAATTCTCATGGGGCTGTTGCGAAATGCCATTTTTCGTCATTCCGGCGAAAACCGGAATCCAGAACTCTTTGATTTTAATAGACTTATGGATACCGGCGACCGAGGGCGAAATGACCGAGGAAGTGTCGGAGCCTAACTGGGCTCGACCTTTCGCCAATATGACGATTTTAATGTATTTTGCAACAGCCCCCTCATGGATTTATCCGTGTTTATCCGTGTTCTTTTATCCGTGTCAATCCGTGTTTTAAGGTAGTTGGAAGCTAATCTTAAAATTATCAACTTTTAAGCCATCACCGCTGCCTTTATCAACAGAATCAATCTTAGCGCCCACAACTAACCTTGAATTATTCATTTTACCTACAAACTCGGCCAATATAACATTAGGAGACGCATCGCCATTCTTAACAAAACCGATAATTGTCCCTGTCTTGGATTGGCAATTTAACAAAAGCCCCTTTAAGAAAATATCTTGAGAGGCAGCCTTACTAAATTCCTTTAACAGGGAACCAACAGGAAAATCTGAATCCCTGACTTTTTCCGCGAAATTGCTTAAAGCATCCGTATTTTGCTTTATTTTTTTAACTTCGGATAGAACATTTTGATACGCCAGAGTATTATCTAAACGCTTCTGTTGCGTATCAAGGCCTGCTTTCGCGAAAATATAAGGCAAAAGCATTAATAAAAAAACCAGAAATGCCGCCCAACGTAAAGAAATCTTCTGCAACTTCTCTATTTTTCCCGTACAAAATTCTTGCGGCAGGAGATTAATCTCTCTGTCTAAACCTACACCTAAACCAAAAGCAGCATAACTACGCGATAAAAAATCAGAATTGACAGAGGGTAAAGATTCTATTTCCTCCTTCAAAAAAATCACAGAAACAGGTAAAGACAATTCAACGCTTAGAATTTTATCTAAATCAAAAATCCTTCCTGCCTCACCAGCAATCAAAATATTCTTTAGCGCGCCTTCCTTAGGCCCTTTAAACTGCGCGTCATAATAAGCAAGCGAACGCTTTATCTCCTGCGCCAATCTTTCCAAACCCGGCCTAAGCATTGCCAAAATCTGGCTAACCGCTATCTTATTATTATAAATCGAACTATTGGCAAATTTAGAAGTTTTGAACAAAAATTTATCTATCTCATCAGGAGTTAATTGCTCTTTTCCCTTAACGCTGATTAATACCTGCGTTAACGACTCTCTTAATTTAGCGATTGACACGGGAAGCTGACGATAAAAATTAAGCTTATTCTCATGAAGAATAGCAAAATAACCGCTATCTTCCGTCATATGTAAAATGCCTACAGCCTCATCGCGCGCCTCTTTAGCATATTCCTCTATAAGTTTCGCGTAACCAAAAATAGAAACTCCCACCCCTGAACATCTAAGCCCTATTTGCGTCAATAGGACAACCTGCTTTTTAATCTCGTCTTCTTTTGCCGCTACGCAGATGATATCAAATGTTTTCGCGCCATCTTCTTTAGTTTCCTTCTTGATGAGGTGATACTTAATTATCGCCTCGGATAAATCAAAAGGCACATCGTCCTTAATCTGCCACTTAATTGCTTCTAACAACTCTTTATCCGGAACAGCCGGCAATTGAAGGCGCTTAATAATTAAAAAACTTAAGGATGGACTCAAAACACAATTTTGGTGCTGGATACCATTTTCTTTAATAAAACTACGTATGGAATCTTTAATCTTCTCTTCTCTCTTATCCCCCGAGAGCTCAAATATATTCAAAGCAGTAATTTTTGCCTTGCGGCTTCGGCCAGAAGAGGCCGAACCACTGCCTTCTGGCTGGTCTTTTCCCGTAGCAATGGGATCCCGCCTCCCGATACAAGAAATACAGGATCCCGACAAAGTCGGGAAAAGACGGGGAAGTTGAATATTAATCAGCTTTAAATTTGAGCTGATATCAACGACAAGGACTTCATCCGCATTTTTAACAAATAGATTAGATATGTTCATCTTTTTTTAGCCATTGGTAAACTCCAACCGGAATCTCAGTAGAGACGCAAAATTTTGCGTCTCTACACAACCGGTAACGCCTCGACATTGGATACAAAGTCAAATCACCTCGATTTATTATACCACAATATCACCGGCTCGGCATTATTTTATTGAAACCCCTTAATTTCACAGCTAAAGGTAGAATTGGATGAGCCTTGGAAAGAGGCAAAATTGCCTGCGCCTGTCCTAACGTTTATACTAATAATCACCCTGCGAATAGTAGAAAGATCATCCGCCCCAGAAACCCAATCTATATCACCGGCTTTCTTATAAGTAAAAATAATGCCAGATGTATCTTTACCATCAATACTTATATTACTGTTATCATTTAAATAATAGGGAATAATTGTTTCTGCTGACCAGCTCGCGCCGCCATCAGCGCTGGTACTGCAATAAATATGGCTATCCGTGGCATTCCAACGGAATCTTGCAGACAATTGTTCAGTTTGTGTAGGATAACCATATGTATATGAGAGTTGTGTGCTATTGGCATCAAGTATGACCCTTGAGTATCTTGCCCCCCGTATATCCTGATTCCCCTCTAACATTGCGCTACTTAACTCTTGAGCGATTTTTTGCGCGGTTAGCTGACGAGGACTGTAAATAAATAACTGCGCGAAGAAAATAATCAGACCCGCAACCACAGAACCGATTATTGCCAGAACCGAAATCAAAATAATAAGCTCAATTAAGGTTGCGCCCTTATTTTTAAAAGAATTAGTCATAGGTAATTTATGGCCAAGAATAATCGGTGGTTGTTGAACCATCGCTCATGGTAAAAACCAGGCTTTCAACTGTATCAAGGCGTTTATTATTAAAATCTAAAAGTACGGGATTGCTATAACTTGTGCCAGCGGCAAGAGTAGTCGTAGGGCTTAAACTTAGTGGTCCCGCAGGAGAAGATCGTGACCCAGACCACCTACTCCTAGTTCCGTCTACAGCATTTATTGTAATCTTCTGTAATTTTATTCCGCTGGCGCCTGTAAAACTGACTTCTGCTGCTGTAATTGTTATACTTAAACTTGGGCTTATATTCTGCATAGTTACGTTTATTAACTGATGCGCGCTACCTGAATTATAGATATTTCCTCCTGTCATCTCTAAGAAATTCGCGGCTATGCTTCCGGCAGAACCGCTCCCTGAACCCGCGCCATAGGAAACATCTGCCCTATAGGTTATCGTGTTAAGCAAAGGAGTTATGATATTACCTGAAGGATAAATCCTTACCTGAACCTTTTTTAAGGTATTAGCCGGAGGATTAGCAAAATTCACAATGCGGCGCAAGTCATAAGGATAACCTTCGTAATTAGTAGCTGTATTATCATAACCATCAGCTAAGGTCGTGTCACCAAAAACCAAATTATTAATCTTAGCCATCTCTACTTTTGCTAATCCATCCACTACTCCTGAATCCCGCGAATAAACAATCCCGCGCATAAACTCCATAGACATAATGCCCAGAGGCACCATTATTATACCCATAAGCGTAATAGTGATAATCAACTCTATAAGCACAAAACCTCTTTTTTTATACTTGTTTATCATGGCAAGTGATTCTGAGATTCTTCCCAGGAGGTAATATTACTAGTTCCAATATCATAAGTGGCGAGTATCGTACGCTTTCTGGTTTCGCTATCTGAACCTGCTTGTATTTTTCCTGTTGCCTTAATGAAAAATTCATTATTAGTTTCATTATTACTGATAAGCAGATACTTTTTTACAGAAGATCCGTCATTAAAATTAAAAGTTACCGCTATGGTTTTATTATCATCAGGAACATTAACGCTAAAGTGAATATACTGGTCATTTGTCCCGCTATAATTTGCGCCAGCCGTGATGCTTAAAGGAATGGACCCCCCATAACAATTACCGTTATCAATGGTAGCAGGGCTAGAAAGCGCTCCATTTTTTAAAATATAATGATTGCCGATTTTCATACTGTTAAGCGTAGCGGCAAAATTCCAACTTACATTTATACTTGTTATGCTCATCGCTACAGCAGTACTAATATTTTTTAGCGGCCAGGTATTTACCACTCTTCCGTTTGCCTTAATATTTGAGCCATCAATCAACAGAAAGCTACTCTGATCGCCTACGGAATAATAAAACTCGCTTGGTGAATTCACGTTCACGTTGGACTGAGAGCTCCACAACCCATCATCTTTATAATCCACCGTTGCGTTCATTATCCCTGCCTGCGCCATACCTAATGCTTTCTCATTATTAATATTAGAGATATCCTGTCTTAGGCCCTCACTAATATAAGAGGTAATGCCGCCAACAATTATCCCCAGCAAAACAATAACCATAATCAGCACAATTAAGGTAAGGCCTTTATTATTCATAGTGTCTCGTCAATTACCATCCAAGTTACCGCATTCAGGCTGTGTCATGATAATAATTTCCCTCCCTTGTGGGGAGGGATACCTGCTAACTTATGTTCTTTTTATTTTTTATCTCTTCCTGAGCTCTTCTAACGCCTTTGCCGCGGGAAAATAACCTTTGTCAACTTTTAATGCCTGCTCATAACAATACCTTGCTTGAGCCAAATCCCCTTTTTCCCGATAAACCTTACCCAGATTACACCAGACATGCGGCTGGTTGGGATTAATCATTAAATTTACCCAGGAGTAACCTATTGCCTGCTCTCTCTGGCCCAGGCAATAGTATGTGCCGGCTAAATTATTATAGGCAAGATACCCATCGGGAAAATTCCTGATATTGGTTTCCCAATAAGTAATAATATTACTATATTCGTAATTACGTTTTATAGTCAAGGCAGTATAAGAACCTAAGAATAAAGTAAGCGCCGTGAGAGCCAAAATTCTAAAAAGCGCTCTACGCGCGTTACTCTTATTAATAACCTCCCAAGATTTTAAAAACAAGGCCGCGACAATAAGAGAAAAACCCGCTGAAGGCAGATAAAGGTATCTTTCAGCGATAATATTACAAATCGGAATAATATTAGAATACGGCGCGTAAGCCACAAAAAACCACATTATCCCGAAAGACACGGGCTTTAGAAATTTTCTTGACCTAAAAAATAAAAATGGAACTAAACACAAAAGCGGGAGTCCTAAAAAAAAGGCAGGAGTAAACTTCATGATATTAACGGTATTATAGGCAAAGGGATGGTACAAGCCCCGATGTAAAGGTAAAAATAAGATTTTTAGATAATAAACCCATGCCTTAACAATAACCACTAAGTAACTTAAACCTCGGTAATGAAAAATACGATGCGCGAATTGATTCCTATTTACAAAAAACACGCAAATAAAGAGCCCGGCAATTGCCAACGCGGAAAATAATACTAACCGGCTGATTCCTTTTATTTTTTTTGTTTTATCCTGCACTTCCCGAAAAAACAAATCATAGCAAACGAACATAACAGGTAACATAACCGCGGAATTTCCGGAAAAAATACAAAGCACGAAAATAATAAACGCTAAAACAAGATAAAAAATATGCTTATTCCGCGTGACTTGGCTCGATTGGACATAAAAAATCATCGCGGCAATAAAAAAAAGGCTGGAAAAAGCATACGGCCCGCCGGAAATCCAACTTACTGCTTCAGTATGGATAGGGTGTATCGCGAAAATAAGGCTGGCTAAAAAAGACAGCGCTGTATTCTTAAATATAACATTGCAAAGAACAAAAAGCAGGAGCGCGCAGCCTATATGAATTAATACATTAAACAAATGATACCCAAAAGGGTTACTGCCTGATATCGCCCAATTAAAAACCAGCGTTATCTCACTAAGCACGCCTAATCGAAGGCTGAAATGCCTGGAAAAAAATTCCCGCAGATTATGGATAAGAGGATTATTTAAAATTGCGGCATAATCATCAATGAGAAAATCGCCATTTAAAGAATTCTTATAAATTAGAAAAGTAACTACGGCAAGAACTACAAGTAATATATAATTGAGCGCTTTATTAAATTTCATGATATTTTTAGCGCGGATTTATCCGTATTTATCGATATTTTTTTATCCGTGTATATCCGTGTCTCTATCCGTGTCTCACAAAAAAGACCAACTTCTCATTGGCAATTAGATTCCCTCCTGAAAAGTCAGCCTTTTATCAAGTCCGCCACTACGTTATCTTTGTATAATTTCTACTACTTTTTCAATAACCTTATTTCGCTTATCGGTTGTAAGATTGCCAATTTTATAAAGGACGATATGACTATCTGCTATAAATATACGATTAGGTCTTATATTACTTGGCTGTTTCAAACCCCCGGTTTCAAAATCTTTATCATCAATTAAAATTGCATAATTATCTTTGACGGCTTGACTAGTTATTTGGCAAAGGATTACATCATCACCTTCCAATTTTGAAATAACTAAGGCGGGACGCCTTTTGGCTTGGGTCAAATCAGAAAACGGAAATGGAACGATGACTACATCGCCTTTTATAAGTTCTGCCATGCCTCATCTTCCTCAAGCTTCAACCAATCTTTTTTAAGAGAAGACTCACTTATAATAGCAGTATCGAGCTTTTCTTTTATTATTTTTGCTTTCAAAAAATAGACAAAATCCAAAACCTCATCAAGAAGAAATTCTGGAGCCCGCTCAATTTCATTTATAAGTAATCCCTTACTATCCATCTGACAGACACCTTTCCCTTCTTATCTGTTCTACAGGACACACCACGAACATACACATTTATCCGTGTATATCCGTTCTTTTATCCGTGTTTATCCGTGTCCTTAATACCCTGACCCCTGCGTTTGTGTTGCCGAACTCCAAACCCTGCCTGTACTTGCGTCATAAATCCAACCCGCGGCAGTATTAACTGCCTCTGCAACGCCTGCTACGACATTCGTACGTAACGTATAAGGATTAGCAGGAACTCCATACGCCATAGGCCCGCCCGGAGAAGACGCTAAAGCCGTTAAGCTTGGCCATGTGGCTGTGCCTGAAACCGCGGTTTTAGCATACCAGATACTCACACCACTGCGCAATCCTCCTAATGCCCCTTGCACTGATGACCTTTTAGCATCATTCTGTAAACTAAAAAAAGTTGGAATAGATACCGCCGCCAAAATTCCCAAAATAACAATAACCATAACCAACTCAATTAAAGTAAAACCGCTTCTCTTGCTTAACCTCATCTTCTTTGCTCCTTTCTTGACACGGATTGACATGAATTTATCCGTGTTTATCCGTGTCCTTAATACCCTGACCCCTGCGTTTGTGTTGCCGAACTCCAAACCCTGCCTGTACTTGCGTCATAAATCCAACCCGCGGCAGTATTAACTGCCTCTGCAACGCCTGCTACGACATTCGTACGTAACGTATAAGGATTAGCAGGAACTCCATACGCCATAGGCCCGCCCGGAGAAGACGCTAAAGCCGTTAAGCTTGGCCATGTGGCTGTGCCTGAAACCGCGGTTTTAGCATACCAGATACTCACACCACTGCGCAATCCTCCTAATGCCCCTTGCACTGATGACCTTTTAGCATCATTCTGTAAACTAAAAAAAGTTGGAATAGATACCGCCGCCAAAATTCCCAAAATAACAATAACCATAACCAACTCAATTAAAGTAAAACCGCTTCTCTTGCTTAGCTTCACTCCCCCCCCCATTCTAACACAGATCAGATCTATCCGTGTCTATCTCTACCATCCCTCATATCCTTTTGTCACGGAATGGACTCTTCCTTTTTCACTATTATAATCGTATCTATTCATAAAAGGGTCTAAGAGATAACCTTCCTTATCTACCCTGCCTTTTTGAAGAAATTGTTCAAAAAGAATTATACCAGTAAAATTTTTTGCAGTCAATATTTTTTCTTATAAAGTGCTGCTAACTCTAGCGGATACCTCGCGTTAACAATATGATAATATTCCACAGCCATACGTATATTCATTAGTTCATCTTTCAAAGCTGTTTTTCTGGCTGCGGCTAAGGTAATATTAACATATACCACGAAACTGCCAATCAATACAAATATCAGACAAATAACCGCCAAAAACTCAATAAGCGTAAATCCCATTAGGGCTTTTTTATCAGAATAATTTTTCATTTTTCATTTTCTAACTACCCCGGCCTAAACAATTTAATCAAATTCCACATCGGCAGGAATATAGCCAAAGCCATAATTAAAACCATAATCCCTAAAACAAAAATTAATATAGGCTCAATATAAGTAGTCAAATTCCTGATCATATAAGCTGTTTCCCTGTCATAATAATCCGCCACATTTATAAGCAATTCGCCCATCCTGCCTGTTTGTTCTCCGGTTGAGACCATCTGAACTACAACAATAGGAAACAAATTGCTTACCTTCATCGGTTCAGACATACCCTTGCCCTGGTTAACATTTTCCTTGATATGCCCGATTGCCCGCGCGACAATAATATTTCCGGACGTGTTTGCCGTTAAATCCAACACCTCTAAAATAGACACGCCGCTTTCCATTAATATGGCGGTAACACGCGCGAAACGCGACATAATAAGCAAGGTTATCAACGGCCCCAAAACCGGAATCTTTAATTTAAGATTATCAAAAATAGGCCTGCCTATTTTTGAATTAATGAAACTCCTTAAACCAAAAATACCTGCTCCTGTCAACAAAATAAATAAATACCAAAATTTCTTGATACTAATACTAAGGGCGATTAAAATCCTTGTCGGAAGAGGCAATAACGTATTAAACTGGCTGTAAATAACCGCAAAACGCGGAATGACAAAGGTAATCACAATAAGAAAAGCTACACATAAAGCAGAAAATGCCAACATCGGATAACGCGTGGCCGCGTTTATGCGGCTGGAAGTATCAATCTCCTGCTCTAATAACCCCGAGAGCCTTTCCAAAACACCCACTATATTACCGCTGGTCTCCGCGACCTTAATCATCGCGACGTAGATACCATTAAAAATTTGGGATTGCTCTTTTAAGCTATCAGAGAAACTTAAGCCTCCTTTAATATTGAGGGCAATTTTTTCAATAACAGATTTAAAATATCTATTTTTTGTTTGTTGTGCCAGCGTCTCTAAGTTTGATAACAAAGGAAGCCCCGCCTTTTGCATAGAATAAAGCTGGCGCGTAAAAACATCCAACTCTTGAAGCCCCACGCGCTTAAACCGCTTAAGAATCTTTCCAACGCCCAAATCACGCGCTTCAATAATGGATATGGGAATATAGCCCATATCCGCCAGTTCTTTCGCGGCAAAATCGCTGGTTTCAGCGACAATCGTGCCTATAGCAAGCTTAGAAAATTTATCACGCGCCTTATATTTAAAATTAGCCATACGTAGAATAATAATAAGGTGTAGCGGCATGGAACTCCGCGGCACAGGTATCTACAAGTTTATACACGGGAAAAATATTAAATGATTCGCGTAATTTATACATGTCTTCTTCATTTTTACCTAGTAAACGACTCAACTGCCTATCGCTAAAACCAAATTCCTTCGCTTGAGTAAGGAGCTCTTTTGTAATATTATTCTTGTTTTTTATAATCTCTTTCTCTAAATCAATTATTTCTTTTATATTTGCCAAAAACCAACGGTCAATCTTGGTTAATTCATTAATTTTTTCTATATCCACCCCTATCCTTAAGGCATCGCCAATATAAAAGATCCTTTCAGCGTTAGGTATTCTTAACTTTTGCTCAATCTTTTCCCACGCGCCATTATCCAATTCGCCTAAACTTTCTAAACCATACTTTTTAATCTCCAGAGAACGCAGGCCCTTCTGCAAAGCCTCCTTAAAAGTCCTCCCTATCGCCATTACCTCACCAACGGACTTCATAGAAACTGTAAGCGTGGGATCAGCGGATGGAAATTTTTCAAAAGTAAAGCGGGGAATTTTTACCACGCAATAATCTATTGCCGGTTCAAAACAAGCGGGCGTTTCTTTGGTAATATCATTAGGGATCTCATCTAAGGTATAACCCACGGCTAACTTCGCGGCAATTTTCGCGATGGGAAAACCAGTCGCCTTAGACGCCAGAGCAGAGCTTCTTGAAACCCTTGGATTCATCTCAATAATAACCATGCGCCCGGTTTCAGGATTAATCGCGAATTGAATATTAGAGCCTCCTGTACTAACGCCTATCTCTCTTATGCAGGCAATTGAGGCGTCGCGCATTTTTTGATATTCTTTATCAGTTAACGTTTGAATAGGCGCGACAGTAATACTATCTCCTGTATGTACGCCCATCGGATCAAAATTTTCAATGGAACAAACTATTACCACATTATCCATTGAATCCCGCATTACCTCTAATTCAAACTCCTTCCAGCCAATTACCGATTCCTCAATAAGAATTTCGCTGTTCATGCTGGACTCAAGGCCATACTTTGCCAAATCCTTAAATTCTTCTATATTATAAGCAACACTTCCGCCTGTTCCGCCTAATGTAAAACTCGGCCGAATAATCACCGGAAAACCTATCTCTTTAACCGCCTCTATGGCCTCATTTAAATTATAGGCCTTTTTACTTTTAGGCAGGTCCAGGCCAATTTTTTGCATCGCCTTTTTAAAAAGCTGCCTGTCTTCGCCTTTTTTGATTGCCTTTATATCTACGCCAATGGTTTCTACCTTATATTTTTTAAGGATTCCTTTTTCCGCTAAATCTATAGATATATTTAAAGCGGTCTGCCCTCCCAATGTAGGCAATAACGCGTCCGGCCTTTCTCTGGCGATAATCTTTTCTATGACCTCTACGGTCATTGGCTCAATATATGTCGCGTCTGCCATTTGAGGGTCGGTCATAATAGTAGCAGGATTTGAATTTATTAAAACTACTTTATAACCTTCCTGCCTTAAAACCTTGCAGGCTTGAGTTCCGGAATAATCAAATTCACAACCCTGGCTGATAATAATCGGGCCTGAACCAATAATTAGAATCTTCTTTATGTCAGTACGTTTAGGCATAATAATTAGCGTAGAGCGTAGAGCGGATAGTAAAATTAGCATTTAGCGTAGAGCGTAGAGCGTTTAATAAAAGTCTTTTGCCTTTTCTCTACGCTCTACGCTATACGCTATCCTTCATCATCTCTATAAATTTCCCAAATAGGTATTTCGTATCATGCGGACCAGGAGATGCCTCGGGATGAAACTGAACAGAAAAAACAGGCAATTTCTTATGCCGCATTCCTTCCAGGGTATCGTCATTTAAATTTATATGCGTAAGCTCTATATCTTTCTTATCCAAAGAATCTATGTCCACGCAAAAACCGTGATTTTGCGCTGTTATACAAACTTTTCCTGTCTTTAAGTCCTTAACCGGATGATTCGCGCCATGGTGGCCGAATTTAAGTTTATAGGTTTTACCGCCAAAAGCAAGCCCTAACATCTGATGGCCAAGGCAGATTCCGAATATCGGCAATTTACCAATTAAGCCTCTTGTTGTTTCTACAACATATTTTACTGCTGATGGATCTCCCGGGCCGTTAGAAAGCAAAACCCCGTCAGGTTTAAGCTCTAAAATATCCTCTGCTCTTGTTTCAGCCGGCACAACTACTGCTTCGCAATTATGCTCAACGAGCTCTCTTAAAATATTATATTTTACCCCGCAATCAATCACTACAACCTTATATTTAGCTTTCTTTAAACTAGGCCAGATATATTTTTTGGCACAACTTACCTCTTTAACTAAGTCTATTCCCGTCAGTCCCAATGACTTTTTTACTTTTTCCACTAAACTCTTTTCATCCAAATCTCGCGTAGATAAAACTGCCTTCATCGCGCCTTTTTCTCTGACATGCAAGGTTAGCGCTCTTGTATCTATCCCTTCAATACCCATGATATTATTTTCTTCTAAGTATTCTCCTAATGACTGCTCCTTGCGCCAATTACTGGCAATTTTACTATATTCTTTTACCGCGAATCCTTCCAGAAACAACCCTGCTGACTCTGTATCAAGCCTGTTTACGCCATAATTACCAATTAAAGGATACGTCATCGTAACAATCTGGCCTTTATAAGAAGGGTCTGTCAAGATCTCCTGATACCCTGCCATACTGGTATTAAAAACTATCTCGCCATAGCTTTCGCCAGAAGCGCCAAAAGATTTACCCCTAAATATCATTCCGTCTTCTAATACAAGAATTGCTTCCATATTTTTAGCGTATAGCGGATAGCGTAGAGCGTATAATAGTATAAATTATTATCTTTTACTCCAATATGTACTTTGATATTTTTTTCGGCGGCTCTATGAGGTATTTTCCATCAAAACAAGCAGTGCAAAATTTATCTTTTGGTAAAGGCATAGCTTCCAGCATCCCTTCTTTGCTTAAATATTCAAGGCTATCCGCGCCGATAAAATCACGTATCCAATCAATGCTATGCTTAGCGGCAATAAGTTCTTTCTTGGTGGGAAAATCAATGCCATAAAAACAAGGGCTGATAAGCGGCGGGCAGCTTACCCGCATATGCACCTCTTTTGCTCCTGCCTCACGAATAGTTTTAATCCTGACCTTTGAGGTTGTGCCGCGCACAATTGAATCCTCAATAACCACAACCTTTTTATCTTTTAAAATCGGCTTCACCGGATTAAGTTTTACCTTCACCCGGAAATCCCTCTGGGCCTGATCTGGCTGAATAAAAGTCCTGCCAATATAATGATTACGCATCATTCCCATTTCATAAGAAATGCCTAAATGCTGCGCGTAACCTAACGCGGCGCAAGTACCGGAATCAGGGACAGGCATAACAATATCAGCCTTAACAGGAAATTCCCGCGCAAGCTGTTGGCCTAATTTTTTTCTTGTCTGATAAACATTCTCTTCAAAAATATTGCTGTCCGGCCGCGCGAAATAAATGTATTCAAAAATACAAAACCCACAATCTTTTTTTATAACCGGCCTAATCGAATCTATTTTATCCTTTTGAATAAAGACAGTCTCCCCCGGCAAGATATCCCGGACATATTGAGCGCCGATTAAATCAAATACACAGGTTTCACTGGCTAGGACATACGCCGCGCCTAATTTTCCTAAACAAAGCGGACGAAATCCTAAAGGGTCTCGTGAACCAATTAGAATATTATTAAACATTAAAACTAAGGAATACGCGCCTTTTAACTGCGCAAGCGCCCACGGGATTGCCTCTTGATAATCTCTCTTAGGGCTATGGGCGATAAGATGCGCGATCACCTCTGAATCCATAGTCGTCTGAAACAACGCGCCCTTATCTTCTAATTGCCGCTGTAATTGAAACGCGTTGACAATATTTCCATTATGGGCTATAGCAATATGACAGTTTTTAGTTTTTACATAAAACGGCTGGGCATTTTTTAAGGTACTGCTTCCTGTTGTGGAATAGCGCACATGACCAATCGCTAAATCGCCTTTGAGGCTAGAAATAGCTTTCTTATCAAATACCTCACTAACCAGGCCAAGGGCTTTATGGATATGGGGCTTCGAGCCATTGTGGGTAACTATGCCGGCAGATTCTTCGCCACGATGCTGAAGCGCGTATAATCCAAGGTAAGTAATTTTTGCGGCTTCTTTATGCGGATAAATCCCAAATATTCCACACATCTTCTATTTATAGTATAAAAAGTTATGCCTAAGCATCTCTATTATTATCTCTTTATAAATAAAAATTAAGTAGTTAATACTAAAAAAGTGGCATTCAGGCTGTCTCGCAATCCTTATCGTGTCATTGCGAGGGCTGATTTATCAGCCCGTGGCAATCTTTTTACGACGAAGAATGTTAAAAAGATTGCTTCGCTTCGCTCGCTCTTGACACGCATTTTATTATTGTGATACAGTCTCAATGACACGAAAATGAGGACTTTTCAGCGCTAACTAACTAAGTATAACATATTCCTTTAGTCCGTCAACATAAAACGCAACTTAATTTGGGAATGATACCATAAAAGCGATAAAAAGGGGAAAAGTTAAAGTAGTTTCAGGCAGTTTCGATAGCTCTTGTAGGCCGAGTAATATGAACTTTGTCTTTTTTTACAATTACCATGGCATTTTCAAAGGAAGCAAACATCTTTTTTTCTACTAAGGGGTTCAAGATGTTAAGAAGGGCATCGGGAGCGAAAGGGTTAATTCTAAAAAATACAATTCCTTTATGGGTTCCTAAGGGGAATCTATAAAGACTGGTGAAATCATTATCTAAGGTAAGAATAATTCTATTTTCTTTTCTGCAAAACGAAACTATCTCTTCATCACTAGCCTTTTGCAATCCCACATCTAAGGCTTTAATAATATCGTAGCCATTCTTACGCAAGAGTTCTACGCCACAGCTAAAGAAACAATGGTCAGCAAATAACTTCATTTAGTTAACCTCTTGGACAAAAACTTCTTCGTTTTTAAAGATACAGGCAGCGTAATGAATGCAGGCTTTAATATCTTCGGGGGTAATATCAGGATAGCATTGTTTAATAATTTCCTCTATAGCCAGCCCTTGTTCAATAAGTTCCAGAACCATATAAACAGGAATTCTGGTTTCTTTAATACAGGGTTTTCCAAAGCAGATGTTGGGGTTAATAGAAATTCTATCTTCCAGAGAATTATTTGCCATTGTTTCCACCTCCTGGCTGAAATATAACACGAACTTATATAAGCGTCAAGTTTTATCTCACAAAAATCAGGCCAGCCCATATAAGTATAGATGGAAATTAGGGGAAATTAGGGACAGCGACCGTTTTTCTGTAATAAAATAGTCGCTGACCCTATTTTCCGCAATTTCGCAATTTCGAAATTATTATGAATAATATTGCCCCAAAGCAACCGCTTTCTTTTTTACCCCTTTTGGTATAGAAATCCCATAATTTATAGTGTATACTTTATTACAAAAATACATATCAGCTATCAGCTGTTGATGAACCGCGGTTCGTGGGATTATTATGATTAACAAAAATAACAACATAGAGACGCCCCAGTGGGGCGTCTCTACAAAATTCTTATCTTTAATTCTCTGCTTCTCTCTCCTACTTCAGCAGACAGGCTTGGCTCAGGCTCTGCCTTCTCTTTCTCAGCCTCAACCTCAGCCTTTGCTCCGCTATCTCTCCGTCAACTCCGCCAATCCCAATAATTATTTTAATTTCCTGATGGATAAGGGTAGTAACGTGTCATTGCGAAGAGGAGCGCTTTTTAGCGACGACGAAGCAATCTTTTTACGAAGTAACTCTTTAAAAGATTGCTTCACCCTCGCTAACGCTCGGGTTCGCAATGACACATTACTTTCCACAATAATTACGAATGACTCCTAATTTGTGCTATTTACTTAGGTAACCTCTTCTATCGGCAGGAGAAAGGCTTTTACGCCTTCCTTATTTAAGGTTTCTCTCAATTTTCTTACGCGGGATAAAAGTTTCTTAGCCAAATCATCCTCGCAAGCCACCGCTAAAACATTATTTAGGCCCGGCCATACGTTACTATCTAAATGCGGCTCACTTACTTTGCCTTTACCTAAAACACGCTGCCATTTAGTAAAATGTTAATACCGCAGGCCTCTAAGGCATCCATAACCTCTATGTCAATTGCTTCATTATAAGTAATCAAAACTAGCTTCATTGTTTATGCCTCCTGCCTTTAATAAGCGCGTAAATAACCGGGACTAAAACTAATGTAATGAGAGTAGAAATACTTAGGCCTCCGATCATGCTGATACCTATGGGCCTCCAAGTTTCCGAGCCTTCCCCGCGGCTAAAGGCAAGCGGAATCATCCCGAACAAGGTAGTGATGGTAGTCATTAAAACCGGCCGCAAGCGGTTTGCGCCGCCGGTAACCACCGCGTCAGCAATAGAGAGCCCGCGGGAACGCAATATATTTATATAATCAACTAAAACAATCGCGTTATTTACGACGATACCGACGAGCATAATCAGGCCGATAAAAGAAGCAATATTTAAGGTTGTCCCTGTAACAAAAAGGCTAAAAGCCACGCCCGTAAAAGCAAAAGGCACGGAAAACATAATAATAAACGGGTCAATTAGGGAGCCGAATTGGCTGGCCATTACCATGTAAACCAAAAGCGCCCCCAGTAAAAATAAAAGAAATAAATCCCGGAAGGATTTTGCCTGTTCTTCCACATCTGCGCCCAGATTTACTGTTATGCCCTGCGGGATATTTTCCGTCTCAATTATTTTGCGCACATCTTTAGCCACCTCACCTAAGGAACGCCGGAAAACATTCGCCTCTACCTTAATAATGCGCTCTTGATTCTGGCGTTCAATCTGTATGGGTCCGGTCTTATAAACTACTGCCGCTATACTGCTTAAACGGATAACCTTGCCCGCGGAATTCAGCAAAGAAATATTTTCTATATCACTTATACTGGCGCGGTCCTCGTCTTTAAGCCGCACAAAAACATCATATTCTTCTCCTGCCTCGCGGTATTTGGTAGCAGCACTCCCGTAAAAATAAGTACGCAACGTATCTGTAATCTGGCGCATGCTTAGCCCTAATAAAGATGCCTTGGTACGGTCAACCTCAATTTGTAGCTCTGGTTTGCCTATGTCGCGCGAAATACTTGTATCAACCACGCCGGGGATACGTTCCATCTTATCTTTAATTTTATTAGCAAGTTGGCCTGTAATTGTAAAATCATTCCCAAGGATTTCTACAGAGACAGGTTTGCCTGCCCCGAACATCAATCGGGAAATCGGACTAATGGAAGAAATATTTACTTTTTTTACCCCGAGGATAGTTTTAAGCTTTGGTCGCAGACTTTCTCCGATTTCCTTGGCAGAGCGGCTGCGCTGTGTTGTTTTGCTTAATTTAATCCCGACAGTCGCGACATTTGAGCCGCTTTTTGCGCTAAATACCGAACCGAACCGACCGCTTGTGGTTGATTGTCCGCTGCGCGAATATACCTGTTTAGCCTCCGGAACTTCTCCATAGATAATTTTTTCCATTGCCCTTGCCGCGCGGTCAGTCTCTTCTACGCGCGTACCAACCGGCATCTCTACTGTAATGGTCAAATCGCCGGAGTCTTCTTCCGGAACAAATTCCGTTCCAACGCGGGAAATAAGAAAAATACTAAAGATAAATACGCCAATAGCAATAAAAATAGTTGCACCTTTAAATTTAAGCGCTTGAGTTAAAATTTTCGCGTAAGTATAATCAAAAAAAGAAAGTAGTTTTCCGCTTTTCTCATAAAGAAACCGCCAAAGGTCTTTTTTGTCCTTTACAGGTTCTGCCGCGGGATTTTTTAACCATAAAGAAGAGAGCATCGGGCTGAAGGTGAGAGCAGTAAAAAGCGAAGCCAGAAGCGTAACCGTAATCATTACTGCTAATTGTCTAAAGAAAACCCCGACTATTCCGGTAATAAAAACCATCGGCAGAAAAACAACTACAGTGGTAAAGGTTGAGGCGCTGACTGCCGAGCCTACTTCAGAAGAGCCAAAGATTGCCGCCTCTTTCGGTTTCTGGCCGCGTTCAAGTTTGCGCACGATATTATCCACAATTACTATCGCGTTGTCCACGACCATTCCGATGGCAATAGCCAGGCTGGAAAGGGAGATGATGTTAATTGTGTAACCGAAAAAATACATAAAGGTAAAAGCGATAATCAGGGAAAACGGGATAGTCAGGGTAATGATTAGGCTGGGTAAAAATTGGCGCAGGAAAAAGAAAACCACAATTACCACAAAAATTCCCCCCCAGTAAATAGTCTGAGACAAATCATTAATTGACTGTTCAATATGTTCGGCATTATCCATAAGCACGGCAAACTTAATTCCTTCTGGTAGGAGAGGTTGGAGCCGCAATAGTTCCTTGCGCACACTCTTAACGATATCCACGGTATTGGCGCCGGAACGTTTCTGTATCATCATCATTACACTGGGGACATTATTTGAGCGCACAAACATTGTCTCTTCCTTAAAAGAATCCGCTACACTGGCAACATCCTTAAGATAAACGGTTTTTTCAGCCTGCTGGGTGAGGATGATGTCTTTTATCTGTTCGGGATTGCTGAATTCTCCGGGCACGCGCAGGCTGTAATCGGTAAAACCAATTTTTAGGCCGCCGGCAGGAAGGGTGATATTTTCTTCAGAGAGCCTGTTGATTACCTGTTGGGGGGAGATGTTATATGCCTCTAGGCGGCCGCGGTCAAGGCTGACATTAATCTGGCGCTCTCTTCCGCCAGAAATCTGCACTGCCCCGACCCCGGGAAGCCGTTTAAGCGCCTCAGCCACATTTTTATCCATCAGATGGTATAATTGGGTATAGTATTTTTCGGAGCTGACAGAGAAATAAAGAATAGGGATCATTGAGGTGTTAAACTTAAAGACAATCGGCGTATCAATTTCCTCAGGGAGGAGTCGTTTGGCAAATTCTAATTTATCGCGGATATCATTTGAGGCCTCATCAAGATTAACCCCCCATTTAAAACGGCAGGAGACTACGGATGTTCCCTCCATAGAACGCGAGGTAAGCTTGTCTAAGTTAGCAACAGTGGCAAGGTTATTTTCTATAACCTCGGTAACCTTACTTTCTACATCTTCCGCGGAAGCCCCTTCATAAACAGTAATAACAGAAATTGAAGGCGGTTCAATTTCAGGCATCAAATCAAGAGGAAGCCGAAAAAAAGAAACTATCCCCCAGACTAGGACCGCGAAAAAAATCATCAGATTTGCTACCGGGTATTTTACGCCGAATTCAGGTAATTTCATTCTCCTCTTCCCTCTCTATCAACGATTATTGCCGCGCCGTCTTTTAGGTCCTGCTGGCCGAAAACAATCACTATATCTCCTTCTTTTATCCCGGTTAATATCTCAAGCCTGTTGTTATCGCGCCGGCCCGTAGTAACCTTAGTTTTATTAGCAATATTACCCTCTGCCAAAAAGACAAATTTTTCTCCTCCATCCTGCACAACGGCGTCTTGAGGTAAAACCAAAACATCGCTTAAAACTGAGGCAATAATTTTAATCCGGCAAAACATCCCGGATTTTAAATGATGGCTGTTATTCGGGATAGAGATTTCTATTGGCAGGGTGCGGGTTTGCGAGTCAACCATCTCGCTGACGCGCCAAACCTCTCCGAAAAATTCTTCACGCGGATAAGCCTCTACCGCAATGACTGCTCTAAGACCGCGTTTCATATAAGGTATATCCTGCTCAGGGATATTCAGCTGGACAATTACCTCATCCATATTTACGACAATTGCTACCGCGCTTAAGCCGGGCGTAAGGCTAGCCCCTTTATCAAGAAGGATTCTTCCGACAATGCCGGAAATCGGAGACTCAACTTTGGCTAATTCAAATTTTAATCCGGTTTCATCGCGGTCAATATTTGCCAGCGCCTGGCCTTTTTGCACTACATCCCCCTCCTCAACCAAATATTCAAAAAGCTTCCCGGTAACTTTAGAAAAAACCTTTGCTTCGTCTTTTGCCTTAAGGCTACCGACATAATCAAAGGATAAAGTAAAATTTTCTTTTTTTACCGGCGCGGCCTTAACAACTTGTTTCGCTTGCTCTGCCATGGCAGGGCAGACGAACAATAGAATAAAAAGATAAAGACAAATTTGCATTCTATATTTTGCATTTTTCATTTTTATATCCCTCCTGTTGCCTGCTCAAACTTTGCCTTAGCGATAATGTAATCGTAAATTGCCTGCTTTTGATTAAACAAAGAAACCTCGTATTTTAGCCCGGCATCACCCAAATCAAGGGAACTGCTCTGGCCGGCTTTGTATTTTTCCTGTAATACTAAAAATGTATTTTTATAAAGGCCCTCCTCGGTTTGGCTGGCCTTTATTCTGGCAATAGCGTTCTTCAGCTCTAAATAAGTATTTTTTAATTCCAAAGCGATATCCTTAACGGTTTTTTCTTTAATAAGACGCGTTGCTTTTAAATCCACGATTGCCTGCTCAATCTTAGCCTTGGTCAACCAACCATCAAATATAGGCCCGGAGAAAGTCAGGCCAATCACATTATAATCATTCTGGTTTTTTTCCATAGCTGTACTTGCGCGCGAACGGCCGTAATAATCCCAAGAGGCATAAATATCCGGACGGTTACCCGCCTTGGCAATTTCAATTGACCTCTTATCCGCGTTCTCCTGCGCCTCATATTGCTTTATTTCCGGCCTATTACGCATCGCTTTTAAAAATGCTTCATCAAAAGCAATCACGCGCTCTTCATAATTAAACACGCCCGTTAATTTTATCCGCGCGTCAAAACCTAAATATAATAAATTTCTCAAAAGCTCTTCGCCTGTTTCAACCTGATTTAAAGACGCGCTATAAGCCTCTTCTGTTACGGCAAGCGACAACTGAATACCTAAAATATCAGATTCAGAAACCTCTCCGTTTTTATAACGTAAAAGTAAAGAATTCAAATGTTCTCGCGCGTTTTCAAGTATCCCTCTATTTAACCGCGTAAATTCCTCACTGAGAAGTAAAGCATAAAATGCCTTTGTTACGTCTAAAACTAATTCTAATTTTGTCTTATCCATAATAGCCCGCGCCACTTCAAATTTAGCGTTATTATACCGGATAGTATTAACAACCTCGCCACCTCTATAAAGGTATTGTTTTAAAGCGGCTCCAGCAGTAGTTTGCGCCAAGTCCTTCGCGTAATACCCCCGAGTATCTGTCAGGCTTCCAGTAAGATTTAGCGTCGGGAAAAAACTGGCTTTACTCTCAGAGATTTTCTCTTTCGCTTTTTTAACATCTTCTGCCTTAAGCAAAATGCCGCGGTTATCCCGCAAGGCAATAACTATCGCTTCATCAAGAGTCAAAGTTATCTCTTGCGCGTGGACAATAGACGGTAAAAAAAAAGTAAGTACGATTAACAAAAAAAATAGTCTTTTCATTTTTAAACGAAATTTTCTTGAACCAACATCTCCTTTATTCGCGTCAGAATACGCAGGTAATCAAGCCGATCTTTTTCTGAAATCTTGCTAAAAATTTTAATAATCATCTCTCGCCGCTGGACATTGATCTTCTTAACCAGCTTCGTACCGCGCAAGCTAAGTTTTACTTTAATAATCCGCCTGTCTTTAGAATCATCCTGTCTTAAACAATATCCGCCCCTAACCAGCCTATCCACAGTGCCGGTCATCGCGGCGGTAGTCACGCGCATAAAACGCGCCAAAGCGCTCATCTTAGATTCGCCTACACGGTTTAAAGACTCCAAAATCAAAATTGTCAAGGAGTAACTACTCAATAAAAAAAGCGCCTCTGCTTTCGCAGAGGCGCTTTTTTTGTAATAGTTCAGCTCTCGGAAGTACCCGTCGGTGTCATTGCGAGCCCGAAGGGCGAAGCAATCTCTTTAAAAAGATTGCTTCGTCGCTATCGCTCCTCGCAATGAGACTGCGTCATAATTCGGTTTTGGTGTCATTCCGGCGAAAGCCGGAATCCATTCTCCGGCAATAACACAACTCACTGGATTCCGGCTTTCGCCGGAATGACGAATTTTTAACGATTATGACACAGTCTGAATGACACAAGTACTTCCAAGAGCTGAACTATTACCTTTTTTTGTATTTCTTAAAACAGAAAACTCCTTAAGTCCATTAGGCCGCCTTCATGATCTTCTTTGCCTTGGCATCAGCCGCATCTGTAATAAACGCGATTCCGGTTTCCTTTTCAGTCTCACGGTTGGCAGAGAAAATATCATCCCGGGTAATTGTCTTGAGCGAAAATCTCCTCGCGCCAGCCATTAACTGCTGAACCCCTGCGGCTAATTTATCCGCCAATGTCCAAACAGCAACCGCGCCATACGGAATATTTTTCATTTCATCCTTGCCAACCTTTTTCTGCACATCATAGTATCCGGAAAATATCTCATCAACAGTAGCTCCGAATTCAGCAACCGAAGCAGGAAGCTTATCCCAATTGCCACAAACTTTTTCTTTTACTGCCGGATTCAATGCTCCCTCGATATTCGAGCCCAAAAATCCGGGAATCATCAACGAGCGGCCCATACAAACAAGTTTCGTATACGGAGCGCCTAAAGCCAACGCCTTAAAAATATGGTCTTCACGGGCTAGACCGCCAGCAAAAGCCATATCCACAACTTTCTTATCTTTTTTAGTAAGCATTTGCGCGTACTCATAAGCCTTAGCATGCAAAAGAAGAGAAGGAACTCCCCATGCCTCCATCATATTCCACGGGCTCATTCCAGTTCCGCCGCCTGAACCATCAATAGTAAGCAAGTCTAATTTCGCGTCAGTAGCGTATTTTATAGACATCGCCAAAGCTTCCATTCCGTAAGAACCGGTTTTTAAAGAAATGCGCTTATAACCGATTTTACGCAAATATTTAACCGCCTTCATAAAATTTTCTCTCACAGCGTCAGAAGAAGATAGGCTTGTATAACCTAAACGGCTGTGGCGCGCGAATGACTTAATTGCTTTGTGTTTAAAAGCCTCTTGAACTTCCGGAATCGTAGGATCAGGGTCAACCACATAACCTCTTTTCTTTAAGAAAAGGGCGTAGTCAAGGCTATTTACCTGAATTTCTCCACCGATACACTTTGCTCCCTGGCCCCACTTAAGTTCAATAATCGCCTTATCACCATATTTCTCAATCACGTATTCAGCAACGCCATTACGCGTATCTTCCACATTCATCTGCACGATAATCGCGCCATATCCGTCATAATAACGTAAAAATGTCTCAATCCTTCTATCTAATTCCGGCGCCTTCAAAATCCTGCCGTCTTTTATTTCCGCTTTCTGATCAATACCAACTACGTTTTCGCCAACTACAATTGGAAAACCTACTAGCGCCGCGCCTACAGCAAAAGATTCCCAATATTTAGCGGCAATAAATGTTGAGCCTAACGCGCCGGTCATCACAGGAATTTTAAACTTTGTCTTTACTTGCTGCCCAAATTCACCCTCAAGGCTTACATTCGGAAAAATACAATCATCTTCAGAATTGGATAACCCTTTTGGCAAACCAGTAACTCCGTAATTATATCCATTTATACGCAAAGAATTATAGCAAACACCCGTATGAGAGGTATTGGAACTGCCTGCTGTAGTAAAACTATAATCCCTGGGGTAGAGCATTTTTCTTCCCTTAAGGCTCGAAAGCCATGTTTCACATTTTCCCATACAATCAGCCCGGCACAAGGTGCATAAGCCTGATTCCGCGGGATTGCCTCTATTCACACTCCCTAAAGCATCATTTGTCTTTGGCCATTGAATCATTTTAATTCTCCTTTTCTATTTGTTACACAATTTCTCTGCCTATAGCTTTGGCTATCGAAAGCCAAAGCTAAAAATTAAAAAGACACCTTAGAAAGTATTCAGAACGTCTTTGTTCTATACTTCTTTCGAAAAACCCAACCTGCTTCTTTGCAAGTTCCGGCTGTCTTAAATTATTGACAAAATCTTAGCACCGAAACAACTTTTGTCAAGAAAAATAAACACGAATTACCACGAATTTTCACCCCACACCAATACATTAGTAACCCGCTTTGTCGTATCGAGCGCTCTTTTTGGGCGAGCAAGCTCGCCCCTACGAATCGTCGTATACATCGCGTAGGGGTGGGCTTGCCCACCCTATGTTGATTATTAAATTCGTAACTATGTTCACAATAAATACAAAACAACGAAAATTTGCTATTACGCAACAGTCTCAAATTGCAATGCTGCATTGATAAAACCGCTAAACAACGGATGGGCTTTATCCGGTTTTGACTTGAATTCAGGATGGAATTGGACCGCGATAAAATACGGGTGGCCTTTTAGCTCAACTATCTCAATCAAATCTCTCCCCGGACAAACCCCGGAGAGAAGCATACCATTCTTTTCAAATAATTTCTTAAATTTATTATTAAACTCATATCTGTGCCGATGACGCTCATAAATTAAATTTTTACCGTAGACTTGGTCCGCGAGGCTATTCTTTTTGATTTTACACGGATACGCGCCTAAGCGCATCGTGCCTCCCATATCTTTAAGCTTGCCTTGCTCTTCTAACAAACTAATAACAGGATATTTTGTTAACTTGAACTCCGTGGAATTAGCTGTCTTTAAATTACAGGCATTCCTCGCAAACTCAATTACCGCGCACTGCATACCCAAACAAATGCCTAAAAATGGAACCTTGTTAAGCCGAGAGAATTTGATTGCTTTAATTTTTCCCTCAATCCCGCGATAACCAAATCCTCCGGGAACCAATACCCCTGAAACCCCCTCAAACGCCTGATCGATCTTAGTATCTTCTAAACTCTCGGAGTCAATTCTTTTTATTTCCACTCGCGCGTCATTATAAATTCCGGCATGAATAAGCGCTTCATAAATTGATTTATAAGCATCCTGCAATTCAATATATTTGCCGACTACGGCAATAGTTACTTTATGTTTAGGGTTAAGCACCCTATTCACTACGTTTTTTTCCCAATCGTTGAGATCTGAAGATTTGCAGATCAATTTAAAATGACTCAAAATTATTTCATCCAGAATCTGCTTTTTAAAAACTAAAGGGACCTGGTAGATAGAGCTCATATCCGGCGATTCGATAACCGCCTCTTTTCTCACATTGCAAAATAAAGAAATTTTCTCCTTCACGTTATCCGTTAACGACTCTTCCGTACGGCAAATGAGAACATCCGGAATAACACCAATCTCGCGTAAAGTACCTACGCTATGTTGAGTAGGCTTGGTCTTAACTTCTCCTGCCGCTTTGATATAAGGAACAAGTGTGAGGTGAATATAAAACACGTTATCATAGCCCATATCCAGCCTAAATTGCCTGGATGCCTCCAGAAAAGGCAGGCTCTCAATATCACCGACTGTTCCTCCAATCTCTACAATCACAATATCCGCTTTTGAAACTTCCGCGCACTTCCTTATCCTCTCCTTTATCGCGTCTGTGATATGCGGAATTACCTGAATAGTCTTCCCCAGATAATCTCCCTTCCTCTCCTTAGAAATTACACTGTTATAAATTTGTCCGGTAGTTATATTATTAAATTTTGATGAAAACGTGCTGGTGAAACGCTCGTAATGGCCTAAATCTAAATCCGTCTCTGCCCCATCTTCAGTAACGTAAACCTCCCCATGTTGATAAGGATTCATTGTCCCCGGATCAACATTGATATAAGGGTCAAGCTTCATTAAAGCAACTTTTAAACCTCGAGATTCTAATATCTTCCCTATGGAAGCAGAAGCAATCCCCTTACCTAAACTTGAAATAACCCCGCCAGTTATAAAAATATATTTAGACATTTTTAAATAACCCCCTTTTTCACCTGAAAATCTCCGCGACTCGTTTAAAAATCATCTTATAATTTCTGTTTTGGGCGAGCAAGCTCGCCCCTACGAAAAATTATCATCGTCCGGTCAAACCCCGGAATCGTACGGGACAGGCATGGCTACCCCCTACACGAGCGACAATCCCTATTATAGGATATTTTTAGATAATCGGCAAATTATTTTCTTGCGTCAAATACTTATCCATAAAATCAGCGCAGCGCCTTCCTTCTGAAATGGCCCAAACAATTAAAGACTGACCGCGACGCATATCTCCACAAGAAAAAACGCCTCGCCGAGAAGTCAGAAAACTTTCTTTTAACAAGTTGTTTCTCTCTGGGGGCAAAAAACCCAAGGCTAAAATTACCAAATCCCCATCGAGTTCAAATTCGCTTCCGGAAATTTCTTCCATTACAGAATGGCCTGATTCATTCTTCTTGAATTCAACCCGGCAGCAAGAAAGCTTTTTTACGTGTCCATTCTCACCAATAAACTTTTTTGTGGAAACCGACCAATCGCGAATTCCAGCTTCTTGGTGGCTGGTAGTAGCCTTAAGAAGCAGCGGATACTTTGGCCAGGGATAATCACGCGTGCGGGATTCAGCCGGCCGCGGCATAATTTCAATCTGGGTGACGCTCTTCGCGCCTTGCCTATGCGCGACGCCGATACAATCCGCGCCGGTATCCCCGCCGCCAATCACCACAACTTTTTTATCTTTAGCATCAATAAGTTCATCCGAAGAAAATTTTACGCCTTGCGCTCTTTTATTTGATTGAATCAAATAATCCATCGCGAAATATATGCCTTTTAATTCCCTTCCTTCTATCTTTTCAGCCGCAGGCTGATCCGCCTTCGGCGGAAGATCCCGAGGAATACGAGAACCGCAAGCTAAACAAATCGCGTCAAACTCTTTTCTTGAATAAGGCGCCTTTAAATCCATACCCACATTTATGCCCGGCATAAATTTTATTCCTTCCTTTTTCAAAATTTCTAAGCGCCGATCCAAAATCCTTTTTTCTAATTTAAAATCCGGGATCCCATAGCGAAGAATACCGCCAATTTTATCATCCCGCTCAAACACCACTACATTATGCCCCGCCTTGTTTAATTGATCCGCGCAAGATAAGCCCGCAGGGCCAGAACCAATAATTGCCACTTTTTTTCCGGTGCGCCTCTTAGGCGGATTAGGCTTAATAAATCCATGTTTAAACGCGTACTCAATTATTGCCAACTCATTCTCTCTTGTAGTTACCGCCTCATCATTAATCTCTAAAACACAGGCATATTCGCAAAGAGCCGGACAAATTCTGCCGGTAATCTCCGGAAAATTATTAGTAGCCGAAAGCAGCAAATAAGCCTTTTCCCACTTGCCGCGAAATAACAAATCATTCCATTCCGGGATATAATTACTAATGGGACAGCCCCAAAGACAAAACGGCGTCCCACAATCCATGCAGCGCGAAGCCTGCTCCATAGAATGTTCGACTGCAGGTAATATGCCCACTTCGCGATAATCTTGGACGCGTTCACAAACAGGCCTGCATTTAGATACTTGCCTTTTAACTTTTAAGAAACCTTTAATATCACCCATCTGATGCCTCCACCAACTCTATTTTCTCTTCTGTTTTTCTGCCTCCTAATACACGTTTATATTCAATGGGCATAACTTTTACAAATTTTTTTAATTCAGGAGTAAAATTATCTAAGATATTTTTCGCGCTGGAACTGCGCGTATAATGATAGTGATTAGAAAGCAACTTCTCGATTGTTCGCGCGTCTTCTTCGGCCACGGCCTCAAGTATTACCATTTCCATATTGCACTTATTCTTAAAATCTCCGTCCTTATCCCAAACATAGGCGATACCGCCTGACATACCCGCGGCAAAATTTCTTCCGGTTCTGCCGATAACCACAACTCTGCCTCCGGTCATATATTCGCAAGCGTGATCTCCTACGCCCTCAACCACCGCGTAAAGGCCGGAATTCCTGATACAAAATCTCTCACCGGCAATCCCGCGGATATAGGCAGAGCCTAAAATTGCTCCGTAAAAAGTAGTATTGCCAATAATAATATTTTCTTCTACTTTGTAATTTGATTGCCTATCCGGATAGATGATAATTTTCCCTCCGGACATACCTTTACCTACATAATCATTCGTCAGGCCTTCTAACTCAAGAGTAACTCCTTTGGCAAGCCAAGCGCCAAAACTTTGACCTGCCACACCCTTAAATTTAAAGTGTATCGTATTCGCGGGTAAACCATCCTCCCCAAAAATACGACAAACTTCGCCGCTTAACATCGTGCCGACACTACGATTATGATTTCTAATGGATAGCTCTATTTTAATTGGCTTCCTATTTTCCAAGGCGCCCCGAGCCAATTCGATAAGTTTTCTATCTAGAATATTGTCAATTCCGTAATCCTGTTTATAAGGAGCCAAACCACTGCCCTCTGGCTTGCGGCTCGGGCTATGGGAAGCCCGACCATTGCCCTTTGGCTGATATAAAATCCGGGAAAAATCTATTTTCTTTGCTTTCCAGGGAAGAATCTTGCTATTTACTTCCAACAAATCAGCGCGGCCAATCAGATCATCTATTTTAACAATACCTAAACTACTCATAATCTGACGCAATTCCTGGGCAATGAAACGAAAATAATTTTCTACATATTCCGGCTTCCCGCTAAAGCGTTTCTCTAAAAGTTCATCCTGCGTAGCCACGCCAAGAGAACAGTTATTTAAGTGGCAATGTCTAAGCATAACACATCCCAAAACAACTAAGACTGAAGTACAAAATCCAAACTCCTCCGCGCCCAAAAGCGCGGCCACAGCCACATCCCTGCCGGTGCGCATTCCTCCGTCAACCTGAAGCCTCACCCTGCTTCTTAAATCATTTAAAACCAGGGTCTGATGTGTTTCGGCAATACCTAATTCCCAGGGAAGCCCGGCATGCTTAATGGAACTTAAGGGGGATGCCCCGGTGCCGCCATCTCCGCCGGAAATCAAAATCATATCCGCGTGCCCCTTAGCCACTCCCGTGGCAATAGTTCCTACTCCAATTTCAGAAACAAGTTTTACACTAACGCGCGCGCGCGGATTAACATTTTTTAAATCAAAAATTAGCTGGGCTAAATCTTCAATAGAATAAATATCATGATGCGGCGGCGGAGAAATCAAAGTTACGCCGGGAGTTGTATAACGAATCTTAGCGATAGCCGCGCTTACTTTGTGGCCGGGAAGCTGGCCGCCTTCCCCGGGCTTAGCGCCTTGCGCGATTTTAATCTGCAATTCATCAGCATTTACTAAGTAATTCGTAATAACGCCAAAACGCCCGGAAGCAACCTGCTTTATAGCGCTGCGCTTAGAATCTCCGTTTGGGAACGCGACAAAACGCGCTGGATCCTCTCCTCCTTCGCCGGTATTAGACCTACCCCCCAATCTATTCATCGCGATAGCTATTGTTTCATGGCAAGCCTTACTAATTGAGCCAAAACTCATCGCGCCGGTAACAAAACGCCGGACGATTTCGCTAACCGGCTCTACTTCTTCAATGGGAATAGGCTTAACTTCTTTAAATTTAAAAAGGCTTCTTAAAGTAGCAGGATTACTTGATTGATCATTAATGAGTTTCGCAAACTCCTGGTATTTTTTAGAATCATTATTTCTTACCGCACCCTGCAAAGCGGCAATACTATCCGGATTCCAAAGATGAAATTCACCGTCTTTCTTCCACTGATACAGGCCGCCAGTTGCTAAAAATGGCCTTTGTAAACCATCGACCGCGAATGCCTCTTTGTGCCTTAGAAGCGCTTCCTTCTCAATAATTCCTAAATCAATACCTCCAATACGGGAAACTGTTCCGGTGAAATATTTATCAATTACCTCTGAACTTAGGCCCAATGCCTCGAATATCTGCGCGCCCCGATAACTTTGTAAAGTAGAAATTCCCATTCTTGAGAGTATCTTTAGAATGCCTTTATCCACTGCCTTAATATAATGCTTTATCGCGGACTCTAAATCTAAGTCAACTTCCTTATCTCTAATTAAAAAGGCGGCCGCTTCATAGGCAAGATACGGATTAATACAATCCGCGCCATACCCAAACAAGAGCGCGAAATGATGCACCTCGCGCGGAGAAGCGCTTTGAACAATAATACTTACCTGGGTACGCAGCGCCTTTCTTACCAAATCCTGATGCACACAAGCCGTTGCCAATAACGCGCTAAGGCAGGCCTTATCTTTATTTATACCCTGATCACTTAAAATAACAAAAGTAAAACCCTCTTTTATCGCGGCTTCTGTTTCTTTGCAAATCCTGTCTAATGCTTTTTTAAAATTGTTTTTTTCTGAAATATTAAACAGAAGAGAAATTGTTTTTGTTTTAAAACCGTTCTTTTTTATATCGTGAATCTTTTTCAGATCTTCATTTGTCAAAATAGGATTTTTTACTAATAACTTATGGCAATGCCGCGGCTGCTCATCCAAAATATTTTTTTGCGGCCCTAAATACGTATCAAGGCTCATCACCAGCTCTTCCCTGATTGGGTCAATTGCCGGATTAGTAACCTGCGCGAATAACTGTTTAAAATAACTATAAAGCAACTGCGGCTTATCAGATAAAACCGCATGCGGGGTATCATTACCCATTGAGCCATTCGGTTCATGAGAATCTTCCACCATAGGTTTAATGATAAATTTAAAATCCTCGCGGGTGTAACCGAAAGCTTTGAATAGAGTTAACGGATCTACTTTATTAGCGGATAGCGGATAGCTTTTATTAGCGTAGAGCGTAGAGCGTAAAGCGTAGAGCGTTTTGCTTTTCCTATCCGCTATACGCTCTACGCTATCCGCTGATAATTTATCCAACTCTAACATATTTTTTTTAAGCCATTCTCCATACGGCTTAGAGCTTGCCATTGTTTCTTTTATTTCCTTATCTTCAATTATGCGGCCTTCTTCTGTATCAACAAAAAGCATCTTTCCCGGTTCAAGCCTTCCTGAGATAGAAATATCATCCGGCGCGATATCTAAAACCCCTGCCTCTGAAGCCATAACTACCAAATTCTTTTTGGTCACAATATAGCGGCTAGGCCTTAAACCATTTCTGTCTAAAACCGCGCCAATCCTTACGCCATCAGTAAAGGCAATGGCTGCCGGTCCATCCCAGGACTCAATAAGACAAGTGTGGTATTTATAAAAATCTCTTACATTTTGACTCAAAAGATTATTCTGCTCCCAAGCGCTGGGTATTAACATCATCATCGCGTGAGACAAAGATCTACCCGATAAAACTAAAAGTTCAAAAACATTATCAATAGCCGCGGAATCGCTTCCCCCGGGAACAATCACCGGAAAAATTTCCTTTAAATCCTTACCAAATAATTTACTTTTTAGTAAACCTTGGCGGGCAGTCATCCAATTTATATTCCCTTTTAAGGTATTTATCTCTCCATTATGCGCCAAGAACCGAAAAGGCTGCGCCAGATCCCAAGTGGGAAAAGTATTGGTACTATAACGGGAATGCACTAAACAAATCGCGCTTTGAAGAGCGCTGTCTTTTAAATCCAAAAAGAATTTCTCCAACTGCTCAGGCATAAGCAGGCCTTTATAAGAAAGCGTGCGGCAAGAAAGATTAGTAATATAAAAAAATGATTTTTGTTTTAAGAATAAAGAGCGGATTTCGTTTTCTATTTTCTTGCGGATAATATAAAGCCTGCGCTCAAAATCAAGGCCATCCTTACCTATACTTAGACCTTTACCTTTACCTATAAAAACCTGCTCAATCACCGGTTGAGTAAGCTTTGCGGTTTTGCCAATCGCGGAATTATCAACCGGGACAATCCGCCAACCAAGCAAGGCCTGGCCCTCTTCTTTAATAATTCTAGCAAAGATACCCTTACATAACGCGCGCTCTTTTTTGTTAGTGGGAAGAAATACCATGCCTATCCCATAATCGCCAGAGGACGGTAAAATAAAATTTTCCTTCGCGCAGGCTTTTGCCAAAAATTCATGTGGCGCCTGAATAAGTATGCCTGCGCCATCCCCGGTCTCTGGGTCGGCGCCAGTTGCCCCGCGATGAGAAAGACGGCCTAAAACCTCCATGCCCTGTTTAATAATTTCATAAGATTTTTTGCCTTTGACATCGCAAACAAATCCTACGCCGCAGGAATCATGTTCAAAACGGGAATCATACAACCCGTATTTTTCTAATTTCTGACGATTATCCATATTTTTAGCGTATAGCGTATAGCGTAGAGCGTAGAGCGTATAGCGTATAGCGTAGAACGTAGAGCGTAGAGCGGATAGCGGATAGTAAAAATCTATGTTTTAACTATATGTTATCCGCTATTCCTACACGCTTTCTTTCCTATCCGCTAAACGCTATACGCTCTACGCTAATATAAAATACCTCATAGACCTACGAGGCATATTTAGTTTATAAATAACATCTCCCTATATTTGGGAAGATCCCAGGTATCATCCGGAACAACAGATTCCAATGAGTCCACGTGCCTGCGGATATGCTCCATTAACGGCTTAAGCTCCTCAAAATAAATCTGCGCGCGTTTTTCGCTGCCTACCTGTTTAGCCCTATCAAGCAGTTTAACCATCGCCAGAGAATTTTTACGCACATAATAAATCTTTGAAACTACCTCACAAAGATGCTCTTTTTTATCATTTAATACCGCCTCATTTATTTTTAGGCCCGCGCTTTTCTTAAGCTTAACTAATTCATCCAAAGTAGAAGCCAGTAATTTCTCATACTTATAACCCGCTGGCACCACCGAAGCATTAACCATCTCATTTAAAGTATTAGCTTCGATTTCCAGAATGAGATTATACATATGGATCCAAATGTGATACCGCGCAGCCAACTCCTCTTTAGAAAAAACCTTATATTTTTCAAAAAGAGCGACATTTTCTTTTTTATTTAAAGCTTCCAGCGACTCATAAGTAGCAGCGACATTCGCTAAACCGCGTTTTTTAGCTTCCTTGACCCACTCCTCTGAATAGTTATTTCCTTCAAAACGAATATACTTAGTTTCTTTAACGATTTTAGAGATCACCTGCAAAACGCCAGCGTTAAAATCCTTTCCCGCGGAAACAGCTCCCTTAATCTGCTCAGCAACATAGTCTAAGCTTTCAGCAATTATCGTGTTGATTACCGTAATCGACGTAGAGATATTCTGCGATGAACCTACAGCGCGGAATTCGAATTTAGCCCCGGTAAAAGCAAACGGTGAAGTACGATTCCTATCCGTTGAATCCTTGCTAAACTTAGGCAGACGAGCGATACCAAAATCCATAATATCAGCTTTAGAAACTTTTGACTTAACCCCTTTTTCAATCATATCCAAAATATTAGTCAATTGCTCGCCCAGAAACACACTAATGATCGCCGGAGGCGCTTCATTTGCCCCTAAACGATGCTCATTGCCGGCTAATGCCACAGAGGCGCGCAAAAGATCGCCATGCGAATAGACTGCTCTTAAAACCGCGGCTAAAACCGCTAAAAATTGCAGATTATCTTCCGGAGTCTGGCCGGGATTAAGCAAATTATTACCTTGATCATCCGCTAGCGACCAGTTCAGGTGTTTTCCGCTTCCGTTTATACCGGCAAATGGTTTCTCATGCAAAAGGCAAACCAGATTATGCTTTAAGGCAACCTTCTTCATCAACTCCATAAGTAATTGGTTATGATCAGCGGCAATATTTGATTCCTCAAACATTGGAGCAAATTCATACTGATGCGGAGCAACTTCATTATGACGGGTTATTACCGGTATGCCCAACTTATAAGCCTCTTGAGCCACCTCAAACATAAAATTAACTACGCGCTCTTTAATCGTTCCGAAATACTGATCTTCTAATTGCTGGCCTTTAGGGCTTGGCGCGCCAATCAAAGTGCGGCCGGTCATAATTAAATCCTGGCGTAAATTATAATAGTTTTTATCAATCAAAAAGTATTCCTGCTCCGCCCCGCAAGTTGAAAAAACTTTTTTGATCTGCTGATGGCCAAAAAGCTTAAGCAATTCCAATGCGGATTTATTTAAAGCTTCATCAGAACGCAGAAGCGGAAGCTTCTTATCCAATGCCTCACCATGATAAGAAATAAATATCGTCGGAATACAGAGAGTCTTACCCAGCGCGCTTTCAATAATAAAAGCGGGGCTGGAAGGATCCCATGCGGTGTAACCTCTGGCTTCAAAAGTCGCGCGAATGCCGCCTGAAGGAAAACTCGACGCATCAGGCTCGCCTTGAATCAGTTTATTCCCGGAAAATTTCTCAATAACTTTACCCGGGCCAATAATCGAAATAAAACTATCATGTTTTTCCGCGGTAAGCCCGGTCATCGGCTGAAACCAATGCGTATAATAGGTAGCGCCCAAATCAGTCGCCCAATTTTTTATAGCATCAGCAATCTCATCAGCTTGAACCAAACTTATAATCTTACCCGCAGACATCCATGTCTTAAACGCCTCAAAAGTATCCTTAGAAATATGTTTCTGCATAGTTTCAAGGCTAAAAGTATTCTGCCCGAAATACGTAGAAACTTTATCCGGCGCCTCCACCTTATCTAATTCTAAACTTTTAATCCTAAACAAAACTTTCTGTCTTATACTCATGTGTTCCTCCTTTTAATAGTGTATAGCGGATAGTTTTACTTTTTTTTATCCACTAACCTACCCTTTATAACTAACAATTACTAAGCATCAAGAAATTCTTCAGCATCCGCGTAGGCCTCTGCTCTTCTGCCAAAAAGCGAAAGTATTAATCCCGAGATATACCCACTAACAAAAGCTAGTACAACAGCAATAACAATACCTGTCCACTGCTTTCTGCAATCTAATCCGCTTACAACAAACATCGCGGCAATACCGCCCATTAAACCGGGTAGCCCATGTAAACACATAACACCGCAAGTATCTACTTTCTTAATTTTATTCTGCAACCATGGGAGAATAACAGCAAAACCAAATACCGACAAGGCTCCGGCTAATAATCCGATTACCATTGAACTAACTGGGTTCGCGTAATCACAAGTAGAACCAATAGCCACGCCGCCAGCCAATGACGCGTTCGCGATATCACTAATTGAAATCTTGCGCCTCAAAACACAAGAAGTAATATAGGTAGCTAACGTCGCGCCGCAAAGAGCAATAACCACATTAATTACCGTTTGTGGCACCTTTGCCGTTGGCACAAGCGCCGCGCAAAAACTTGGCCAAAAAAACCACAAGACCATACTCCCCAACATTGAGAATCTGTCGCTTACAACATCCGTTTCTATGGGTGTATCAAATTCTTTTTTTGTGGTCAAATTCATTATCAGGCCAAACCCAAAAATAGCTCCGAAGGCATGGATTATTATAGAACCTCCAGTATCCGCGAAACCGCCATTAGGCAACAATCCAAAGCCGCCTGAAAGAATTATCCATTCATTCAACATATAACAAGGAACAAAAAGCAACCCTAATATAATATATTGAATCATTTTTAATCTGCCTAACACCGCGCCGGCACAGATCAAAAGGCCTGCTCCCGCGAACTCTGCCAAAATCAAGCCGTCTATACCTGTCTGAACATTTCCAAATAAACCTAAACTATTGAGACAAATATATAACGGTACTGCCACGCTTACCAGCAAGAATGTCGCTGTCAACGCGGAGCGCCCATACTTTTTAACAAAAACCATCAAAAAACCAAACCCAACTAAAAGCATTGCCATTATATGTATTGCCCGATCACATTTTTGAACATCTGTAACTGGGCCTAAAAAATCCTCTGCCGAACTAACACGCAGAAAAATTAACGACGCAGCCAACACCAACAACAATATTAACATCCAACGATTTTTTTTCATTTTATCCTTTCTTTGCCTAAAAAAGTAACTTCCCTTAATAAGCTGAAGACGTCCCTGTCCTTAAAAACAAGAAGCCCCAAAACATTTTGGGGCTTCTTTGCCTTTGACTTAATTGTCAATTAAGATCATAGCATATTTCATATTCTTGTCAAGAAAAAAAATGCAAGGGGAGGGGAATTTAGGTTCTTTCGTCTTTAAGGTAGTTAATTATTGAAAAAGCGGCTTTCTTAGCCATGCCCATTGCCTCAATAACCGTGCCTTCTCCACCCACGATATCTCCGCCGGCAAAAACGCCTTTAATAGATGTCTCCATAGTTTGGGGGTTTACGATAACATCTTTGTATTTATCGGTTTTTAACTCCGATGTAACATTAGTTAAAACCTGATTTGCCTGCAAACCCACGGCAATAATCGCTATATCGCAATCTATTCCAAAATCGCTTCCCTCTACAGCAACCGGCCTTCTTCTCCCGGATTCATCCGGCTCTCCCAAGCGGCACCTAAGACACCTTAACTTTTGCACCTTTCCTTCCTCATCGCCGATAAACTCTACTGGCTGAACCAAAAATTCAATTTTTATTCCCTCTTCCTTAGCATGTTCGATTTCCAATCTTCTTGCCGGCATCTCAACTTCAGTCCTACGATAAAGAATTGTGGTGTTAGGGCTAAACCCATTTATTATTTGCAATCTTAACGCGGCTCGAGCAGCATCCAAAGCTGTATTGCCTCCGCCAACAACTAAGACCTGCTTACCTATATTAATAGGGGTGTGAAACTGAGGAAACTTGTCAGCTAACATCAAATTAACCCGAGTTAAGAATTCATTGGCTGAATAAACATTGCCTAAATTCTCGCCTTTTATTTCTAAAAATGACGGCACACCCGCGCCCAACCCCAGAAATATAGCAGAATATCCTTCGCTAAAAAGCTCATCTAACGCCTTAACTTTTCCCACAATAAAATTAGGGATGAGTTGAACCCCCAATTTCTTTAACTCATTTATTTCATAATCAAGAACATCGCGCGGCATCCTAAAAGGGGGTATCCCATACCTTAAAACTCCGCCCGGTTTATGCAAACTCTCAAAGATATCCACCTTTACTCCCTGCCTTGCCAATTCACCGGCGCAAGCCAAACCAGCCGGACCAGAACCCACAACCGCGACTTTAAACCCAAACTTAACAAATTTCTGATCCTTGCCTGCTGGCGCCTCCAAATTATTCTTTACCCCATAATCACCGACAAATCTTTCCAAAAAATGAATATTGATTGCCTGCTCTGAAGCAAAAGAGGCGGTCTTTTTTGTCAAAACACAAGCCCTGCGGCACTGATATTCCGCGGGACAAACCCTTCCGCAAATAGAGGGAAAATCATTCTTTTCCCGAAGAATAAAATAAGCCGCCCTATAATCTTTTTTGGTAATCCAAGAGATAAACTCCTTTATATTTATTCCTACGGGACAACCGAATTGACAAATAGGGTTCGGACACTGCAGACAGCGGTTAGCCTCAATAAGCGCCTCTTCTTCTGTGTATCCTAAAACTACCTCATCAAAATTCTTTATTCTTTCTGAAGGATTTAATTCTCTTACTTTTACTGCTTCTTTTTTCATCCTCTTATTTTTAATGTTTTAGTATTTAGCGGATAGCGTATAGCGTATATATAGGTTTTACTATCCGCTATACGCTCTACGCTATACGCTATACGCTTGATATTTTAAGATTACAGATATGCTTTTCTTTATCTAAATAAACACTGTTCCTCTTTGTCAATTCATCCCAATTTACTTGAGTTCCGTCAAATTCCGGGCCATCAACGCAAGCAAATTTCGTCTTACCTGCCACAGTTACACGGCAACAGCCGCACATTCCAGTAGCATCTACCATCAAAGGATTCAAAGAAACAATGGTTTTAACTTTAAAATCGCTAGCAACCTCGCAAACTCTTCTCATCATCGGTATCGGGCCGACTGCGTAAATTAGCGAATAGCGGATAGCGGATAGTGAATAGCTTAATACCTCCTGCAAAATATCAGTAACAAAGCCTTTCCTGCCGCAAGAACCGTCATCAGTGGTTATATAAAGCTCATCGCAAAACACCTTTAGCTCCTGCTCCAAAATCAATAAATCATTGTTTCTTGCGCCCAGTATAGTAGTAGTATGGTTTCCCGCTTCTTTCAAAGCCTTGGCAACCGGATAAATCTCCGCAATTCCTACGCCTCCGCCTACAAGAATTAAATTTCCAAAATTTTTAATCTCAGTAGCATGCCCCAGGGGCCCGGCCAAAGCGTATAATGAATCACCAACCTCCATCTTGCCCAGCAACTTAGTAGTTAAGCCAACCTCTTGAAAGATCAAGGTAATTGTGCCTATGTCAGAATTTTTATCTACTATAGTTAGAGGTATCCTTTCGCCTTCCTCGCATACCATAAGAACAACAAATTGGCCCGGTCTTACTTTCCTGGCAATAAGCGGGCTTAAGATTTCAAAGCGCTTAATTGTTACGTCTTGCGTTTGTGCTAAAATTTCTTTTTTGATTATCCGCATAGAAAAAATTGATTACCGAAAGAAAAGGATTCGTTGATGGGACTGTTGTGAAATACCAAACCTTGCGTCATTCTGAGGCCGAAAGCCGAAGAATCTCGACGCTGATAAGATCCTTCGCTTCGCTCAGGATGACGAAAAAGGGTATTTCGCAACGGTCCCTTGATCGGAATCTTACTTTACATCACTGTAATCATTCTTATTTTTTAATTCGGCAGTTAAAATAATTGCTTCGGCGATTTCGCGCATGGACTTACGTTTATCCATACTCTGTTTTTGAATTAATCTGTAGGCCTCGGATGGTTTTACATCTGCCTCCTGGGAAAGTATATCCTTTGCCCGTTCAATCAGCTTGCGGGTAACTAAGGCTTCTTCAGCGCTATGCGCCCGCAAAGATAATTCAGCATTTTCAATGGCCATAGCCGTCTGATTGGCCAAAGTTGTAAGAAGACTTATCTCGGATTTTGTAAACTTATGTCTTTTTGAGGTATAACAATTAAGCACGCCGATTACTGTCCCTCTTACTGCCAAAGGGACACTAGCCAAAGAACAAAGCCCTTCTTTTTTAGCGATGTCCCTATTTAAGTAATCCGCGTCTTCCCTGACATCCAAAACAACCATTGATTTATTATCCCGCGCAACCGCTCCCGCAATCCCCTCTCCTAATTTTATATTGGGTTTTTTATTGTAGCTTTGAGAAATAGACTGGGTCGCGCGTACAACTAATTCTTTCCTCTCGGAATCAAGAAGCATCAAAGAAGAGATTTTTAAATTCATCACCTGGGCAGTAACCTCAACAACTAAACGAAGAAGCTCGTCCAGATACAAGCCTGAAGTAATCAGGTTCGCGACCTTAGAAATCGCCTCAATCTGCTTTGTATAAACCTGATAACCCTTTACCTTTTTAATCATAATTAGTTAACGATTCCTCTTCAAAAAACTTTCTATTCTACTTAACGCCTCTTTCAAATTATCAAAACTTGCGGCATAGGATATGCGAATATTGTCCGCGAACTGAGCGCCAAAAGCTGTGCCCGGAATAACCGCGACCTTTTCCTCCTTTAAAAGCTGTTGGCAAAAATCCATCGCCTTAAGACCGCTGCTTTTTATGCTGGGAAAAGCATAGAAAGCACCCTGCGGCTTTGAACACTCAAGGCCGATGCGATTCAGCTCACTAACCACAAACTCTCTTCTTCGTTTATATTCACGCTTCATCTCTTCCACTGATTTTCTGCCTGAATGCATCGCTTCAGAAGCAGCTATTTGAGAAGTAATAGACACGCACATAATGGTATACTGATGAATCTTAGTCATAGCCGCGATAATCTCTTTTGGGCCGCAAGCAAAGCCCACACGCCAGCCAGTCATCGCGTAACTTTTGGAAAAACCATCAAGATAAACAGTCGAATTTTTTGCTTGAGGCAATGTCGCGAAAGGCGTATGAGTAAAATCATACGTCAAATCTCCATAAACCTCATCGCTGATACAAAGCAGATTATACTTCAACGCGATCTTCTTAATTTCCTCTAATTCTTTTTTAGTATAAGATACGCCCGTAGGATTAGTAGGGTAGTTCAATATAATTGCTTTAGCTTTCTTGTCTATGCTCTTCTCCAAGCTTTCCGGTGTAAGCTTAAAATTGTTTTTACTTGTATCGATATAAACAGGTATACCGCCGGCTAATTCACTAACCGGGCCGTAAGAAACATAACATGGCTCGGGTATAATTATTTTATCACCCGAATTTATAATGGAACGCAAAACTAAATCCAAAGCCTCGCTTACCCCAACAGTAATCAAAATCTCTTCATCCGGACAATAATCCAAACCGTATTTATTTTTTAGGTATTGTGAAATGGTCAGCCTTAATTTATACAAGCCCTTATTTGAGGTGTAAGAGGTAAAACCCTCTTCTAATGAAGCTATCCCTGCTTCGCGTATCTGCCAAGGCGTAACAAAATCCGGCTCACCCACGCCAAGGGAAATTACATCCTTCATGCCTAATACTAAATCAAAAAACGCGCGAATTCCGGAGGGATGCATTTGCTTAACTTTTTCGGAAACCAAATCTTTCATCGTTTTCAGCGTTTAGCGGATAGCGTTTAGCGTATAGTTTTTTTTATCCGCTATACGCTCTACGCTATACGCTATTAATACGATATAGCTATCCTCTTATTCTCTTCCCTGTGCTTCAAAATCACTCCATCTTCCTTATATTTTTTTAATAAAAAGTGCGTGACTATGCCGCGGATATTCTCGAGGCAAGAAAGTTTCTCCGCTACAAATTGTGAAACTTTTTGTAAATTCTTGCCCTCAACTATAACCAAAAGGTCATACGTGCCGGAAATCAAGCAACAGTCAGTTACCTCCGGAAACGAATAAATACGCTCAGCAATTTTATCAAAACCAATATCCTTTTGCGGAGCAATATTAACCTCTATCAAAGCCCTGACGGAAGGCTCTTCGGTTTTAATTAAATCCTTATTTATTACTGTTTTATATTTTAAAATTATCCCCTCTTTTTCATACTTTTTTATCGCCTCTTTTATTGCCTCCGGCTTTTTCTTTAACATTTTCGCGATCTCTTCCGGAGTTACAAGCGCGTTCTTTTCTAATATCTCTAATATTTCGTCCATTACCTCGCTCCTTTCAGTCGCTCGGAGAGAACAGATTACAGAGTACGGATTACTGAAAGATTTTTCTGTGCTCTGTTCTCTGTGCTTTCTTTAATATAGCATATTTTCGGCCCTTCCCTCTTATGCTCTGATTTCTTTACCATATTTTTTACTTTATTTACTTTCTCTTTTGATAAGACCTGTTTCTTCTTGTTTTCCAAACGCTCCAATATGTCATCTAACTCGTTATAGGTAAGCCCCATTTCTCCTTCATCGGTCTGGCCTGGCCAGAGTCCGGCAGTAGGCGGCTTAGTAACAATGGATTCGGGAATCTTTAATTCTTTAGCCAATGCCCTTACCTGTTTTTTTAATAAACCGCCGATTGGCAAAATATCCGTTGCCCCGTCGCCATACTTGGTAAAATAACCGACTTCAATTTCAGATCTATTTCCTGTGCCGCAGACAAGATAATTAAGTTTATTGGCAAAATAATATAAAACTAACATCCTTAAGCGCGGTTTTAAATTTGCCAAAGCTAACGGCCCCGCTTTGGGTAAAATTTTCATGACATTGTCGTAAATATCAGCCAAATCAATTAATTTTATTTTTATCCCAAATTTCCTTGCCACTAACTTTGCGTCATCTAAATCCTGTTTTTGACTATGACAGCCAAGAAACAAAACCAAAAGTTTTTGTTTACCCAGCGCTTCCCTGGCTAAAACAGCTACCACCGCGGAATCTATCCCCCCGCTTAAACCCATAACAATACCCTTTGCCTTAGCCGCTTTGACCTGCTGCCTAATCCAAGAAATAATTTTCTTTTTCATATTTTATTTAAAAATATCACCTAAATAAACCGGGACCGAGAACCGCCCCTGTTTCTTGCCCCTGCTTCTCACAATATTGCACTTTTAAGCAATGCTCGTTTACGCGGCTTCGCGCAAAAAATTTGTACCCCTGCAGGCGCCGACGCAAACTCCGCAAACATATTGATCTGCTAATCTCTGCTTTTGAAACTCCTTTAACTTCTCAAAACACTTGATATGATCAAATTCTGTTGCTTCCTCTTTTATTGCTCCAGAGGGACATATTTTAGCACAAAGCATACAACTACCGCAATCTTTTTTTACCGGCTTATCTATTTTCAAAGGCATATTGGTAAGTATGGTAACTAAGCGAAATTGACTTCCTAAGGTTTCGTTAACCAATAAATTATTCCTGCCAATCCAGCCTAAACCAGCTAAGACACCTATCTTTTTATGCGAAAGATGCGCCTTTTGGTTCTGCCAATCTAAAATTATTGAAGCAGGAATTGGCAAGGCAAGAAAACTTTTTTTCTGTATGTAATTACATATTTTAAGGCTACTCTGATCCAAAAACGCGTTGACTACGCGATAATGATGAAAATAAAGACGGGTAGGACTATCAACAATTTCTTCTAAAATACTCCCGGATAACCTTACGCCCAGGCAAACCGCGCTATCTAATTTATCAATGGCCTTGCCAGATAAAAGAAAATCCTTTTTTATCTCTTTGATATCCGCGACACCAAATAAATCTATACCTAAATCCTGACAGAATTTCTTTAATTGCGAATAATTTTTATTTTTGCTTACACTCTCTTGCATATACAATTATCAAAAACCACCCTGTCATTCTGAGGCCCTGAAGGGGCCGAAGAATCTCGACGCTAATAAGATCCTTCGCTTCGCTCAGGATGACAAAAATGAGATATTTTCTTCAAATACACCATTAAAATAGAAATGGCCGCGGGCGTTACTCCGGAAATTCGCGAAGCCTGGCCCAGATTTAATGGCCTAAACTTACTTAGCTTTTCTTTAACCTCTCTCGAAAGGCTATTGATAGCAGTATAATCCAACCCCTCCGGAAGCCTGATTTTTTCTAAATTTTTAAATCTCTCCACATCCTTTAATTGCCTCCGGATAAATCCCGCGTATTTTACCTCAATTTCAATCTGACGTAAAGCTAATTCCGGAAAATTATTGAAAAAATCCTCCTGGCACAAGTTTTTTAATTTCTCGATGTCAATCTGCGGCCTTTTTAAGAGCTCCTCAAGAGTTACGGATTTCTTTAAAGGAGAACTACTATATTGGGTCAGCTTATCATTGACCTCCCGCGTTGGCTTAAGACGCGTATTTCTTATACAATTAAAACCTTCGGTTATCGCGTCTTTTTTCCTTTGTAATTTTTCATAATCCTTGCTATTTACCAATCCTAAATCATACCCTATTTTTCCAAGGCGTAAATCCGCGTTATCTTCGCGCAAGATCAAGCGATATTCCACGCGCGAAGTAAACATCCGGTATGGCTCAAGAGTTCCCTTAATAGTTAAATCATCTATCAATACGCCAATATAGCTGGTCGCGCGATCCAAAATCAATGCCTCCTTAGATTTTACTCTTAAGGCCGCGTTTATTCCCGCGATTAAACCCTGGGCTGCTGCTTCCTCATAACCGGTAGTGCCATTAATTTGTCCGGCAAAATATAAATTCTTAATCAATTTTGTTTCTAAAGAAAGCTTTAGCTGGGTAGGCTCTGCCACAGTATGCTCTATTCCATAACCAAAACGAATAATTTTAGCATTCTCTAATCCTTCAATTGAATGTATTAAGTCCGATTGCGCGTCTTCAGGCAAACTTGTGGACAGGCCATTCGGATACACCTCATCCGTAGACAAACCTTCTAGCTCCAGAAACACCTGGTGCCTTTCTTTATCAGAAAATTTAACAATTTTGTCTTCAACTGACGGACAATAGCGGACTCCCGTTGCCTTGATAAGGCCGGTATAGAGCGGAGAACGGCATAAATTATCAAGAATAATTTTATGAGTTCTTTTATTTGTATAGGTTATATGGCAGGGAACTTGTTTTTGTATTAACTTTTCACTTGAAAAAGAAAACGCTCGCGCCGGATTATCCCCTTCCTGAACTATAAGCTTAGAAAAATCTATTGTATTCTTATCTAAGCGGCTGCAGGTCCCGGTTTTAAATCTAAGCAAATAGAAACCTAACTCCTTTAGGTTATTTGTCAGGCCTATCGCCGCTGGCTCATTGATGCGCCCCGCGCTAAAAGACTTAAGGCCAACATAGATTAAGCCATCTAAAAACGTGCCCGGACAGATAACCACGGTTTTGGATAAAATCTCCTCGTCCTTACTCGTAACCACCCCCATCACTATATTATCAGAAACTACCAATCTTTTTACCTCCGCCTCTTTGATAAAAAGATTTTCCTGTTTCTCCAATATTTCCTTCATATACTGGCTGTATATTTCCATATCCACCTGCGCGCGGGATGATTGCACAGCCGGCCCCTTAGAGGCATTAAGAATTCTAAACTGAATTCCGCTAAAATCAGCGGCCTTCGCCATTTGCCCGCCCAAGGCATCAATCTCTTTTACAAGCTGGCCCTTGCCTACTCCGCCAATCGCCGGATTACAGCTCATCAAGCCTATTGTTTTCACGCTCAAAGTAATAATAAGCGTCTTGCAGCCCATCCGCGCTGAAGCCAACCCTGCCTCAATTCCAGCATGGCCGGCGCCAATAATTATAACGTCGTAATTTTGAGTCATTCGTAAATATTATGAAGTAATTATCGTAAATATTTAATAGACAACCTGATAACGAAAGTTCCTGTTTGCGCACGAAATTTTTTGCCATGCGCTACGGTTTACTCCTCGTTTCCGCAGTGACTTACCAAAAAAAACAAGTGCTCCAACTCGTCGTAAATCCTTGCGCACATTTGGCAAAAAAATTTCTAATTGTGCGCAAACAGGAACTTTCGTTGAGTCTGTTGCGAAATGCCATTTTTCGTCATTCCGGCGAAAGCCGGAATCCAGAACTCTTTGATTTCAATAGGCTTATGGATACCGGCGACCGAGGGCGAAATGCCCGAGGAAGTGTCAGAGCCCAACTGGGCTCGACCTTTCGCCGGTATGACGGTTTTAATGTATTTCGCAACAGTCCCTCGTTATCTGACAACCATCATTTTTTATCACATTATTTACGAAAGAACCATAATTTTCCATATAAATTAAAAAAAATGCTATAATTTAGATTCTTTCGTATTTAAAATAATCCGTAGGGGCGGTTCGTGAACCGCCCTTACGACGAAACATAAATCATTGAAACGGTTGATTGGCGCGTTTAATATTATTCTCTCGCGCTTTTCACGAGGAGAGGCATGATATCCCGGCCAAGAAGCTCGCCAAGCGAACCAAGCGATGCCGCTTTTTCAGAAAAACTTAAAGAACCGTCGGGCTTAATGTTTCCACCCGAGATAAGCAAAGGAACGGGGTCAGAGGAATGGGCTTTTATGACGCAAACAGTAGAATGATCCGCGGTTACAGCAATAATCGTATTGTTTATATCTATTTTTGGCAAAAAGCTTGAAAAAAAATACTTATCTATCGCTTCAATAATGTCTTTCTTTTTATTAAAATCTCCGTCGTGCGCTGGCTCATCAGGGCCTTTGATATGCACATAAATACCATCATATTTCTTCATTGATTCCAAAGCCACCTTAGCCCAAACAGGATAATCCACATCTAAATGCCCGCTTGCATCAGGAACATCAATTATATCCATACCTGTTAATAAGGCAATCCCTTTTTCTACAGGCATCTGCACAAATGAACCAAACTTTACATCGTAAAAACTCTGAATAGGGGGAAATTTAGGGATGTGGTCCCCCGCGTCACGCGATAAAATCACATTGCCGGGCATCTTATTTTCAGAAATCCTCTTTTTATTAACTAAGGAATCATTTAAAACTTTATGGGATTTCTGGGTAAATTCATTTAAAAGCGCGGCCGCCTCCTTTGACTCGGGTGAATTCTCGTATCCGGGCATAGGAATTGACTCAACCACAAAATTCTCAAATTTCTCCTTGGCAACACCAAACACACCCTCCCTGTCATACGCGGGATCAGTATTAGTAATCCATCCGGATAATCTAGAGCGAACCCCTCTTATCACCAAAATTCCGCGATGCCCAATAGTACTTTTAAATTCAAAAGTCGCGCTTGAAAGCGTAACCTTTGAATTAATTTCTTTTGATAAAGCGACAGCCTCTTCAGTGGTAAGATTTCTTCCCACGCGCCTATCCTTAATTGTCAAGCCATCTGGCGCCACTGTGGCAAAATTAACCCGGAAAGCCACATCACCATCATTTACAACCAACCCTTCCGCGAAAGATTCTAAGGGCCCTCTGCCTGTATAATATTTGTGCGCGTCATAGCCTAAAAGACTGATTACCGCGATATCCGACTCCGGAGCAATTCCCTTAGCAACAGGATAAACAATACCGGTTCTGCCTTTTTGAGCAAGACGATCAAGATTAGGCGTTAAAGCCGCCTCTAAAGGAGTTTTATTACCTAATTCCTTAACCGGTAAATCACCTAAACCATCGAGAACTATATAAATAATTTTTTTCATATTTTATTAGCGCGGATAGCGTTTAATTTTTTCTATACGCTATACGCTCTACGCTATACGCTAAAACTTTTATTTAACATTTACTAAATCCGCACCCCTGACATTTGACACAACCCTCTTCGTGACGCAATGTTCCTCCGCAATCAGGACAAACACCCATAATCTCCCCATGCAATTTAGCGTTAAAAATAACAGCTTCATCACTAGAAGAGTGCTTCATAGCCATATCTACGGATTCTAAAGAAGCTACAGCCGAGGCGCCATTTATCAACCTTTTCTCAATCACACGGGCAATAGCATCAGCGCAAGAAAATATTCGCTGCCCCTTTTCCCATGATGGACTGGGACAACGGATATTGCGCAATTGCTCAATAATGGATTTTACCTCAATGCCTGAACGAAAAGCCAGAGAAACCAACCGGCCAATAGCTTCGAGCTGAGAAGCAGCGCAACCACCGGCTTTACCCATCTGAGTAAAAAGCTCAAAAGGCATACCTCCTTCATCACTATTGGTTGTTATATATAAGTTACCGCATCCTGTAGCGACTTTGGTCGTTGTGCCGCTAATTACTTCCGGCCGCGGCTGCGGAGCAATTTCTTTCTTAGTCTCTGGAGTTTTTGTATCCTGTTTTTGCTCATTATGCGCGATATTTAAAACCTGTTCTTCACGGCTCCTATCACGATATATGGTAATACCCTTACAACCCAATTCATAAGCCAGCTCATAAGCGCGCTCGACATCTTCTATTGTTGCCTCATGAGGAAAATTAATAGTTTTGGATACAGCGTTATGTGTATATTTCTGAAAGACAGCCTGCATACGCACATGCCACTCAGGCGAAATATCGTGCGAAGTAACAAATACCCTCCTTATGTCTCCGGGAATATCCTTAAAATCATGAATAGAACCTTTTTCAGTAATTCTTTGTATCAACTCGCGGCTATAAAAACCTCTTTCACGCGCCACCTTTTCAAATAACGGCTCAACCTCCATCAATTTATTATTATCCATTACATTACGATAATAGGATAAAGCGAATAACGGCTCTATCCCTGAAGAACAGGGCCCGGCAATAATACTAATTGTTCCGGTAGGAGCAATAGTAGTTAAAGTGGCATTGCGCAGACGCAACCCCTTAGAACCTTCTTTTTTATCATAAATACTGCCTTCAAAAACAGGAAATAATCCTTTCGTCTTGCCTAATTCCTGCGACTTCTTAATTGCCTCATTTAACACAAAAGACATCACCTTATCGGCAAGGTTAACCGCTTCATCGCTATTGTAAGGAATATTAAGCTGTATTAATAAACTTGCCCAACCCATAACGCCTAAACCGATTTTACGCGTTAATTTTGTGGCTTTTTCTATAGCAGGTAATGGAAATTTATTTACATCAATAAGATTGTCCAGAAAATACACGGCTAAATGCGTTACGCTTCTTAATTTATCCCAATCAATCCGTTCGGCGCACTTTGTTTGCTCAGGATTGATGGTGAGCGTAGTCGAACCATCAATTTCACAGCCTCCTGCTCCTTTTTCCTTAATCATCCGCGCCAAATTTACAGAACCTAAATCACAACTTTCATAAGGCAAAAGTACTTGCTCACCACACGGATTTGTTGATTCATATCTTCCCAATTTCGGCGTGGGATTAAAATCATTCATCCTATCAATAAAAATAAGTCCTGGTTCGCCATTCTTATGCGCCTGTTTTACGATTAAATCAAATACTTTTTTCGCGCTAAGCTGCCGGACGGCTTTATTTGTATGGGGGTCAATCAAATCATACTCTTGTCCATTTTGTAATTTCCGCATAAAATCATGAGTTATGGCAACCGAAATATTGAAATTAGTAATCTCTTTATTACTGTTCTTACAAGTAATAAATTCCAATATATCCGGATGGTCTACACGCAAAATACCCATGTTAGCGCCTCTGCGGCAACCGCCCTGCTTTACCGCCTCTGTTGCCGCATCATAAACTCTCATAAAAGAAATCGGGCCTGAGGCAACCCCTCCAGTGGTTCTAACCATAGAGTTTTTAGGGCGCAGGCGAGAAAAAGAAAACCCTGTACCTCCACCGGATTGATGAATCAGAGATGTTGCTTTTAATGTTTCAAATATCGACTCCATAGAATCTTCAATGGGAAGTGTAAAACAAGCGCTCAATTGAGCAAGCTCTTTTCCCGCGTTCATAAGGCAAGGCGAATTCGGCATAAATTCCAAGGCAGTCATAATACGATAAAAAGCCTCTTCTAATTGAGCTATCTCTTCTTCTGTCTTACCATAAAGTTTATCCGCGCTGGCAATCGCTTTTGCTACACGGCGAAATAACTCTTGCGGCTTTTCGACAACACAACCCGTCTCATCCTTGCTCAAATATCTTTTTTCTAATACCTTTAAAGCATTCTCAGAAAGTTTTAATGTCATTTTTTTTCTCCCTATCGTATTACATTTGACACTATCATATTACACGTATTGTCAAAAGTATTTAGTTAATTCTTTTATATCTGCTGGCTCTTGTCATTCCGGCGAAAGCCGGAATCCAGTCTTCTGGACCCCGGCTTTCGCCGGGGTGACATCTTAAATTTTCTATAATAAGTATAACCTATACAAAAATTTTTGTCAAGAAAAAAACACAATCTATAGTATTATATTAAATTAAGTATACAATATGCTGTATTTTACCTCGAGTGGGGTTTAACCGGGATTTAAAGGTTGACAGGATTCCCTGATAATTAATTCTGATGGCAAAATTATTTTTTCTATTTTCTCATTATTCCCCGGACGCATAAGCAAGTTTATTTTTTTTACGCTTTCCTCGCCCATCTTAATCAGGGGCTGCCGGACTGTAGTTAAAGCTACCGGGCCATAAAGACCGGATGGATTATCATCAAAACCTACGATAGACAAATCAGCAGGTATCTTTTTGCCCAATTCTCTGGCTACGCTCATTACCTCCAAAGCCATAGCATCCGAAGAAACAAATACAGCAGAAGGCCCGTCTTGCATCTTAAGCAAATTTTCCGCGGCACTCCTGGCCTGGCCGCGAGAATAATCCGTTCTAAATATATATTTTTCGTCTAACGTGATATTGTTCTTCTCTAAAATATGCTTATACCCCTCAAAACGCTGAGTTGCCGCTTGCGTAGCCAAATCGCCCGTAATATGCGCTACTTTTCTATGCCCCAAACTAATTAAATAATTAACTGCTACCTCCGCTCCGCCTGTATTATCAACAGCAATACAATTAACATTTAAGTCTTCAATGAAATTATTAATTACCACGCAAGGAATATTATTATCCAGCACGTCTAAAAGCTGTTGGCGATTACCGATAATATCAGCAAAAATTATGCCGCCTAAACCGCTTAAATTTAAAAATGCCTGCCTATTAGTAAGATGTAACAATAAATCTAATTTTAACGCGTCGCAAAGCGTGCCGATACCGCGTATCAACTCCAGCGCGTAAAATGAATAAAAAATCCCTTCATATTGCGGCATAACCAAAGTTACTACATTGCTTTTTCCTGTGGCAAGCCTTTGCGCGAATATTGATGGTTTAAATTTAAGCTCCTCAATTACCTCCAATACCTTAGCGCGATTCTTTTCTCCTACTGTGGGAATTTTATTTATCACACGCGAAACTGTAGTAATAGATACCCGGGCTTTACGGGCAACATCCTCTATGGAAATAGTCTTGGAAGGAGTTTTTCTAATGCGGCTCATTCATTAAATCACAAATATACACGAATTTTTTAACACGGATTTTCACGGATCTATCCGTGCCCATCCGTATCTTATTTATTCGTGTATATCAAGTGCTATCTAACAACATCCCCGATCTTAACGGGAAACATTTCTCTCTTTATATCACAAGCCGCGATATTGCTGCGAGTCTGAATCACTTCAAGAGAAGCGATAAGTTGATCTTCTCTATAAACCCGAAAGATATCACCTACCTTGGCGCCCGCGTCAAACCCTAAATTTATAATCACGAAATTACTCTCTTTATTTATTGCTAATACTTTGCCCCTAACGGGCACGACAGGTATTTCCCGCGCTTCGGGTTCTGCCGATGGACGCACCACAATGGGAGATAGCTCTATGGCTTTTATACCATCCCTTACCTCTTCGGCCTTAGGTATCCGCGGCCCGGGCGCGCTTTGAATAACATCCGGCTGTTCTTTAAGGTTATCTACCTGCGCTACAGGGCTTGGTATTATCTGCTCTTCTCCTTCAAAACTTTGTTCAACCTTTATCTTCTCTTTTTGTGAATCCTGAAATTTTTTCTCCAGATCATTCTTTTGCTCGTTCAACTTACTTAATTGCCGCGTTAGAATCTTATTATCATTTTTTAATACCTCAAATCTCTGCTCTAATAGAGCCTTGGCATTCTTCTCTTCCTCTAATTCACTCGTTATACTATCTATTGCTTTTTGAAGGCCATCCTTTTCCGAAGAAATCTCATCCATCCCAGCGCTTAAAGAATTAAGCTTTTTTTCATAATCATGCGCGTCGCTTTTAAGCTTATTAATACCATTCTCTAATGTTACCTTTTCCTCTTTTAAAACTTCTTTATCTCTTATTAATTGCTGCTTAACGCCTTGGGCTTGTATAAAAAGAAGAAAAAAAACTATCGCGAAACCCGCAAGACCTATTATAATAAATTTTGTTTTTTGCTCCATCAGTTCTCCTCAGAAAAGAAAACTTATACTTACTCTAATCAAACAAATGTTTTCTGCATAACAAGGCTTGCCGCGCCTAATGCTACCGCGTTTTCTCTTAGCTGGGAATAAACTATCCTTAAATCATCGGTTGCCTCCCTAAAAGCCCAAGACTTAACCGTAAAATTAACCTTACTTAAAAAATCATCTCCTGCTTCTTCAAGCCCGCCTCCGATAACAACAGTCTGGGGATTAAGCAAATTCACAAGATGCGCGATTTTTATACCTAACCTTCTGGCTGCCACTTCTAAAACTGAAAGCGCGATTTCATCCCTTGAGCGCACAGCTATAAATACACTTTTTAAATCCACATTATCTATATTACTTGAGGTAAGCTTAAAAAACTTTTCCGCCTTCTCCTTATCCTTAGCCAGCATTAACTTCACATCGCTGACAATACCCATATCCATTTCCCAATGCTTTATAAAACAACTGTTGCCGAGAGAACAATTAAAATCATCCTGCTCCTTATAATTAGAAATTGAAACTTCTCCGGCGTAACCTTGAGACCCGCGGTAACAATCGCCATTAATCATAATTCCGCACCCCACACCTGAGAACATAAATATAGCATTACTAATATCACGGTTTAGAACAAACCATTTCTCGCCGAAACAAGCGGCGGTCGCGTCATTTTCAATTAATACTGGTAAATTAAATTCTTTTCCTAATAGATCGCCTAAAGGAAAATCTGCCGAAGCATACGTATAACAATGATCCATCTTTTGAGGCCAGTGTATGGAACCATTTTTTTTGTTAATCAAACCGGCAATACCTACACCAATGCCTCTTATTTTAGGAGTATACTCCTTTGAGCGCCTGAAAATCTCCCGAACAATCTCAAGCAGGCATTCAGCAATATCTTTAACAGAAGGCCTTGGACGGACAATCTGTGTTTTGGTAATGATGTTGCCTTTTAAATCTATCAAAAGGCCAACCATGTTCATAAGATTTAATCCTACCCCGATAACATAACCGGCTTGAGAATTTAAATCCAAAAGAACAGGCCTTCTTCCGCCTTCCGAAGTATCTAATTCTTTCTCGTAAATTAAATCCTGTTTTATAAACTCATCGATATAACTAGAGATAGTTACTACATTTACGCCCATCTCTTTAGATATATCCGGACGGCTTATAGGCCCATGCCTTCTTAATATTTCCAATATATCAATATTGCGTTTCTCTTTTTCTGATAAAATTTCTTTTTGAAGGTTTAATGAAGACATCTAGCGCACCATAAGTATAATTTTTATAAAATTTTCGTACCCGCCATTAACTATTTATACTACTAAAAATAGGGCAAGTCAAGAAAAATCGTAGAGATTATTTCGTGTTTAAGGTAATAAACGTAGATTAAATATAAAAGATATTTGTAGGGGCGGTTCGCGAACCGCCCAAATAATAGAATTATTAATGAAATTTTTTCTTGGCTTTTTTTGAGATACACAAGGCGGGATTTTTCCAAAACTCTTTGAGCGTATAATAAGCTTTGCGGGGAGAGCGTTTATTCAACCTTTGTCCTGCCGGGTCTTTACTGCCTAATAAGGCATCCTCAGGCTCTTGCGACAATGCCACAATACCAAACCACTCTTCATTCATATTTTTATTGCCTTCTACCTTTATATCAAAATAATAGTTTCCGTTAGACCAATTCGAACCAGTATCATGCTCGAGCCACGTATCAGAGGCATGCTCATCATACTTCCACCATTCATCTGACCACTCAAAAATAACGCCGCCTAAACAATTGCCCGCGCCTTTCTTATTACCCGCCAGATTCCCATAAATCTGACACCATTGAGATTCCAGGAAAAATGCCTGCATATCCTGATCTTCCTTTTTTAAATAGGCATCATAACAATCAGCACCAATTTCTACCAAAAGAATTGGCTTGTCAAAAGTTAATTTTAAAGATTTAAAAAGGTTTCCAAAGGTCTTACCTCTATAGATAATGCAAGCAATCAAATCTACGTCAGGACAATATTCCTTCGCGTATTCCAACCCTGTCAACTCGCCATTCCCCAATGCCACAGGATGTTGAGGGTCGAGTTCATGGACAGCTTTCGTCAAATCATTTACATAAGAATAATAAATCCTGGAACGTATGGCTCCTTGTTTCTGGGGATCTGGTTCTTTTTCTGCTTCTTCGCAGGCCCAAGGATTAACACGGCCTAAACAAGAATAGTTATTTTCATTGCCCATAATCCACATAAGCAATCCGGGCTCGTCCTTATATAAGCTGACCATATCCAGGACATCTTTCTTTATTCTTTCCTGAAAACCCTTATCTCCATAGAATGGGCCGGGATACTCCCAAAAAGATAACCAATGGCCTAAAATTGTGCGTATTCCGTAAAGCTGATAAAGCTCGCTAATTACTTTTTTTACCGCTTCTGGATTATCTCCCGGCTGATAAATTCTTATGGTATTAACCCCCATCTCATGCATCAGTTTTCCGTCTACAATCCAAGGTTTATTGGGGTCAGACCACCAGTCATATTCGTGATTCTTACCAATAGGAACAGGATTATAACAAACCCCTTTTACGATGTAAGGTTTTTTATCTACTATCAACTGGTAGTAATTATTTTTAAGTTTTTTAATATAAACTCCGGGCTTTGGCTTTGAGGCCATACCCATTAAAAACAGAACACAGAGCACAGAAAACAGAGAACAGAATATTTTTCTCTGTGCTCTGCGCTCTGTTCTCTGTGCTCTATTTTCCGTTCTCTTATTCATACTTAATTTCATCTAAATAAAATGTTACTCCTTGCGGATTATTGTCAAGATTAGCCGCCCAGCAGAAACCACCGATAATATAGGACATATCCTTGCCCTTTAAATCAATAGAATACTGTGTCCATTCTTTGTTCAGGATAACCGGGCCAATATTAGCTGAATCAGAATCAGAATATTCCCCCATTATTCCGCCAACCTTAAATTCCTCGATACGCTCTCCTCCATTTTCTCCGTGCGCCCAAAAGGATAATTTAACAGCCTTGGACAGATCATAACCCGCGTCTATTGTTCCCCAGTTATTAGCCGGCTCCTGCCAAAACATCCCCGCCCAACGACTGCCTTGAGAAGCCTTATTACCATAAATAATTTTAATACAAGTATCTCCTAAATAAGGGTTCTCCTTCGACGTTCCATTAAATTTCAAATCACTGTAATCACCCATCCAACCCGAAGAAATAAAGTGGTTTATGGAAGACCTATCAGCATAAACATAGAAAGGCATCTCCTTTTGTTTTTTGCCTTCCGGTTTCATAGCTGAATCAACCTCAAACTTTATATCGTCAATAAAAAATTTGGCTCCTTCGAGATTCAAATCAGCGGTAGTAATCCACGAGAAACCACCGCTTACACAAGATAAGTCTTTCCCCGCAAGATTAATTGTATATTGCTTCCATACATCAGTAAGTTCGATCGGCCCCATTTGCGCGTCTACTGAATCTGGATATGTATTTTTTGGCTCAATACCAATTCCGCCGACCTTTACCTTCTCTATCACTTCCCCGCCTTTAGCGCCTCTTGCCCAAAAAGTTAACTTAGTCATCCCGGTTAAATCATACCCGCCTTTTTTGCTTCCCCAATTATTAGCCGGATTCTGCCAATAAACACCTACCCATTCCTTGCCTTGCGATCTCTTGGCGGTATATTCAAATTCAATGCAAGTACTTCCTGAATGAGGGTCTTCCGTAGACTGATCATTCATCTTAACATCGCCATAATCACCCATCCATCCGGAAGGGGCATAATGATTTTCACGGCTATTTCTATCCGCGTAAACCACGAATTCCTTAGTGCCCGCGACACTCTCAACAACTTGAGTTGTTTCTCCGGTTTCCCCTGCTTCCTGCGCCATTACGCAAAAAGGCAACGCCAAAATCGCTGCTACTAACACCACTAACAACTTCTTCATTTTACCCCTCCCATTTTTCGTATTACGTGATGCGTGACGCGTATCGCGTTAAAATTTTCGCAATACGCACAACGCACGACGCAATACGAATTACCTCCACATCTTCTTATACTGATAATACGACTTCCTCAACTGCCTTAAAAAAGGGCTTACCTTCCCATCCCCTTGGCCGCAAATACCTAGCCACTCCTCATGCATAAAACCATCGGGAAACGGCCCGGTCCATAAACCCTTTGTATCATGCATTGAAGGCTCGTACGCTTTCCACCATTCATCTAACCACTCAAAAACAACCCCGCCTATGGAATTACCATCTCCCGCGCAAAATGCCGAATTCTTAAGTATGTCATCCCATGTAGCGCTGTGATATTGAGCCTGCAAATTCTCGGCTTCATCAGAAGTTTTTCCTTCAGCATAAGCAGGACAGCCATACTCTGTAATAAACACCGGCTTATCCGCCTCTTCTTTTACCTGACGCCAAATTTGGCCAAAACCGTAATTGCCTCGATAAGCATTAGTGCCAAAAATATCTATATCCGGGGCATCTTTGCCAAACTTATCTAAAAACAAAACGTCACCGCTGCATATAGCTACCGGGTGTTCAGGGTCAATGGATTTAATACGTATAGCTACCTCATTAGCAAATTTAAAAAAAGCATCCGGCTCCTTATCCGCGTTGCAAGCATAACCATAAACATTTTCATTACCCAAAAGCCAGAAAAGCACAAATGGCTCATCTTTAAATTCCATAACCATATCCGTTACGGATTTCATCATATTTTTCTTATGTTCCTGATTATTATAATCTGTTCCGGGATTCCAGGACGCGCCTGAACCAATGGCATACTTACCTAAAAAGTCCCCCATAATCACCCTAATACCGTATTTATCATAAAGTTCACGCAGAAGTTCCTTATCTATTTTTTGCGGATGATGATACAGCCTTATAGTATTTACACCCATCTCCTTCATTAACTTAAAATCTCCCACTGCCGGCTCATTCTTATCCCAAAGATTATTTTTATTTTTATCCACAAAACTATCATATGGGCCGTCAGGCTTGCCATTACCATTAAAATCCTCATTCATCCAATTTCCCATCGTACCTTCATCCGGAGATTGACCAACTTTCGTAGGCGCGTAAGTTACACCACGGATTTGGTAAGGTTTTTTATCCACGAATAGTTCCCAGTCACCGGTTTCATATTGGATAAGATTGACCTTACCACTGCCTAACCTCTTTTTTATACTTAACAGGCTTTTATCCGGCTTAAACCTTAATTTTTCTAAAATATTTATCTTAACAAATTTTCCCGGATTAGCAATTACCACATCGTTAGAAACATCGTTATCGAAACCATTTTCTATCCTTACGTAAGCGTCGGCAAGCTTGTAACCTAACTGGGGATTCTGCCGCAAGAGAAAATTTATCTTAGAAATAGCGGCTTGCGCCAAATACCATGGCGTATGCCAATAAGTCCAGCCGTAACTTCCCGGAAAATGCACTAAAATAGCGTAGTAACATTTTATCGCTTGTTTTACCAACCCGGACTTTTCCAACATCAACGCGGTATAAAATAATTTTACGCCTGTCGGCTCAGGCGCGGTTTGCCATTTTAAAAATGCCGCTTCTAAATCCGGCGAATGCATAAAATCCCAATGCGAACCCAAAAGCCTTTTTTGCTCCTTTGCCTTCTTAAATTCGGGGTCCCATTTTATAGAAGAAGTATTAGGGTAGACCCCTTCACCCACAGCCTGAATTAAACCCTCTTGATCAACAACAATATACTTATAATCTTTTGTCCCCGCATTTTTAAATTCACCGTATTTTTCGTAATTTACTATCTCCTCTTTTCCGCTATCCGATAAAACTATTTTTGTGGGAATTTGGCTTACTTTTTTAGGAGGCTCAACTGCTAAAGGGGCTTTGCCATCAAGCTTATCTATGCTTTCCTGCGCGGCCTTGGCAACTTGCCAAAACCAGCCGCGCGGATCCCATGCCTGGCCATACTTATATTTTTCCACAACCACACGAAAAGCCTTTATTGCCTCTTCGGTCTTGCCCTGATATCGCAAAGACTCTCCCTGAATAAAATAAGCGGTGGCCACATCATTTAATATTTGCGCAATCTCAATATCCGGGCGCTTTTTGGGAAGCTCACTTAAAGAAGCCTGCTGCTTATCCGCCGCGTCTGTATATAAATCAATAATTTCTTTGGTATATTTAAAAGTCTCCTCAATATCGTGCTTTCCATGCGCCTGCCATGCCTTAACCATCAACTCGCCGGAAGAAGGGTTATCTTGAGCAAATAAGTGGTAAGTGGTAAGTGGTAAGTGGTAAATAAAAACAAAAAATAAAATTAAAAAAACGATTTTTTTAAAACTGACGGCTGACGGCTGACGACTGACGGCTGAATTTATCATCCCACCACCGCCCCTTGCATCACACCTTTAATAATATACTTCTGCATAAACAAATACACTAAAACTATAGGCAAGACGGTTATGGTCAGGCCTGCCATAAGAAGCGGGTAGTTCGTAACAAACTCTCCCTGAAATGTTTGGAGCGCGACCTGTAAAGGCATAAAACCCTTGGAATCAAAAATAATCAAGGCCAGAATATATTCATTCCAGACATTGAGCGCGTTAAATATCACCACTACAGCCAAAACCGGTTTTGACAAAGGCAAAGCCACATGCCACCAGATTCCAAACTTTGTACAACCATCAATCCTCGCGGCATCTTCTAATTCCTTGGGCATCTTATCGAAAAATGTCTTTAAGAGAAATATGCTTGTTGACAGGCCCACATTAATCATACATAGAATGTAACCCGCGGGCGTATTCCTTAAATGCAATTTATTCAATAAAATATACAAAGCCACGAAACTTCCCGGTATAGGTATCATCATTGCTACCAGAAACATAACAAAAAGCAGATTTTTTCCGGGAAACTGAAGGCGGGAAAACGCGTAAGCGGCAAGCGAAGAGATGATGACTATACCAATCACCACAGAAACCGTGTAAAAAATACTATTTAAGAAATACCTGCCAAAACCGCCTTTTACCCAAGCCAGATAATAATTTTCAAAATGAAAAACTTTTGGAATAAGCGCGGCATCCTTAAATATTGTATCCTGTGTCTTAAAACTCGCGAAAATCATCCATACGAGCGGAAAAAGACAAGAAACAGCAACCGAAATCAAAAATAAATGAATTAATACATTTAAGGTTATTTTTTTTGTTTTATAATAAATAGGTGATTTCATACGAGCTATCAGCTATCAGCTAAAATACGTTTCACGAACAACAACCGACGAACTTAACCCTGCCGCGCCTTCTTAGAAAATCTATACTGCATAAACGAAACAACTATTAAAATAACCCCGAAAATAATCCCCTGACTGCAGGCATAACCAAACCTCGAAGAATAGCGCATTGATGCCAGAATCCTTAATACCGGAACTGACGCATGCCCGGCAAACTCTCCTCCCACTAAGCCAATAATCAAAACAAATGCCTGCATAGTGCCTAACACTGTAAGAATAGCCGCCAACACCACTACCGGCACCATAAGCGGAATGGTTATTTTCGTAAAAGACTGCCAAGCGTTGGCGCCATCCACTTTCGCGGCCTCATACAACTCGCGCGGTATAGTCTGCAGGCCTGCTAAAAATATTAAAAAGCCCCAACCAAAACCTTTCCAGGAATGAATCAATGCCACCGTTGTTAGAACCGTACTTTTATCAGAGAGCCACCCACGCACAAGATTAGGAAGCCCTAAAGCTACCAGGCCGCGATTAATCAGGCCGGCTCCCTGCGGATTATCCCTAATTATAAAACCCCAAACCATACCCACTACCAATTCCGACAGAATAGGCGGGATGAAAAAAATCAAACGGTAAAAATTCTTCAGGCGTATTTGACGGTCACATGCCCAAGCTAATAAAAACGCGAGCGCGTTTTGTAAAGTAAGAGCAATAAAAGTTATAAAACCGGCATTACGAATTGAACGCCACCAGGAAGGATCGTTAAAAATAATATCCTTAAAATTACCCAAGCCCACAAAGGTTTTGGTAGGCAATATCCCATCCCAATTATAAAAACCCAATTGAAAAACCCAGAGAAAAGGAATAACGTAGAATATAAAAAAGATTACTACGGCAGGTAATATAAATAAATAATTCTCTAAAGTGGATTTAAGTCTCATATTTTGTTTGCCGGTTTGCCGGTTTAACAGGCTAACCGGCTAACAGGCAACAGGCTAACGCTTTTTAGCTAACTCTCTTTCTTTTATTTTTTGAACTTCAAAAGCAACCTGTTGAGGGGTTTTCTCTCCGATGATAATTGATTGAATCCCTTTATCAAGAGCCTCTATTACTGTAGGAAACTCTGAAACATCCCATACATTAGGATGTGTAGCGTATTCTATGCTTTTAGCAAATTGCGCCAAAACTTCAGGAATCTTATTTAAGCACTCTTTATTTGCCGGTAAATTATTGGTAACCTCGGACAAATAAGCCTGTTGATTAGAATTGGTAAACCACCGCAAAAACTTTACCGCCTCTTCTTTATTTTCAGATTTAGCGTTTACCATAAAAGATGAGCCTGCCCCGCCCCAAATTGCCATTGGAAAATTTTCTGAAGCCTTCGGAGGCAGTATAACCCCGTAATCAAGATCAGGATTCATCCCTTTATAAACATTCACGCACCAGGAGCCATTAAAAGCAAAAACCGATTTTTCAGTCGCGAAAAGCTGCTCCGCGGTTTTATTTACCATAGCGATCATGCCATCAGATAAAATTCCGGCATCCTGCATATCCTTAAAAAGGCCTAACACCTTAATCCAATCCGGATCAGTATAAGGAACAAGGCCTTTTATAGTAGCGATAACCTTATCCTTTCCCATAATATTAAAAGCGTAATTATTGGCAAAACAATCAATCATCCAAACCTCTCCCCAACCCGAAACCATACCCACTAAATGGGCGCTCTTAATCAACTTACCCATATCTATCAATTCCTGGAATGTGCTCGGAGGCTTTTTAGAATCAAGGCCAAGTTGTTTAAATAAATTCTTATTATAAACCATCTGGATAGTCATTATATCTATGGGCACGCCATAAATACCGGGAAGGACACCATAGCTATTGCCTTCACTAAATTCACTTACTGCCAAAGCCTTATCAAAAAAACTATTTTTCCAGCTATTATTATTTTCCTGCATGTAAGAAGCCAAATTCAAAACATATCCCGCTTTTACAAATGAAGCGAAATCCTTTTTTGTATCCAAAATGCCGAATACATCGGGAAGGTTCGCGCCTTGCGCGGCCGCGCGCACTTTTTGAGAATAGGCATCAGATGGAGCGTAAAGCTCAAAATTTATTTTTATTCCGGTTTCTGCCTCATATCTTGAGGCAAGTTCCTGAAACGCGGGCTCTCTGTCAGTCATCCAATGCCAGACAGTAATAGTCTTTTTAGCCATCCCTTCTTTCTTAGCGCAACCGGGAAGAGCAGAAAACAGAAAACAGAAAACAGAAAACAGAATTGAAAATTTAAACAGTAAACGCCGCATTATTTTTCTCCTATCTTATATTAGTATTTCGTGAAGCGTCGTTCATATTTTGCGCTTCACGATTCACGAACTAAATATGCCGATCCTTAAGCCATAACACCCTGGCTAGTCCCATCAATTCTGCCTTTTCCAAACGCACTCCCGCGCGATAATTTCCAATACCGGATAAATTTTTTGTCCAAACCACCTCTCCGCGGGTATAAAACGGATCATGCTGATCAGGAATCTCTAACCACATTTCTAACGGGGTCTTCGCGGACAACTTCACATCAGTCGCAAGGCCGAAACCATTAGCGCTGATATCAATTGTACTCGCCTTACCTTCACTACCGTTATTGGAATCCAGGAATTTCACCGGCAGATTTATATCCATACGGGCAAATATTCTGCGATCTTCCATCTTCTGCCTCCTCTCACATAATATGTGTTACAATGCGGGCATTTGTAGAGATGCCCCAATGAGGCGTCTCTACAAAATTAATTGCAATAAATTTATATTTTACCACAATTCACTTCTATTTTCCACATAAAATTTTTCTTTATCCCTAAATTTTTCTTTGTCTTCCCTAATCACTATCACACTATAAAACTAACTCTTAATCGTTGTCATGCCTGCAAAAGCAGGCATTCAGAAAGATGAATCCGGTCCCTACAGAGGGTTTTTCAGTATTAACTAACTATACGATTTTTCAGTAAAAACTAAAATACCTCACTTAACATTAGGGAATATACGGGACAAACTTACCAGATTCGCGTTTTCTAAATTTATACCAAGCTGATACCTATCGTTACCTTGCGGCTTTGACCAAGCCACTTGACCCCGCATATAAATAGGGCCGTCTTTATCATCTTGCAATTTAATCCGGAGCTCCAAAAGGGTTCGTGGCAATAAATTTTCATGCGCGACTATACTCACGCCCTTAATAGAAATATCGCTAGTTACGGCCGTGCCTTCCTTTGAGGTATCGAGATTTAAAAAATTAACCGGGAGCTTCACCGCGAATCTTTGAAATATCCTGCGATCCTCCATAAATTTCTCCTCTTCTTGTTCAGGAGCCGCCTGCCACCACTTCTTTATAAATTCTTGTTTATAATTACTGCTCAGAAAATGGTAAATTTTCTCTTTGTCCGCGTCTTTTATTCTAGAGAAGTATACACCATAAACATAGTAGCCGTCAATGATTTTCTCCCAGGCAACCCAAGCCTCTAAATCTAGAGCAACTTCACCTGGAAAAACTAATCTTATTTTAAAAAAACTGTCTCTTGGAAAATGCAGGCTTGTAGTAATTTGACCGCCTTGAAAATTCAAATCCATAACTCTGCAATCAGTAAAATCTAACGCACCATCTAATTTTACCTTTACCTCAAAATCAGTCTGCCACCGAACATACCGCCTTCGATTTGCCATAATTACCTCCATTTACATAGTTTTATTATACCATAATCACCGACACTAAATTCAAAAACATACCTAAATTACCGACGAGAAATTAAAATGCTTGACATCGGAGCTTAAGGTTTAAGGGACGTTCCCTAAGGGG